>ERZ724505.1056-NODE-1056-length-15784-cov-15.326403_pt1 | contig 15784 bp, 23 predicted proteins | sample MGYA00376038_ERZ724505 | MGnify/ENA primary metagenome ERZ724505 (study PRJEB28724, sample SAMN07190884) | wastewater metagenome | isolation source: effluent of sewage treatment plant in Hong Hong | place: Hong Kong | collected 2016-03-17 ... | reverse complement strand
AGAATGAGCGAAACGGCGAAGATGATCGGGATGACTCCGGCCTGATTCACACGAAGCGGCAGATGCGTCGCCGCCCCCCCATATACCTGCGCTCCCCGCATCCGCTTGGCATACGAGACCGGAATGGCCCGCTGTCCTTCATTGATGAAAATGACTCCGGCGATAGTGACCAATCCGACCACGAAAAACAGGAAGTATACAAAGATCTGGGACGGATCCCATGTCGCGATGAAACGGGAGAATCCCGATGGCAGACTCGCCACGATACCCGCAAAAATGATCATCGAAACACCGTTTCCGAGACCTTTTTCCGTAATCAACTCACCGAGCCACATGAGAAATATTGTCCCAGCGATAGCGGTGATGATGATGACCGTCATCGTGAACGGGGAAATCTCGCCCAAGATGCCCTGTGAGCGGAGAAGGGTCAACATCGCGTACGACTGCACGGCCGCGAGAGGGACTGTCAGCCACCGCGTCCACATGTTGAACTTCTGACGTCCTGTTTCACCCTCTTCCTTATAGAGACGTTCCAATTTCGGAACGATGGTGGTCATGAGCTGCATGATGATCGACGCCGTGATATACGGCCCGACCCCGAGCAGCATGATAGAAATATTCGATAATCCTCCTCCCGAAAAGACATTGAGAAGACCCATGAGAGCATTCTCGTCAAAAAAGCGCTTCAGCTGAACGGCATCCACTCCCGGCAAGGGAATATTGGCCGCCAGACGATATACGACGAGAACCGCGAGAATAAAGAGGATCTTATTCCGTAACTCCTTGACGCTCAGGATATTCGTGATCGCTTGAATCATGGAAGTCTTGCGAGGATCCTGTCCGAAAGCATCGCAGAAGCGAGCTTTCCGATGAAATCCGAAAAGTTTTTATTTGAAGAAACCCTTGGCCGCCTCGGACACGAGAATCCCTTCTCCAAGAGAGACTTTCTTCGAGAGTTTCCCGGTCGCGACGATCTTCACTCCGGACTTGGCATCACGGGGAGTGATCATGTGTTTTGCGAGCAACGTTTCGATCGTAATGGTTTCCCCATCGGTATACCGGGCATTGATCTGAGCGAATGTCAAGGTGACCTTCTTCGGATGCGGAGACTTGAAACCGCGTGATTTCTTCATGCGATCGATCAAGGTCGAGCGTCCACCTTCAAAAAGAGGATCCTTCTTTTTCCCATGTGCGCCTTGTCCCTTCGTTCCGCGTCCAGACGTCGTACCGCGCTTACCGCCACGACCGATACGTTTGACCTCCTTGCGAGGAGCGAGAGTGAGTTCGTGAATTTGCATAGCTCTTCGTTATCAAAAATCTCTCTTTCCTTACTTAACAACTGATCCGGTTTCCGTCTCAGCAGAGACTGTTCCGGCGGCAACCATGGTTTTCGGAGCCTTCAGTGTCCCAAGAGCTTTCACTGTCGCGCGAGCCACATTGAGCGGATTCGATGCGCCGAGCGACTTCGAAACGATATCCTTGACACCGAGTAAATCGACGACTGCGCGGACCGCTCCACCGGCGATGACTCCCTGTCCCTTGAAACCAGGCTTCAGAAGCACTTTGGCGGCACCTAATTTCACGAGAACCGCATGCGGAATCGTCATGGTTGCAGGGTCCAAAGTCACCGTAATCAGGTTTTTCTTCGCGTCATTGTATGCCTTCTGGATAGAGTCGGAAACATCGGAACCCTTGGCAACACCGACACCGACCTTTCCCTTGCGATTCCCGATGACCAGCGTCGCTCGGAAACGGAAACGACGACCGCCTTTCACGACACGAGTGACACGACTCAAATCGAGCATTTTCTGCTCGTACTCCGGACGTTCACGCCGCATGCCGCCGCTCTTCCCTTTTCTTCCGTCTTGCTTTGTTGCCATATGCTCACTCTATCAAACAAATAGGTTATTTTCTATACTCCCTTAGAATTCCAAACCACCTTCACGGGCGCCCTCCGCCAATGCCTGAACTTTCCCGTGGTACAAAGAGGATCCGCGATCAAAAACCGCCTGCTTCACACCGACCTTCAGACACTTCTCCGCTATCAGCATACCGACCGCCTTCGCTCCAGGCACCGTATTACCAAGTGTTCCCCCAAGTTCGCGCAAATCTGCAGCCGCGATGGTCTTACCTGCCATATCATCGATTGCCTGAACGGAAATACCCTTAAGGCTCCGAAACACTGCCAAACGAGGGCATTCCGAAGTACCGGAAACCTTGGCACGCGCCCGACGATCCCGAGCCGCTTTACGATGATTTTTCTCGCGTAATCTCTTAATCATAGGTGTAGAACATGTTATGTGGTCGTCTTCTTTCCTTCCTTACGACGGACAAGCTCGCCGGCATAACGGAACCCCTTCCCCTTGTATGGCTCGACCGGCTTCAGATCGCGGATGATGGCGGCGAACTGCCCGACCTGATGCTTATCGATACCGGCGATAGAGAGGACATTATTCTCGACCTTCGCTTCGATACCGGCCGGGATCGCCATTTCCACCGGATGAGAGAAACCCAAGGCAAGATTGATCTTATTCCCCTGAACCGCCATACGATAACCGACACCATTCAGTTCAAGCTTCTTTTCGAATCCCTGAGTGACTCCCTCTATCATATTGGAAAGCAGGATGACGGTTGTTCCCCAGATACCGGCGGCCTTTTTCGACGTACCGACCACCTCGACTGTCATTTCGGTATCGGTTTTCTTGACCGCGACATCATGATGATGCGTGAACGAGAGTGTTCCTTTCGGACCCTTGACGGTAATGATATCCCGGGCAAGCGTCACTTCGACACCCGATGGAATAGCTACTGGTTTTTTTCCGATTCTACTCATAGTATAACTTCATGAACATCCTCGTTTCATCATCGCTCCAAGTCCCCCACCGGAACTCCGAGACCAACGCCACGGAAAGCTCGTTCTTTTACCAAACCTTACAAATATACTCCCCGCCCAGACCCTTCCGGTATGCCTCTTTTCCGGTCATGATTCCCTTCGATGTCGAAACGATGGCGATACCATATCCGTTTTTCACTTTTTCTATGTCATGCCGCTTCATATAGATCCGGCATCCTTCCTTGCTCACACGGTCGATCTCAGTAATAGCCGGTTTCTTCTCCGTCGGAGAGACCTGTTCGTAGCGGAGCCATATCGTAAGGTTCGACTTTCCGTCCTCATCGCTTCTTTCGACACGAGACGCATACCCCTCACGAACGAGGATCTGGGCGATGATCTCCTTGACGGAAGAGAAACTCAAAACGACGGAAGCGCGGCCAGCGGCCTGGGCGTTTCTCACTCTCGTCAACATGTCTGCGATTGGATCTAACATAGTTTTTATACCTTCTTTAGAGCTTCATTGACTGTCCAATTACCAAGATGATTTCTTCACGCCCGGAATCTGACCCGAGCTCGCCAATTCCCGGAAACAGATCCGACAAAGATCGAACATGCGCAGGTATCCATGCTTCCGGCCGCAACGCCAACAACGCCGAACTGTCCGAGTGGAAAACTTCGGGGTCTTGAGTGAACGGACGTAGGTTGATGTCTTAGCCATAACGTAAATATTCTCAGTAGATCATTTTAGGCACTTTTCTGTTCTGTTTCCTTCTGCGCGATCGGGAGTCCGAGGAAGCGGAACAAGAGAACTCCTTCTTCCCGATTCCGTGCCGTCGTCACGATATTCACCTGGAAACCGAATATATGCTGCACCTTCTCAGGGACGATTTCCGGAAAGATAGTATGGTCCTTGATACCGATATTCACATTGCCATACTGATCGATGATCGCCTCACTCAATCCCTGGAAATCACGCGCCCGAGGAATCGAGGCGTTCAGAAGGCGGTCCAGGAAATCCCACATCCGCTTTCCGTGCAGAGTCACCGAGACACCGACTTCCAATCCCTCACGAATCTTGAACCCGGCGATAGCCTTACGAGCCTTCGTCATCACCACTTTCTGGCCGACGATCACCTGCAAAGAAGAGACGATTTCTTCGACTTGCTTCGAATCCTTGAGAACCTTTCCGATACCGGTATTCACGACGATCTTTTCGATACGCGGAATGGCCATCGGATTCTGTATACCAAGCGCCTCACGGATCCCGGGGACCGCTTTCTTCGTGTACGCTTCTTTTGTTGATATGACCTGATTCATAAGGACGCTCTTTCTCGTAGCCTGATATTACACTGTTTTCCCTGACTTCTTGCTCACACGAACCTTTTCGTTTCCCTCTATCCGGTATCCGACACGGGTCGGCTTCCCTGTTTCCGGGCAGACGAGCATGACATTGGAGACATGAAGTGGAGCCGGACGCTCGATTCTTTCTCCCTTTTCGCCTTCCTTGCGAGGCTTCCGATGTCTCTTGATAAGATTGGCACCTTCAACTACCACGCGTTCCACCGTAGCAAGGACCTGAATGACCTTACCCCGCTTTCCGCGATCTTTTCCGGCAATAATTTCCACTTGGTCGCCTTTCTTAATCTTCATAATATTCCTCACTACTTAAGCTTCTTTAGTCATGCGATCGTTCCGTTTCCTTCCCTCCATTCGCTCTGATAGTCCTAGAAGCCTTCTTCTCAGAGCTATCAAAGCCAACGCAGTTCCAGAAACCCCCGCTAAAGCACCTCCGGTGCCAATGAAATGATTTTTGCAAATCCCTTCTCACGGAGCTCACGTGCCACCGGACCGAAAATACGCGTTCCTTTTGGTTCCTGACCGGCTCCTTCCAAAATGACAGCCGCATTCTCATCGAAACGGATATAGGAGTTGTCCTTCCGCCGATACGTCTTTACCTGACGGACGATCACCGCCTTTACCTTGTCCCCCTTTTTCACTGCGCCTCTCGGCTCAGCTGACTTGACGGCCGCGACGATGATATCACCCACGCTCGCATACCGGCGCCTTGTCCCACCGAGCACCTTGAAGCATTCGATGGTTTTGGCACCACTGTTATCGGCGACTTTCAATCTGGTTTCCGCTTGAATCATAATCCTACCTCACTTCCGTCTAAATTAGTCAGCTATCACGATAAAACACTTATCCTTACTCATCGGACGACACCCACGAAACATGACCTTGTCCCCGACCCGATAGGTATTTTCCGCATCATGCACCTTGAAACGCTTGGTCGAGATATACTGCTTCTTGTATTTCGGATGCGTTTTCAAGGTCTCAACGGCAACCACGATGGTCTTGTCCATACGATCGCTCACCACGATACCTTGAAACTTCGGTGCCTTATTCACTTGTGTCATCTTATTTTCCATATGAAACGATAAATGCGATTCTAACAATATTCTCGAGCTTAGTCAAGCGCCAATTCGCGTTCCCCGAGAAGTGTCTTCAGACGGGCGATGTCCTTCTTCGTCAGACGCAGCGCATGATGCTTGGTCTCTTCACGAGTAGCGATCTTGAATCGAAGTTCGCGCTCCCGTTCCGCAAGCTCATGAAGCAGTTTCTTCTGCTCACCCTCAGTTTTTTCCCTTAATTCCTTCGTTTTCATAGCTTCGTTCTAGAGTGATGAGTGACGTTCGACGAATTTCGTTTTCACTGCCAACTTATGTGATGCCAAACGCATGGCCTCTACCGCCGCCGTCTTTGAAATACCATCGAGCTCAAACAGTATACGCCCGGCACGGACTTTTGCCGAAAAATGATCCACGCTTCCCTTTCCCTTTCCCATCGGTGTCTGCTCACCCTTCTTGGTGATCGGCTTATCCGGGAAAATACGGATCCACACCTTTCCACCACGCTGTATCGATCGAGTCATCGCTCGACGAGCGGCTTCAATCTGGCGCGCGGAAATCAGCCCTTCTTCGAGCGTCTTCAAACCATAGCTTCCAAAGCTCACCTTCGTGCCACGGGTCGCCGGACTTCCCGACCATCCGCCACGTTGGACCTTTCGATGCTTGACTTTTCGAGGCATTGTTAGCATAGACGTACTTCCTATTCTGTGGATTGTTCTTCAAATTTCTCGCCCTTGTATATCCAGACCTTGATACCGATGACTCCGTAGGTCGTATTCGCCTCCACCCGTGCGAAGTCGATATCCGCACGCAGAGTATGAAGCGGGATCTTTCCCTTGGATAACCATTCCCGACGGCGCATTTCAGCGCCACCCAGACGACCGGAGATTTCGACTTTCACACCGAGAATATCCTTGTTCTGAGTCACCTGGTCGATCATGCCCTTGAGTGCCCGTCGGAACGGGATACGCTTCTCAAGCTGTTCAGCGATCTGCTGACCGATCAATGATGCGCTCTCCTCGAACCGCTTGACTTCCTTCACTTCGACTTTCAAATCCATCTTCTTACCGCGGAAAAAGTGGTTCTTCACGACACGAGCCAGGTCTTCGATACCGGTACCTCCACGACCGATAAGAACGCCCGGACGCGATGTTTCGATAATGACCCGGATGGTCGCCGCCGAACGCTCGATCTGGACGCTCGCGATAGCCGCCTGCTTCCACTTCTTCATGATAAAATCATGCATTTCGACATCCGAGCGCAACTGCGTCTTGAACAACTTCGGATTGGCGAACCAGCGAGACTGCCAGTCAGCCGTGATACCGAGGCGGATTCCGATTGGATTGGTTTTGTGACCCATAGTGATTCTCTCTATTTAAGAAGCTTTTCTCTGAAACACTTTCTTGACGGAACGCAGTGCCGCTTTCGGCTTCGCTTCCTTTTTCCGATCATCGACGATTCCGAGCTTTTTCTTTTCTTCTTTGGCGGTCGTGATTTCTTCCGTCGCTGCCGCATCCTTGATAGTCACGATTTCCGGCTTCTTCACGGTTTCTCGACGGTTCTTCCCCTCTTCACGCTCTTCCAAAATCACCTTGATATTCGCAGAACGCTTGAGAATCGGCATAGAACGACCGAATGCCCGCGGTTCGAACCGCTTCATCCGGAGTCCATCGCCCACGCATACCTGTGCCACGTAGAGATTTTCCTCGTCCAAACCGAAATTGTTCTTCGCATTGGCAATCGCGCTTTTCAGAAGGTCCAACATCGGATCAGAAGAACGCTTCAGCTGCTTGGACAGCTCGATGACCGCTGCGCTCGCTGAAAGACCGACGATCGTATGGCTGACGAGTCGCACCTTGCGGGGGGCTATCCGAAGATTTTTGAGTGATGCGTGTACTTTCATACGTCGTTATTTCTTCTTAGGCTTAGCGGCAGGAGCGGCGGTCTTGGCAGCCTTGGCGGCATCCAGATCACGCTGCTTCGCGGCTTGCTCGATTTCCTTCTGCATCTTTCCACCATGACGGCGGAAGGTGCGTGTCGGCGAAAACTCTCCCAATCGATGGCCAACCATTTCTTCAGTCGCAAATACGGAGATGAAGTCCTTTCCATTGTGCACTCCAAAGGTAAACCCGACCATCTCTGGTGCGATGACGCAGGCACGGGACCAGGTCTTGATGACCGTTCGATCACCAACCTTCTTCCCTTCGAGTTTCTTGAGTACCCGAGGATCGACGTAGAGTCCTTTCTTTAAACTTCGTGACATATCTCGATTTGCTTATAGCTGACCACTTATTGAATGCACAAGTCTTCCTTGAATCACCCCGTTTGTGCACTTCTTCCTGCTTCCCTCTCCTATTTCTTCTTCATTCTCCGCTTGACGATGTATTTGTTGCTCGCCTTATTCTGTTTCCGCGTCTTCTTTCCAAGAGCCGGCTTGCCCCATGGCGTCTTCGGATGCATACCGAGCGGCTGTCGTCCTTCACCACCACCATGCGGGTGATCGACCGGGTTCATCGCCGATCCACGTACCGACGGACGTCTGTTCTTCCAACGACTCCGTCCCGCCTTTCCGATCCGCTCCGCGCCATGCTCGAAATTCGATACCTGACCGATGGTCGCATAGCAATCCTTTGAAACCAAACGAATCTCACCGGAAGACAGCTTGATAGTCGCCATCGGCCCGTCAAGAGCCATCAGTGTCGCCTGTGTCCCAGCACTTCGGACGATCTGTCCACCTCTCCCGATCTGAATTTCAATATTACAAATGATGGTTCCCGTAGGGATATTTCCCAACTTCGTCCGATTTCCCTGTGCGATCGGAGCCTCTTCTCCGGACAAGACTTCCTGTCCGACCTTCATACCCTGCGTAGCGAGAATATACCGCTTCTCCCCATCATGATAATGGACCAGTGCGATGAGACCGGAACGGTTCGGATCCTTTTCGAGAGCGGCGATCTTTCCAGGAATTCCCCATTTGTTCTGACGGAAATCCACCACCCGAAACAATCGCTTATGCCCGCCACCGCGATGTCGGATCGAAATCTTCCCGCCGGAACGACCTGCGGAATTCTTCTTCGAGACCGTGAGCGATTTTTCCGGACGCTTATCGGTAATGCCATCCGGCTTTACGATACTCATATTGCGCCGCCCAGCGGTATTGCGTTTGTAGATTTTGATCGCCATATCGTTACATTCCTGCCTGGAAGAGTACGAGACTCTCGCCTTCCTTAATTTCAACCATCGCCTTTTTCACTCCGGACTTCCGTCCCATTGTCCGACCAAAACGCCGGACACGGCTCGGAAGACTCACTGTATTGACCGAAACCACATGCACCCCGTACACCGATTCAACCGCCCGCTTGATCTGCGGCTTTGACGCACTGTCATTCACCTCAAACACATAGCGGTTCTCAGCATTCATGGAATACGCCTTTTCAGTGACACGGGGCTTCCGCAAAATACCATTCGCGTAAGCACCATTCAGCGCCTTCGGTGTCTCCGGGAGAGCGGTAGCTGATTTCTCCTCCTTGGTTGTTTTTCCAAAAACTGCCATAACGCTTATTTAATCCAATCAGCGAACCTTACCTGCAGCGCTTCGATGCCCTGCTTGGAAATCAGGAGGTACTCCTTATCCAGTAATTCTTTGGCATTCAGATCGACTGCAAGCGTATTGACGACTTTCTCGACATTCCGACTCATCCGTTCGGTTTCTTTTTCCTGAATATCCAGAGCGACGAGAAGACCCCGATGGGATACCTGGAGTGTCTTGAGAAATGCATTGAACTCCTGCGTCTTCTGCGAAGGAAACGCGAAGGCATCCACGACGAGGAATTTTCCGGATCGGATCTTTTCTGAAAGGGCGATCAGAGTCGCCTTCTGCCGCATCTTCCGATTGATTTCACGAATGAAATTCCGATTGCTCCGCGGTCCGAAAACGATACCACCCTTCCGCCAATGCGGCGCCCGAGAAGAGCCGATGCGAGCTCGTCCGGTTCCCTTCTGTTTCCATGGCTTGATACCGGAACCGCTGCGCTCAGCACGCGTCTTCGTATGGGCGATCACCTGACGGAGATTCCCCGACAATACGACATATACCTGATGCAGAAGCGAATCGTTCGAAGGAAGCGCAAAAAGCGCGTTATTCAAGTCGATCTCTTCGACCTTTTTCCCACTCGTATTGTAGACGGATACTTTTGCCATAGACTTATTTAAGGCTCATCACTTCAACAATTCTCCCATTGACACCCGGAACAGCTCCGCGAACCCCGATAAGCCCTTTCTCGACATCGATATAGGAAATAGTCAGGTTGCGCACCGTACAATTATCCCCGCCCATGCGTCCTGCCATACGGCGACCCTTGACCACATGTTCCGGAAAAGTCGATCCGATGGATCCCGGCTTACGCAGGTCATGTTTTCCACCATGACTCGCCCAGCCACCGGCAAACCCATGCCGCTTGACGACACCCTGAAAGCCCTTCGCCTTCGTCACTCCGGAAACAGATACCTTCTCCCCTATCACAAACTGTTCGACGCCCAACTCGCTTTCCAGAGCGAATTTCTCCATATCCTGCGCGGCCGCCTTCTCATCGCGGCTATGCCGATCGAGACGAAACTCATGACGAACAGTCTTCCGGGCATTCTTCGCGGCTTCCACCTGAATAGCCATATATCCGTCTTTCTCCGCGGTACGCTGCAAAGTCACGGTATTCTTTCCGCATTCGATCAAAGTCACGTTCAAGGCACCCTTCGTTTCATCGAAGAGGGTCGTCATGCCGAGTTTTTTTCCAAGAATGAATTTCATGATCGTACTCTCAAGTAAACAAAAAACTGGACCAAGAGCCAGTCAGTTCTCACCGAAAACATTCGGTGTATTCTGACCCGCTCAGTATCCCTTGCCCTACCGATCCCGTCCGCATTTGTTTCCAACGCGAACCCTGATCGGATAATGACACTGTTCCGGGACTGGAACGAGCAAACATTCACTTTTTTTCTCCCCCTTTCGACGGTTTCTACATCTTGATCTCCACATCGACACCTGCAGGCAGGTCAAGCGACGTCAGACCTTCGATGGTCTTTGCATTCGGATTCAAGATATCAATCAGTCTCTTATGCACTCGCATTTCAAACTGATCCCGCGCGTTCTTATGAACGAATGTCGAGCGATTCACCGTTACCTTGTGCACTTCGGTCGGAAGTGGAACCGGTCCGGTGATGGCTGCGCCAGTGCGCTCAGCCGTCTCGACAATCTTTCGCGCTGATTGGTCTATGACCTTATGGTCATATGCCTTAATCTTGATCCGCACGCGTGTCATCGGGGCATCATCAACTTTTTTCTTCGTTGTCATGATACTCGAGCTTACTTTCTTCTCTTCGTTACATTCAAGAGAATAGTCGTCCCGACAATCGCCCTGAAGGCGGCTCGTCGGGACTCAATTCACTCGAAAACTATTTGATGATCTTCGTCGCGACACCGGCACCTACGGTACGTCCGCCTTCACGGATAGCGAAGCGCATACCTTCTTCCATAGCGACTGGGGCCAGAAGCTTGATAACCAAACGTACGGTATCGCCCGGCATCACCATCTCGGTTCCTTCCGGAAGAGTCACCTCACCAGTCACATCGGTCGTACGGATGTAGAACTGCGGCTTGTAACCCTTGAAGAAAGGAGTATGGCGTCCACCTTCTTCCTTGGCAAGGATATAGACTTCACTTTCGAATTCGGTATGAGGAGTGATGGATCCCGGCTTGGCAAGGACCTGACCGCGCTGGACATCGTCTTTCTTGATACCGCGGATCAGGAGACCGGCGTTATCACCACATTGCCCGCGATCGAGCTGCTTGTTGAACATCTCGATACCGGTGACGACGGTCTTCATGGTCTTTTCCTGGAGACCGACGATTTCCACTTCTCCGTTCAAGTTGACGACACCGCGTTCGATACGACCGGTGACGACCGTTCCACGACCTTCAATCGAGAAGATATCTTCAATCGGCATCAGGAAAGGCTTTTCATTGTCACGAACCGGCTCAGGAATCTTGGCATCAAGAGCATCGATAAGATCCAAAATCGGCTTCGCAGCAGGATCATCGATAGAAGTGGCGGCCAGAGCCTTCACTGCGGAACCGCGGATAACAGCAGCACCGTCTCCGTCGAATTCATACTTCGAGAGCAATTCACGAGCTTCGGCTTCTACCAAATCGATGAGCTCTTCATCATCCACCATGTCAACCTTGTTCAGGAAGACCACGATATTCTGTACGCCGACCTGATGAGCCAAGAGAATGTGCTCGCGGGTCTGTGGCATCGGTCCGTCGGTCGCGGCCACCACGAGGATAGCCCCGTCCATCTGAGCGGCACCGGTGATCATGTTCTTGATATAGTCCGCGTGACCTGGGCAGTCGACATGCGCATAGTGGCGATTGTCAGACTCGTATTCGCAATGTGCGGTAGAAATTGTAATACCACGCGCCTTTTCTTCCGGCGCTTTGTCGATTTCATCCACACCGCGTGCCTTGGCGAATCCCTTGAGGGACAAGACATGCAGGATAGCGGCTGTCAAAGTTGTCTTTCCGTGATCGACGTGACCGATAGTCCCGACATTCACGTGCGGCTTGGTCCGCTGAAATTGCTCTGCCATAGCTCTACAATTCGATTATTTATTTAAAAGGCTTTGTTTCGCCCGGGCACTTCATCAAAATAAAAAAAGTGCCAAAGCGGAGCATCAAGAGACATAGTATCAAGCCATTTCTATCCTGTCAAGAGGAAAGGATTTTTCCCTTATCCGATACGGCATGAATCAAGAAAACCAGCCCTTCCGGGCTGGTTTTTGGAATAATATGAACCGCACCTCCGATGGACAATCCGCCACCATACAAGGTCGATTTTCAATCTATTTCGCCGGTGAAGGAGCGCGAGCTCCGATGATTTCCTGAGCGACACCGCTCGGCACCTCGGCATAGTGATCGAATTCCATCGAATAACTGGCTCGACCCTGTGACATCGAACGCACCTGAGTCGCATACCCGAACATCGAAGCAAGCGGCACTTCGGCAGTGATCTCTTTGACGCGCGCAGCACCTTCACCGCGATCGCTCATTTCCTTGATCATACCCCGCTTGGAATTGATATCTCCGACGATATCGCCCATCGAGGCTTCCGGGGTAATGACTACCACCTTCATGACCGGTTCCAGAATGACCGGCTTAGCCTTACGCATCGCTTCCTTGAAGGCAAGCGAGCCGGCTACACGGAACGCCGCTTCCGAAGAGTCAACGTCATGGAAAGATCCATCATATACAGTCGCCTTGATGTCCACTACCGGATACCCAGCCAATACACCGGTCTGAGCCGCCTCCTCGACACCCTTATTGATCGGCTTGATGAATTCCTGCGGAATGACACCCCCTTTGATTTCATCGAAGAATTCGTATCCCTTTCCGGATTCATTCGGCTCCAGACGGATCCAACAATGGCCATACTGACCACGTCCACCCGACTGACGGATATATTTCCCTTCCGCCTCCGCCATGATACGGATCGTCTCGCGATAGGCAACCTGCGGACGCCCGACATTGACTTCGACCTTGAATTCGCGCTTCATGCGATCGACGATGATATCGAGATGGAGCTCTCCCATACCCGAAAGAATCGTCTGAGCCGTCTCTTCGTCCGTATGCACCCGGAAAGTCGGATCTTCCTCAAGGAGCTTCTTGAGCGCCATACCCATCTTCTCCTGGTCGGACTTGGTTTTCGGTTCGACCGTGATATCGATGACCGGTTCTGGGAAAGTGATCGCTTCGAGTACCACCGGCTTGTCCGGATCGCACAGTGTATTACCAGTGGTCGTCACCTTCATTCCGACCAAGGCTCCGATGTCTCCGGCACCGAGTTCTTCGATTTCCTCCCGATGATTGGCGTGCATCCGAACGATACGACCGACACGTTCCTTCTCATTCTTGGTCGAGTTCAACACGTATGATCCCGCCTTGATGGTTCCTGAATATACGCGGAAAAATGTCAGTTGTCCGATGAACGGATCGGTAGCGATCTTGAAAGCAAGAGCCGAAAACGGTGCATCATCCTTCGTCTCGCGCACCTCTTCCTCATCGGTCTTCGGATTGGTCCCGAACAATGCCGGGATATCCAACGGGGACGGAAGATAGTCGACAACCGCATCCAACACCAACTGTATACCCTTATTCCGAAGTGCGGTTCCGGTCATGACCGGATACAACTTGGTTCCGATGACTGCCCGACGTAAAGCTGCTTTCAATTCGGCTTCGGAAATCTCTTCGCCGCTGAGATATTTCTCCGTCAAGGCATCATCCGTCTCGGAAATCTTCTCAACCATCTTCTCGCGCCATTCCTTCGCCTTTTCCAAATACTCGGCCGGGATCTCACCCTCGATCACCTTCTCTCCCATCGGACCGTCGAAAGTGTATGCCTTCATGTTCATCAGGTTGATGAGACCATAAAAATCCCCGCGCAAACCGAGCGGATACTGGATAGCGACCGCTTTCGGGGTCAGACGGTTCCAAATCGAAGACAAGGCATCCTCGAACACGGCACCTTCCTTATCGATCTTATTGATGAAGCACATGCGCGGCACCTCATACTTCTCAGCCTGCCGCCACACGGTCTCAGACTGTGGCTCGACACCCTCCTTGCCGTCAAACACCACGACGCCGCCGTCCAAAACACGCAGGGAACGCTCTACCTCGACCGTGAAGTCCACATGACCGGGAGTATCGATGATATTGATATGATGTCCTTTCCAAAAACAGGTCGTCGCGGCCGACGTGATGGTGATACCGCGCTCGCGCTCCTGCTCCATCCAGTCCATGGTCGCCGCTCCCTCATGCACTTCACCGATCTTATGGGTGATACCGGTATAGAAAAGCACGCGCTCAGTCGTCGTGGTCTTCCCGGCGTCGATATGCGCGATGATGCCGATATTGCGATACTTATCGATAGGAGTCGTACGGGCCATAAAAATACTCGATTTAAGATCTTAGATTGACGATTGATTTATGAATATCAAACCCTCTACAAGAATACAGTGTACCGCATTTACGGTACCAGAGCGAATCGTGGTACCCACTCCCCGTCCCACATCTCGACCGATGAAACGAAAGACCGCCAAGGCGATCTTTCCTGCTTCTCTCGTAAGCCTTCGATGGAAGTCTTTCTTTTTACGCGAAGTGAGCGAACGCCTTGTTGGCCTCAGCCATACGGTGCGTATCGTCACGCTTCTTGATGGCCGTCCCTACCTTGTTCGAGGCATCGATCAGCTCATCGGCGAGTTTCTCAGACATCGCCTTTCCCTTCTTCTTCCGACACGCATCCCGAATCCAGCGCATGGCAAGAATCTGACGGCGCTCCCCGGATACCGGCACCGGCACCTGGTAGTTGGCACCTCCGACACGACGGCTCTTCAGCTGCAGCATCGGCGCGACATTCTTGATGGCCTGTTCAAACGTATTCAGTCCACCCTTCTTCGTCCGTTCATGTATGACATCAAAAGCATTGTAGACGATTTTCTCGGCCAGGCTCTTCTTGCCATTCCACATGATCATACAGACGAAATGACCCACCAGCGGATTTTCATACTGGGAATCCGCTTTCCATTCACGCTGATAATTTCGCTTTCTTCGTGGCATACTTCGATACGCTAGACGATGAACGACTGGGACTCATCACAAAAGCTGTTTCAGATTTTCCTCGTTTCCGTCAAAGGTGATTAGGTATTGGTTAAGACTAGTCTTTCTTCTTTTCTTTCTTGGCCCCGTATTTCGAGCGGCTTCCCTTCCGATTGGCGACGCCCGCGGAATCGAAGATACCACGCACGACATGATATCGGACACCCGGAAGGTCTTTGACGCGTCCCCCGCGGATCATAACAATCGAATGTTCCTGGAGATTATGCCCGATACCCGGAATGTATGCCGTCACTTCCATGCCATTCGTCAGACGAACACGAGCGATCTTCCGCAAAGCCGAGTTCGGCTTCTTCGGCGTCGTTGTCGTTACCTTCACGCAGACACCGCGCTTGAAAGGGCTTTGTGTCTTGGTGATGCGGTTCTTGATGGTATTGGTAACGAAAGTCATCGCCGGAGACTTGGATTTTCGGACGCTGATTTTTCGTGGTCGCTTGATGAGCTGGTTAATCGTGGTCACAGCAGTACACTGGTAAAAAATTACGTCAAAAACAAAGAGAGAACACTCGTTTGTTCAGTAATGCTTATCCTACCGAAGAGAGACGATATTGTCAACATCCCCGTCTCTCCCTCTCCCTAAAAGGTCAATCGCACGAAGAAAGACAGGACAAGATTGATGAAAAAGCCGATCGGTGTCGCCAGGAAAAAAACGGCAAACAGAAGGAGGAAAATGCCATAATGCTCGAGCCAGATCTTCGTTTCTTCCCGGATCGGAAACAGGACATACAGGAGTTTCGATCCGTCGAGGGGCGGAAAAGGGAGCAGATTGAAGCAGGCCAACACGACATTCCAGAAAATGACTACCAACAAAAGACCGAATAA
>ERZ724505.1055-NODE-1055-length-15785-cov-4.953528_pt1 | contig 15785 bp, 19 predicted proteins | sample MGYA00376038_ERZ724505 | MGnify/ENA primary metagenome ERZ724505 (study PRJEB28724, sample SAMN07190884) | wastewater metagenome | isolation source: effluent of sewage treatment plant in Hong Hong | place: Hong Kong | collected 2016-03-17 ... | reverse complement strand
CTTCCTCGGCCAGCATGGTCTTGCCGGTGCCGGGCTCGCCCTTGATCAGCAGCGGGCGTTGCAGGGTGATCGCGGCGTTGACCGCCATCATCAGGTCTTGGGTGGCGACGTAACTGTCGGTGCCGGTAAAGCGGGTCATGAAAATTCCAGAAAATGCGTGGTTATTCGTCGGCAAAGGCGGTCTGGATGTCTTCCAGTGTCAGGTGCCAATGGTCGAGCATGTGGGTGAAAATGGCCATTTCCACATCGCTGAACTCGGCATCGGCCTTGGACATATCGAGCATCATTGCGCACAGCAGCAGGCGCTTTTTCGGCTCGTCGACGCAGTCCAGCAGCTCGTTGATGCGCGTACGGTCGATCAGGTGTACCGTGCCGTCGGCATCGGCCGAATCGGTCAGGTCGGTACAGTAGTGATGCAGCACATCGATGAATTTCTTGCGGTCGATCTCGAGAATGCCGTAGATGTTCAGCTTGTCGAGCAGTTCCAGTTCGCGGTCGTCCATGCTGCCGTCGGCGACCATCAGCATCGCCAGAATCCGGGCCATCGCCTCGGGGCTGTTCTGTTTGTACTCTTTCATTGTTCTCTTTCCTTGTCGCTGCTTGTGAATTTGGCGCGGAATACCGCCGGCACGGCATGCAGCTTGCGTGCGGCATAGTCGAAGAACACCAGACCGGTCTTGGCCCGCGCGACCTCTTTGCCGGTTTCGGTGTTGCTCAGACAGTAATAAATATCGCAACCGTAACGGCTGAACTCATCGACTGCAAGCGCTACCCGCAGACGGTCGCCATAAAATGCTTCCGCCTTGTATACCACGGCGGCATCGGTAAGGATGATGCCGAGCCCTGCGATATCCAGCTCGGCAAAGCCCAGCGATGCAAACAGCTGCACGCGCGCCTCGTGTACCAGCGCCAGTACCGCGTCGTTGCCGAGGTGCCCGCCATAGTTGATGTCGCCGATACGCAGCGCGATTTCGGTGCTGAAGTCGACATGCGTCGGCAGGGTGATCTTGATGCGTGCCATGCAGATCCGGATATACAGTCTGTCGGCGAGTGTATTAGCGTCCTCTGCAATTTTCAACCTGCATGGTCCCGATTTTGCTAGACTCGGCTGCAGGCATCGATTTTCCGTGGGAGCACACCATGTACCAACGCATTCTGGTTCCGATCGACGACAGCGAAACTTCCCATCGCGCACTGCAAGAAGCGATCCGCTTTGCGGTGGATCAGAAGGCGCTGATCCGTCTGGTCAGCGTAATCGACCTGGCGCAGTTCAGCTGGGGCGGTGCCGAGTTTCTCGATACCAGCGACCTGCAGACGTCGCTGCGTCAGGCCGGGCAGCAGACGCTGGCAAAGGCACAGGCGCAGATGCAGACCGATGGCGTGGTGGCGGAAATCGCTTTGCTGGAAACCTGGGGCGGGCGCATTCCGCAGCTGATCATCGAAGAAGCCGGGCGCTGGCAGGCGGATCTGATCGCGATGGGCACACATGGCTGGACCGGGCTGGATCATCTCATCCTTGGCAGCGTTGCCGAGGGGGTGGTGCGGATTGCGCCGATCCCGGTACTGCTGATTCGCGCCAAATAAGGCTGCCGCAGTCTTGGCGCTCGGCGAACTGTCGGTCAGCAACCACGACCGCGATGTTTTTGGCCTGAAATACGTATATCCGGTGGTGTCACGCCGCGCCGGCGGCGTATCGGTCGGTATCAACCTCAATCCCAATAACGCCTGCAACTGGGCCTGCGTGTATTGCCAGGTGCCCAATCTGGCGCGCGGCAACGCGCCGCCGATCGATCTCGAGCAATTGCGCGCCGAACTACGCCTGATGCTGCAGGCCATCGTGCATGGTTCGTTTCTGCAAGATCACGTGCCGGAGGCGGCGCGGCGTCTCAACGATATCGCTTTTTCCGGCAATGGCGAGCCGACCAGTGCCAGCTGTTTTGCCGATGCGGTGGAACTGGTTGGTGCGGTGCTGCGCGAATTCGGCCTGCAGGAGCAGATCAAGCTGGTGCTGATCAGCAACGGCAGCCTGGTCGGCAAGCCGGCGGTGCAGGATGGATTGCGCCGCCTGGCAGCGCTTGGCGGCGAGATATGGTTCAAGCTGGATCGCGGTAGCGCTGCCGATATGGCGGCGGTGAATCAGGTGCATCTGGCGCCGGCGGCGGTACTGCGTAATCTACTGCAGGCGGCGCAGCTGTGCCCGACCTGGGTGCAGAGCTGCTTTTTTGCCTGGGATGGCGCAGTTCCTGCCGCGGATTCAGTAGCGGCTTATCTGCAACTGCTGGCCGACGCTGTCAATGCCGGCGCCGGCTTGCGCGGTGTGTTGCTGTACGGACTGGCACGGCCGTCGTTGCAGCCGCAGGCTCCGTATCTGTCTCCGGCACCGCTGGAGTGGATGCAGGCGCTGGCAGAAAAAATTCAGGCGCTCGGATTGCAAGTCAAACTGAGCGCCTGAACCATATGCTCATTGTCGGCCAGTGCCGGCAATGACGCTTCCCCCGCCGCCGGGGAGAGGTCTGTCAGTGATCGGTATCTTCCTGATTCGGCTGCGATTCCGCACGTGCTTTCACTGCCTTGCGCAGGCTCTTGTACAGATCCGGATGCGTTTCGCGCAGGTAGTCGATGATATCGAAGTCTTCCTTGCGGACACGGGTCAGGTCGAGCTGTTCCACATGCACCAGACGCAGCAACTCGCGTACCGGTTTCGGCATGTTGCGACCGCTCTCATAACGCGAGCCACCGCTCTGGGTTACGCCGATCTGGGTCCAGAATTCCTGCTGGTTCAGGCCGAGCTTGCGACGAATGTCACGCGGGTTCAGGATTTTTTCGAAAAGTTTCATTTTGGTAGCCTCAATCTGTGATCTGTTTTTCAAGAAAACTGCAACAAGGAGCAAATTCCCTTAATACAAGCGTTTTTCAGACCGATTTTATAGTTACAGACTTACGGCTGTTTCCGAAGTTCCATCTGCCCCGGTCTGTCATGGCCCGGTGGAATGTCTGTTTATAATTATATGATAATGTAAACCTCTATCCCATACAACTGAAATTATGCAATTTCCATATTGGGGCATACCCTGATGTCATTCAAGGGTAATAATTAAATAAATGACATTACCAAGCTGAAAGCAAGCTCTATTTTGCTGTTTTCGATAAATCAAGGAGAAAATGCAGAGGTGGCGAGCCGAACCCCCGGCACTTGCAAGAAATAGCTGTGGCTGCTTCCTTCCGGACCTGACCAGGTTCACTACCTTGCAATGCGGGGAGGCCCGCCATTGAAGCTGGATGGCTACGCCCGTGATGCTTGTTGCAGGCGGCAGACCGTCCATGAGACTGGCGGAGAGAGGGGGATTCGAACCCCCGTCAGGATATTATCCTGAACACGCTTTCCAGGCGTGCGACTTAAACCACTCATCCATCTCTCCAGAGAGCCGCGAAGAATATACCAACTCACCGATGCTGGCAAGTTCGGCTCCCCGGCTGCGATTATCGCTCACCCGGTTTGCACTTGAATTCGGCTGCCGCCAAATTTGGCAAATCCGGGCTAGAATGTCGGCCTATGGCCTATCAAGTTCTCGCACGCAAATGGCGCCCCCGTAACTTTGCCTCGCTGGTCGGGCAGGAGCACGTGGTGCGCGCGCTTTCCAATGCGCTGGATAACCAGCGTTTGCATCATGCCTATCTGTTTACCGGTACGCGTGGCGTCGGCAAGACGACGCTGGCGCGCATCGTTGCCAAGGCGCTGAATTGCGAAACCGGCGTCACTGCGACCCCGTGCGGCGAATGCACCGCCTGTCGGCAGATCGATGCCGGGCGCTTTGTCGATCTGCTGGAGCTGGATGCCGCCAGCAATACCGGCATCGACAATATGCGCGAAGTGATCGACAACGCCCAGTACGCGCCGACTGCCGGCCGCTACAAGGTTTACATCATCGATGAAGTGCACATGCTGTCGAAATCGGCATTCAATGCGATGCTGAAAACGCTGGAAGAGCCGCCGGCACATGTGAAGTTCATTCTTGCGACCACCGATCCGCAAAAAGTGCCGGTAACGGTGCTGTCGCGCTGCCTGCAGTTCAATCTGCGGCAGATTCCGCAGCAGGTGGTGGCGGGGCATCTGCAATACGTGCTGGAGCAGGAGTCGATTCCGTTCGAAGTGCCGGCGCTGCAGTTGCTGGGGCACGCCGCCGCCGGCAGCATGCGCGATTCGCTCAGCCTGCTGGATCAGGCGATAGCCTACGGCAGCGGCCGTGTTGAAGAAGCCGGCGTGCGCGCCATGCTGGGGGCAATCGACCAGACCTATCTGTTCAATCTGCTCGATGCTCTCGCCGCCGCGGATGGCAATGCCTTGCTGGCGGAGACCGAGCGCATGGCCGAGCGCAGCATCGGCTTCGAGGCCGCTCTGCAGGATCTGGCTGCGCTGCTGCACCGTATCGCGCTGGCACAGATCACGCCGGCAGCAATGGCGGAAATGGCCGATCGACAGCGCATTGCCGAACTGGCGGGGCGGCTTTCCGCCGAGGAAATCCAGCTTTACTATCAGATTGCCATCCATGGGCGGCGCGATCTGGCGCTGGCGCCGGACGAGTATGCCGGCTTCAGCATGACCATGCTGCGCATGCTGGCATTCGCACCGGATGGCTCTGTGCCTGCGCTTGCCGCCCCGGCTGTTGCTGCTTCGGCCAAGGTCGCTCGCCCGCAGCCGGTGGCGCCGGCACGTCCAGTTGCGGCAAGTCCGGTTCCTGCCCGCGAAGCTCCCGTGCGTGAAGCTGCGGCAGCAGCACCCACAGCGATTGCGCAGGCAGTGCCGGACAGTGCGCCGGCCGTTGCGCCCGTTGCGGCGGAGACTGCGGCCGCAACCTCTGCCGGTGTAGCTTTCAACGGCGACTGGCCTGGCCTGGTGGCGCGCCTGACTATCGGTGGCATGGCCAAGATGCTGGCGCAGAATTGTGCGCTGCAGGCTCATTCGGGCGATCTGTTCGATCTGGTGTTGCCTTCTTCCGCCCGGCATCTGGCCGACCGGGGTTACCAGGAAAAGCTGAAAGCGGCGCTGGAAACGTTTCTTGGTGCGCCGGTGCGATTGCAGGTCACCATCGGTGAAGCTGCTGCGGCGACACCAGTGGCGCTGCAGCAGCAGGCGCGCGCCGAGCGTCAGTCCGAAGCGGACGTGGCGATCCGCAGCGATCCGTTCGTGCGCGAAGTGGTCGAGCAGTTTGATGCAACAATTGTCGAAGGCTCGATCAAGCCTTTGACCTAATCAATCAGGAGAATGAAGCATGATGAAGGGCGGTTTGGGCAATCTGATGAAGCAGGCCCAGCAGATGCAGGACAACATGAAAAAAATGCAGGACTCGCTTGGCTCGGTGGAAGTCGAAGGCCAGGCCGGTGCCGGCATGGTCAAGGTGGTGATGACCTGTCATCACGATGTCAAGCGTGTCACCATCGATCCGAGCCTGATGGGCGAAGACAAGGAAATGCTGGAGGATCTGCTGGCTGCGGCGGTCAACGATGCCAATCGGCGCGTGGAAACGACCGTGCAGGAGAAAATGGCCGGCTTTACCAATGGCATGGGCCTGCCGCCGGGCTTCAAGCTGCCATTCTGATGCCGCGCGATAGTCGGGCTGCGAGATGAAAGCGCCGTCGTCTCTGGATCGGCTGGTAGAGGCGCTCCGGGTTCTGCCCGGAGTCGGCCCCAAATCGGCGCAACGCATGGCATTTCATCTACTGCAGCGCGAGCAGGGCGGAGCGCTGCGTCTGGCAGACGCTATCACTCACGCCCTGCAGGCGCTGAAGCATTGCAGCCGTTGCAATACCTTTACCGAGACCGACCCTTGCTCGCTGTGTAGCGATCCGGATCGTGACGGCGGTATTCTGTGTGTAGTGGAAATGCCGGCCGATCTGCTGATGGTGGAACAGGCGTTGTGCTATTCCGGGTTGTATTTTGTGCTGATGGGGCGGCTCAGCCCGCTGGATGGCGTCGGCCCGCGCGAAATCAACTTGGAGCGCCTGTTGCAGCGTGCTACCGATGGCATGGTGCGCGAAGTGATCCTGTCGACCAATTACACCGTGGAAGGTGAGGCGACCGCGCATTACATCGCGGAAATGCTCAAGGCCCGTGGCTTGCAGGTTTCGCGGATTGCGCGCGGGCTGCCGGTAGGCGGCGAGCTGGAGCATATCGATGCCGGAACGCTGGCGCAGGCGCTGCTGGAGCGCAAGGCCGTCTGAGAGGCTGTTCACGCTCTGTCGCGAGCGGCCCTCAGCGGGGCGAAGAGCAGCACAAAAACCGGAGTTTACTTGAGTAAATGAGGATTTTGAGCCGCACATGAGCCCCGCTCAGGGCTGCACAGCAAGATCGTGAACAGCCTCTGAGCTTCAGAGAAACTGGCTGGGAAACTGCTCCTGTTCCAGCGTACGGCAGTCGATGAGCTGCAGGTCGTTGTCCTTGGCGAATGCCATCAGGAAGGCATAGACGTTCGGGTCGATCTGTTCCAGATGCTTGTCGACCGCAACGCAATTGATGCCGTTGTGTGTCAGTGGACGCACATAGGCGTGGTACGACATTTTGCGGTCGTGACCGAAGGTGGACAGGATGCCGGACAGGCGCTCGGCCCAGTCGCTGGGGCGGAATGTCCGGCCTGTCGAGGTTATGCCTTGTATCAGGACTTCGTACGGATTGCAGATCATGGGCAGTACAGGAAAGTGACCGGATCAGAGTATATAACACACTCAATATAGATGATTTTCGGGCTAACCCTTATAGCGCGCCGTTTTGCCGGGGTTGGCCATCATTTTGCTTGCATCGCTGCCGCAATTGCGATAAATAGTACGATTCCCGAAAAATAGTTACGGCGGTAACCATACCGCCGTGTTTGTTTCTGGCGCGCGACATGCTTCGCGGGGCCAGACAGGTAACCCGGAGGGGCCGCCGGCCTGGCGTTGGCGGACAGACCATCATGTCAATCAAGCATTATCTGCAGTTCAAGGATTTTTCCCGCGCTGAATACGATTATCTGTTCCAGCGTTCGGTATTCATCAAGCAGCAGTTCAAGACCTACCAGCCGTATCAGCCGCTCAAGGACCGCACCCTGGCGATGGTGTTCGAAAAGAACTCCACCCGTACCCGTGTGTCGTTCGAGGCCGGTATGTACCAGATGGGCGGCATCGCCATTAACCTGACCACCGGCGATACCCAGCTGGGGCGCGGCGAGCCGATCGAGGATGTGGCGCGGGTGATTTCGCGCATGGTCGATGTGGTGATGATCCGCACTTTCGATCATCAGATCATCGAGCATTTCGCCGAATATTCGCGAGTGCCGGTAATCAATGGCCTGACCGACGACCATCATCCGTGCCAGATCATGGCCGATATTTTCACCTTTATTGAGCACCGTGGCCCGATTGACGGCAAGGTGGTCGCCTGGATCGGCGATGGCAACAACGTCGCGCGCACTTGGGCGCAGGCAGCCAGGGTGTTCGGTTTTACCCTGCATGTTTCGACCCCGCCAGGATTCGAATTGCAGGCCGGTGACGATACCGGCGAGCACCTGAAAGTGTTTGCCGACCCGATGGATGCGGTACGCGGCGCCGATCTGGTGACTACCGATGTCTGGACCAGCATGGGCTGGGAGGATGAGGCGGAAGAGCGCAAGCGCAAGTTCGCCGATTGGCAGGTGGATGCTGAGATGATGCAGGCCGCCAAGGCCGATGCATTGTTCATGCATTGCCTGCCGGCGCATCGCGGCGAAGAAGTGTCGGCCGATGTGATCGATGGCGCGCAATCGGTGGTTTGGGACGAGGCGGAGAATCGCCTGCATACGCAAAAAGCGGTGCTGGAATATCTGTTGCTCGGCCGGGTTTGAATTTTTCCGGGTACGGCGTAGCAACGTGCCCGTCCATTGCTGTTATCCAGCAAACTGAACAAGCAGGAACAATCATGTCTGAAATCAATAAAGTAGTGCTCGCCTATTCCGGCGGTCTGGACACCTCGGTCATCCTCAAGTGGCTGCAGGATACCTACAAATGCGAAGTGGTGACTTTCACCGCCGACCTGGGGCAGGGTGAAGAACTGGAACCGGCGCGTCAGAAGGCGCTGCAATTCGGTATCAAGCCGGAAAACATCTTCATCGACGATCTGCGCGAAGAGTTTGTGCGCGACTTTGTCTTCCCGATGTTCCGCGCCAACACCCTTTACGAAGGCGAATATCTGCTTGGCACTTCGATTGCGCGCCCGCTGATCGCCAAGCGCCAGATCGAAATCGCCCGCCAGACCGGCGCGCAGGCGGTGTCGCACGGCGCAACCGGCAAGGGCAACGATCAGGTGCGTTTCGAGCTGGGCTATTACGCGCTGATGCCGAACATCAAGGTGATCGCGCCGTGGCGCGAGTGGGATCTGCTGTCGCGCGAGAAGCTGCTCAACTACGCCGAAACTCACGGTATTCCGATCGACATGAAGCACAAACAGGGTGGCTCGCCGTATTCGATGGATGCCAACCTGCTGCACATCTCGTATGAAGGCCGTCATCTGGAAGACCCGAAAGCCGAGGCCGAAGAAGCCATGTGGCGCTGGACGGTCAGCCCGGAAGCCGCGCCGGATGCAGCGGAATTCCTCGATCTGGAATTCGAGCGGGGCGATCTGGTCGCGATCAACGGTCAGCGCATGAAGCCGCACGAGTTGCTGGCGCAGCTGAACCAGATCGGCGGCAAGCATGGCATTGGCCGCCTCGACTTGGTGGAAAACCGCTATGTGGGCATGAAATCGCGTGGCTGCTACGAAACCCCGGGCGGCACCATTCTGCTCAAGGCGCATCGCGGCATCGAATCGATCACGCTGGATCGCGAAGTGGCGCACCTGAAAGATGACCTGATGGCGCGTTATGCCAGCATGATCTACACCGGCTACTGGTGGGCGCCGGAGCGCGTTGCGCTGCAGACGCTGATCGATCACACGCAGCAGAACGTCAACGGCTGGGTGCGGGTCAAGTTGTACAAGGGCGGGGTATCGGTGGTCAGCCGCGATTCGAAAGACTCGCTGTTCGACTCGACCATCGCCACCTTCGAAGACGACGGCGGAGCCTACAACCAGGCGGATGCGGCCGGTTTTATCAAGCTGAACGCCTTGCGTATGCGTATTGCCTCGCGTTTGCGCAAATAGTTTTGTTGCGGTGCGGTATCAAACGGCGGCCTGATGGCCGCTTTTCCGTTTTTCATGGCCTATTTGATGCTGCATTGCGATTGGATAATCTGTTAATATGCGCATGCATATCAGGCAGACGCCTGAAACTTGCTTGCGCTTTATATTGACCTAGAGAGCCTGCCGTTCACCGATGAATGAAGAGCTGTTTACAGAATTGTCGTTGCAAATCGGTATTACCGGCCTGATCGCATACATGGGGTGGATCGTTTACGATCTGGCCAAAGAGTCGAAAGCAGGCCGGTACGGTACGGCGGTAATGTTTTTCGCTTTGGGCCTGGGGGTGGTCGGTTTCATGATCAAGACCATTCTGACCAAGGTTTTGTCCTAATCAATCAAGCATCTGGAGTCAATCGTGTCGCAGTTCGATAACGTAAGCGTAGTCAAGAAAGCCAATATTTATTTCGACGGTAAATGTGTCAGCCACACCGTTGTTTTCGCGGATGGCACCAAAAAGACCATCGGCGTGATTTTTCCGTCAAGCCTGACATTCAATACCGGCGCACCGGAAATCATGGAATTGAATGCCGGCAAATGCCGTATCCGTCTTGCGGGTGCCAGCGAATGGCTGCAGTACGAAGGCGGCCAGTCGTTCAATGTGCCGGGTAACTCCTCGTTTGATATCGAAACGCTGGAAACCTTGGATTATGTGTGCCATTTCGGCTAAGGTGAAGTTGTAGTCCTGCTGTTTGTTTGACCTGCCTTAAACAGCGGACCGTGTTGTTGCACCGTCTTTTCGTTCTCCTCGTTTATCAGCCTGGCTCCGCTCTGCGGCGGGCTGATTTTTTTTGCCTGCGAATTGGCTAGAGTATTTTGCCTATACTGTGCTGGTGTGCGAGGGAGGGAATTCGGATGCGGTTACTTGGCGCTCTGCTGTTGCTGGCTCTGGCCGGGTGTGCCACCTTGTCGGAGAACGAGTGTCGTAGTGCCGACTGGTACGAGCTGGGCGAGCATGACGGTTTTGCCGGCTATCCGCGGGCACGCATCGAAGAGCATGCCGAGGCTTGCGGCAAGATTGGCATCTATCCGAATCGCGACGCCTATTTTTCTGGCCGTGAGCAGGGCGTATACCGTTACTGTGAGCCGCGTCATGGCTATGAGGTCGGGCGTGCCGGTGAAACCTACCGCAACGTGTGCAGCGGTGAACGTGAGACACGTTTCTTGCGGCAGTATCGTGCCGGCCGGCAATTGTACGACCTGGAACAGCAGATCCGGCGTGGCGAAAGCGAGATCGGCAAGCTGGAGCAGCAACTGGAAAAGGCGTCCAGCGATACCGAGCGCACCCGACTGCGTGGCCAGATTGCCGAGCGCGATCGCGAGCAGTCGCTGTTGCGCCGCCAGTTGCGTGCGCTGGAGTCGATGTAATCTTCGTCGCTTGTGAAGGTGTTGAGCTAAAATGCGTGGCTCGTGTGATTGGGAATATGAGTATGCCGTCGTTTGATATTGTTTCGGAAGTGAATGAAGTTGAAGTGCGCAATGCGGTGGAGCAGACCAACAAGGAGGTCGGCACCCGATTCGATTTCAAGGGTACCGATGCGCGGGTGGAGCAGACTGGCAAGGTGCTGACATTGTTTGCCGACAACGAGTTTCAGGTGGAGCAGGTGAAGGATATCCTGCTGGCCAAATTTGCCAAGCGCGGTGTCGATGTACGTTGTCTGGACGAGGCCAAGGTGGAGAAAATCAGTGGCAACAAGGTCAAGCAGACGGTAACGGTCAAGACGGGTATCGAGTCGGAGCTGGCGAAGAAAATTGTCAAGCTGATCAAGGATTCGAAACTGAAGGTGCAGGCCAGCATTCAGGGCGAAGAGGTGCGCGTTACCGGAGCCAAGCGCGATATTCTGCAGGATACTATTGCACTGGTGCGCAAGTCGATCGAAGAGTTTCCACTGCAGTTCCAGAACTTCCGTGACTAGGGTGCGATTCATGCGAGCCATTATCCACTGCATAGCCGCCTTGGTCATGTTGCTGTCGCCGTTGGTCAGTGCGACTGAGATCGCTCTGGTCGGGTTGATGGGCAGCAAGGCTGTGGTCACGATTGATGGTGGCCAGCAGAAAATCCTCAGCCCCGGGCAGCGCACGCCGGAAGGCGTGAAACTGGTGAGTGTCGGCAAGGCTGATGCCAGCTTCGAGGTTGATGGCAAGTTGCGTCGCGTCGGTTTGGGGGAATCGGCTTTTCAGACTACGGTCATGGCCCCGGAAATGCGGTCGAAAGGCGGTTCGGCGGTGATTGCTGCCGACAGTACCGGCCAGTTCGTGACGCCTATGCAGGTCAATGGCTTTGATACCGAGGGCGTGGTCGATTTCAAGACTAGCCTGATCACGCTCAACACAAATGAAGCGAAGCGTCTCGGCGTTGACGTGCGTAGCGCCAGTCGGGCGTTGGCATCAAAAACCGGGGGGCTGACGCCAATCTACCGGGTCAAGCTCAAGCAACTGCGGATTGGCGGCATTACGCTGGAAAATATCGAGGCCGTGGTCAATGAGGGGCCCAATCCGCCGGTGATCGTGCTCGGTTCGAATATTCTTAACCGACTGGAAGTCAAACGGGAAGGTAGCTCGCTATTACTCAGCAAGCCTTATTGATGCCGTTTTCAGAGGTAAAAAAACCTGCTGTTCAGCAGGTTTTTTCTTTGTCTCAACCAGCAGTCTTGTCGTGCTCGATCAGCGCATACGCCGAGTGGTTGTGGATCGATTCGAAGTTTTCCGATTCGACGATATAGGCTTCGATGCGGGCGTCGCCATTCAGTTTGGCGGCAACGTCGCGCACCATGTCTTCGACGAATTTCGGATTGTCGTAGGCGCGCTCGGTGACGAACTTCTCGTCCGGGCGTTTCAGCAGGCCGTACAGTTCGCATGAAGCCTGCGATTCGACGATCTGCACGATATCCTCGATCCATACCAGATCGTTGGTGCGGGCGGTGACGGTAACGTGCGAGCGCTGGTTGTGTGCGCCGTAGTCGGAAATCTTTTTCGAGCACGGGCACAGGCTGGTAACCGGCACAATAACCTTCATGGTGAAGCTGTATTTGCCGTCGCGGATTTCACCGACAAACGTCACTTCGTAATCGAGCAGGCTCTGTACGCCCGATACCGGCGCCGATTTGTTGATGAAATAGGGAAAACTCATCTCCACATAGCCGGATTGTGCTTCCAGGCGCTCAACCATCTCACGCAGCATGGTTTCAAACGATTCGACCGAAATCTCGCGCTCATGGCTATTGAGAATTTCGACAAAGCGCGACATGTGTGTGCCCTTGAAGTTGTGCGGCAGGTGCACATACATGTTGAACACAGCAATGGTGTGCTGCAGTCCGCCGGACTTGTCGGCAACTTTCAGCGGATGGCGAATGGACTTGATGCCGACCTTGTTGATGGCCAGATTGCGGTGATCTGGCGAATTCTGGACGTCGGCAATCGCTCGGTTTGCTGCAGCGGTCATGATGAATCCTGTGTACTTATCAGTTAGTAAGTATAACGCGGGAAAATACTTGAGTAAACTTATCGGGAATCAATGCGCCCAGTTTAACGCATATGCCAAGAGCGCATTGATTGAATCTGGCTATGCCGGCAATTGAGCGAGTCGATCGCGCACGCTCTGTTCGATTCCGGCGGCGTTGAGGCCACATGCGGCCAACAGCAGTGCCGGGTCGCCATGTTCGATATAGCTGTCCGGCAGGCCCAGTTGCAGCAACGGGGTAGCGATGCCGGCGGCCGCCAGCACTTCGCCGATCGCGCTGCCGGCGCCGCCCATGATGCAGCCCTCTTCGATGCTGACCAGCAATCGATGGCTGCGGCTGAGTTCGCGCACCAGGTTTTCGTCCAGCGGCTTGACGTAGCGCATGTTCACTACTGTCGCATCCAGTTGCTCAGCGGCGTCCAGAGCCGGCTGCAGCATTGGGCCGAATGCCAGCAGGGCGATTTTGCTGCCGTGGCGCCGGATTTCGCCCTTGCCCAGCGGTAGCGCAGTCATTGCCTGCTGGATTGTTACGCCCGGCCCGGTGCCGCGCGGATAGCGCACTGCACTCGGGGTGTCGAGCTGGAATGCGGTGTACAGCATCTGCCGGCATTCGTTTTCGTCGGCCGGAGTGAAGATGGTCATGTTCGGAATGCAGCGCAGATAGGCGATATCGAACGCACCGGCATGGGTCGGGCCGTCGGCGCCCACCAGCCCGGCGCGGTCGATGGCAAACACCACCGGCAGATTCTGCAGCGCCACGTCGTGAATCAGCTGGTCGTAGGCGCGCTGCAGGAAGGTCGAATAGATCGCCACTACCGGCTTCATGCCTTCGCACGCCAGCCCGGCGCCGAAGGTAACCGCATGCTGCTCGGCAATGCCGACGTCGAAATAGCGCTCCGGGTGTTCCTGCTGGAAGCGCACCATGCCCGAGCCTTCGCGCATCGCCGGAGTGATGCCGACCAGCCGCGCATCCAGTTTGGCCATGTCGCACAGCCAGTCGCCGAAAATCTGCGTGTAACTCGGTTTGCCGCCGCTCTTGGTGCCGACAATGCCGTTGGTGCGGTCGAATTTGCTGACGCCGTGGTACAGCACCGGGTCGTTTTCCGCCAGCTTGTAGCCCTGGCCCTTGCGCGTGACGATGTGCAGGAAGCGCGGGCCGTCGAGCTGCCTGATGTTGTGCAGCGTGTCGATCAGTGTATCGATATCGTGACCATCGATCGGGCCGAAATAGTGGAAACCGAATTCCTCGAACAGCGTACTCGGGGTGAACATGCCCTTGAAGTGCTCTTCGGTGCGGCGCACGAATTCGTGCAGCGGCGGCGCGGCCTCCAGCAGTTTGCTGCCGTTCTTGCGCACGGTGTTGTAGAGCCGGCCGGAAATCAGTTTCGACAGGTAGTTGTTGAGTGCGCCGACGTTGGGCGAAATCGACATTTCGTTGTCGTTGAGAATCACCAGCATGTTGGCATCCATTGCGCCGGCGTTGTTCAGCGCTTCGAAAGCCATGCCGGCGGTCATCGCACCGTCGCCGATGATCGCAACCGCGTGACGCTTGTCGCCTTTCAGCTTGCTGGCAACCGCCATGCCCAGCGCCGCCGAGATCGAGGTGCTGGAATGGCCGACGCCAAAGGTGTCGTATGGCGACTCCTCGCGCTTGGGGAAGCCGGCAATGCCGTCTTTCATCCGCAACCGCGCCATGCCTTCGCGGCGCCCGGTCAGAATTTTGTGTGGATAGCTCTGGTGGCCGACATCCCATACCAGCAGATCGTGCGGTGTGTTGTAGACGTGGTGCAGCGCAATGGTCAGTTCGATGGCGCCAAGGTTGGATGCCAGATGGCCGCCGGTCTTGCTGACCGATTCGAGAATGAATTCGCGCAGCTCGGTTGCCAGCACCTTGAGGAGCTTGCGGTCGAGCAGGCGCAGATCGGCCGGAGAGGAAATCGAATTCAGCAGGTCGTACATAAACTCAGAACGATCGGGAGACGATGAATTGCGCCAGCTGGCGCAAATGAAGGGCGCGTTCGCCAAACGCCGCCAGGCTGCCGATGGCGTCGGCCTGCAGCTCGGCCGCCAGTTCACGCGCCTGTTTCAGTCCCAGCAGCGAGACATAGGTCGGCTTGGCGTGGGCGGCATCCTTGCCGGCGGTCTTGCCTAACGTGGCACTGCTGGATTCGGCATCGAGCACGTCGTCGACTACCTGGAACGCCAGTCCGATGCACTTGGCAAAATGATCCAGCCGGATGTTTTCGTCGTCGCTCGGCGCTGCGCCGGCCAAGCGGCCGAGCGTAACCGCAGCGCGGATCAGTGCGCCAGTCTTGCGGATATGCATCTGCTCCAGCTCTGGCAGCGACAGTGCCTGGCCGACCGCCGCCAGATCGATTGCCTGGCCGCCGACCATGCCATGCGAGCCGGCCGCCTGCGCCAGCGTGTGCAGCATCGCCAGTTGTGTTGCCGGGGCAATTTCCAGTGGCGTGCTCAGCTGCTCGAAAGCCAGCGCCTGCAGGCCGTCGCCGACCAGCATCGCGGTAGCTTCGTCGAATTCGACATGCACGGTAGGTTTGCCGCGGCGCAATACATCGTCGTCCATGCACGGCAGGTCGTCGTGCACCAGCGAATAGGCGTGAATCAGTTCAACTGCCGCTGCGGCCCGGTCCAGCACCGCTGGCGCCGCACCGTTGATAGCGCCGGCAGCATAGGTCAGTAGCGGGCGTACCCGTTTGCCGCCGCCAAGTACGGCGTAGCGCATTGCATCGTGCAGCCGCACCGGCTGGCTGCCGGCTTTGGGCAGTTGTGCCGCCAGCACCTGTTCGATGTGCTGCTGGCGCTGATGCGCCCAGTGGTCGAAATCAGTTTGCGTCATCGGTTTCGAAGAGTCGTAAAGTGTCGTTTTCCAGGATGCGGACCTGCTGCTGCGTGTCGGCGAGTTTCGCCTGGCAGTATTTAAGCAGCTCGGTGCCGCGCTGGTAGGCGCTGAGCGAGGTTTCCAGCGGCATCTGGCCGCTTTCCATGCCGGCGATCAGCGTTTCCAGTTCGGTCAATGCGGTTTCGAACGATTCGGGGACGGCAGGCTTGCTTGCTTTGGCCATGGGGCACCTGTCGACATTGGGCAATCGGGCAAAATACCCCAATCGCCCCAAGTTGGTCAAT
>ERZ724505.1054-NODE-1054-length-15816-cov-6.692278_pt1 | contig 15816 bp, 30 predicted proteins | sample MGYA00376038_ERZ724505 | MGnify/ENA primary metagenome ERZ724505 (study PRJEB28724, sample SAMN07190884) | wastewater metagenome | isolation source: effluent of sewage treatment plant in Hong Hong | place: Hong Kong | collected 2016-03-17 ... | reverse complement strand
TGTAGCTGAAAGCCAGTGGACATTCACTGGTGATTTTCTCACTATGGAAAATTTTAGGTGTAATGTTGAAAGAGATGGTTCAATTGCTACTCAAGGTGGTTATACCACTTTGAATAACATCAACCTCAATTTAGGTGAAAATGTTAGGGAGTACAGTACCTCTTATGCGTTCTACAACTCTGGGAACTATATGAAAGTTACCAATTTTCACTATAAGCAACTTAACCCACAAACAAATGCAGGCTCATATAATTATGGAGTTATTAGAAACGAAGGTTCTTATTGTGCATTTTCAAACTGTACCTTTAATGCTGGAAATTCACCTGTTGGCACTGTCGGCTTGCTATATCTAGGCTATAACTCGATGGTCACTAATTCAACCTTTTATATGACCCAACCGTATAACAGTAGTACGAGTTTGCAAGCATCAAATTACTGCAACATCAATAATTGCCAATTTTATGGTTCAGGTTCTAATGGTGCTACTGCTATTACTGCGGGTGCTTATAATGACATTTCTAATAACTACATCACAAACACGGTTAGAGGAATAAGCTTGAGCAACCATTACAACACTGTTGTTGGTAACAATATCACTTGTATTGATTCCGGAAACTGCATTTATCAATTTCAAGACCACACGACTATCACTGGTAATTATTTTCAGGGTGGTGGCTCAAGTGCAGTCTTGGTAAAAAGTACATCTTCTACGACAAACTCGGTAATCTCTGGCAATAGTTTTAAAACAGGTGGAACTGGTATCAACATCTCAAACTACCAGTATCTAAATATCAATGGCAACAACTTCAATTCAGTAACAACCGCAATAAATGCAACGGCTAAGATTATCAATATCACAAACAATGCTGGAGCTAGTGAAGCCACTGAAAAAATATCTGCTGTCTTTAAAAATACTTCAGGCGGCAGTTTGGCAGAGGGCGATGCTGTTGTCCTAAAAGCGGTTGCAGCTAACGATGAAGTGACCACTACCACTAGTGCCAGTGATACAAAGGTTGTTGGTATAGCTTTAGGGGCAATTACAAATAATTCTACTGGCTATATCTGTACTAAAGGAACTTGCACTGCCAAAGTCAATGGGACAGCCGATATAGCTATAGGTGATTTTCTAACTACCTATACGAGTGCTGGGATACTAGCTAAAGCTACTGCTGGGCAGACTGCTATAGCTATTGCTTTAGCAGCCTATACTGCTGATGATAGTTCGGGAACAATCTCAGTTAGAGTAATACCACCAAGAGTGGTATAGAGTATAAATACCAGTCGTTGAACTGGGTTATTTATTTTAAACAGGAACGGAAAATGAATAAAAAATTATCATCCGCAATCAGTAAAACAATAGATAGCCAAGAATATGGCGTACTCGAATTAATTGTAAATTCGGGTGGTTCTGATAGGCTCGACTGATGGCAATTTTACAGGAAAATGGTGATGTCATACTTCAGGAAAATTCTGATGCTATTTTGCTTGAACTTGAAGAGGCTTTAGTAGAGATACAGAAAACTGCTGAATACACGGTGGGTGGCTTTGCCACTATCCAGTTGGCTGGGGTTTATGCTGTTTATAGCTCTGTAGATTATACTATTGAAAAAACTATATTATTCGTTGTAGTTTATCAAGCTACTATCAATTTATCTGCTGAATATGTTGTGGGGGCTAGTGATAATATTTTCAAGGTATCCCAGTATACTGTGTCTTCTGAAAACACGGTTAATCTGTCTGCTGGCTATTGTGTCCCTGTTGTTGATGAGGCTACTGTAAATGCCGAATATTTAGTTGCTACCTATAGGGATGTTACTAAAGATACTGTTTATTCTGTTAGCTCTTTGGCTGATATCACCAAATTAGCTAGTTATCTGGTTGAGAAAACCGCATTACTTGAAAAAAATGTTCTATATCTAGTTTCCAGTACCGTTGATATTACTAAAACTGCTAGCTATGCCGTTTCTTCTTCTGTTGATTATGCTGTTCAGAAAACGGCTGAGTATCTAGTTGCTGTGACCAGGGATTATCAGACTGGTGGTTCTACTACTATTGCTGACCAATACCCTGAAAGTAATGCTTATTCTTTGACTGAAATATATAATAGTTTTAATTCTAGGGCTGGTCAGAGCTTTACTGGTAACGGTCAAAGTATCAAAAAAGCTAGTTTTTACTTAAAAAAATTAGGTAATCCTACTGGTGATATTGTGGCTAAACTGTATAGCCATACTGGAACTTTTGGGGTTAATGGCGTGCCACAAACCTTGCTGGCTACTTCTGCTGGAGTTGAAGCTAGCTCTTTGACTACTAATTTACAGTGGATAGACTTTAATTTTAACAGCTACACCTTGACTAATAACGGTAAATATTTTATCGTTCTGGAGTATAGCAAGGGCAGTTCTGGTAATAGGGTCCAGATTAGTTCTGATACTCAAGCCCCTGTTAGTCACGCTGGGAATACTGTTCTGTATAGTTTTTCTTGGACTGCTTATAGTTCTATAGATTTAATTTTTTCTATTACTACTGAAGAACCGTTGATTAGTGGCAGACCGTCTGTTTATCAGGTTGATAGCTTTAGAGATATTACAAAAAGCTCTAGCTATGTGTTGGCTGGGAGAGAATATGAAAGAAATATAGAACTTGCTAGCTCTTATGCTGTGACTGACTTTGGGTCAATACTGAAAACTAGTACTTATGCTGTTAAAACTGTTGTTAGCTTAGATAAAACTGCTGATTATTATGTCAGCCGTAGTTTAGATATTAGTAAAGTTGGCGATTACTTAGTTGCTGTTCATCAAACCGATACTCTTGGAGTAGTCTACTTAGTTTTGGTTTATAGAACCATCGTTAAAACTGCTTCATACAGAGTATTAGCTAGATACCCTACCCCTGAATTGTCTGAACCAATTGTTGTTAAGGCTGGTCAATCTAAGCTTGTTTTGACTGTAAATAATCGTCTGGTTATTAATACTAATCATTATAGAATGACCATCGGGGTGAAAAACCATTTGATTATTGTTACGACTAGTAAATTTTGGAAGATAAGCATACAATAAAACTATGAGTGCTTATACCTTTTATATTAAGAAAAATGATAGACGACCTAAGCTTGAAGTGCAACTAAAAAATTTTGATAATACCCCATTGGACTTAACTGATGCTAGTAAAGTTTTATTTTTGATGACTAAGAATAATGGCTCTTTACCTAAGGTAGCTACTGAAGCTGTGGTAGCTGATGCTAAAAATGGCTTGGTTGAATATGAATGGCAAGAAAATGATACTGATACTGTTGGAACTTATAAGGCTGAACTGGAAATTGAATGGGAAACTAATGTAAAGCAAACCCTACCTGAAGATGATTATATCAAAGTTATAGTAAAAGATGATTTAACGGACTAAAACTATGAAACAGCTTGTTAATCCTAACCTTGACCCAGTCATATATCAGGGGGGAGTTGGGTTGAATGATTGGTCGGGCTGGTGTTTAGCGTATGTCCAAACAGCCTTTGGAACAGGTTGGGCTGGCTCTACTGCTTGGGATTGTTGGAGCAACCGACTAACCAAAAGACACGCTGATAGGAATTTACCTGCTGGCGTGTATATCCCGATATTCTTTTCTGGCTATTACGGTATGGGGCATACAGCTATATATAAAGATGGCAAAGTTTGGAGTTCCCCTCTGACCCATAAGCCGTATGCCGATGTCTTCAACTCTATTGGTGAAGTGGAACGCTCTTTTGGGGTTACTTATGTGGGCTGGAGTGAAGATTTGGGGGGTACTTTATTGGTTGAAAGTTCTGCTGGAGTTCTGACGCCTAATCAGAGGATAGTTGGTCCGAATGGTGCTAATTATCGTTCTGAGCCAAACAGCAACTCTACTCTCTTGAAAGAGTTTGACGCTGGTGAAATACTTAACTTCAAAGGTTTTGTCCGAGGGCAAGACCCTTATGGGAATGGGAACAATATCTGGTTCGTTGGGGCTTATACTGGGGGTTTTGTTTATTCGGGGGCTTGTACTGACCCGTCTACTAATGGGTTAGCAGATATAACTCCAACAACACCAGTAGAACCGCCTACAGTACCAAACACTAAAGACAAAGTAATAGATGTTTCTGCTCATAACACAATAACTGATTATGCAACTGTTATCTCGAATGTCAGAGGAGCGATTGCTAAGGCTGGACACACTGGTAAATCTTACGGTGGAACTCCGTTAAATGGCGACCCTAAATTCAAGGATTACAAAATCAACTTCGGAGCAAAACTTAACGGTGCTTATTGGTATGCCTATTGTTCACTCGACCCCGTAGCAGAAGCCAAAGCCTTTGTTGACAGTGTTGGAACTGCCCCTAGCAATTTCACTTACTGGCTAGACATAGAGGAAACTAACGACCAAACAAAAGAGCAAATTAACGCTTGGTGTGTGAAGTTCTTGGAAGAAGTCGACAAGCAAACTGGAAAAGTCTGCGGTATCTATATGAACCGAAACTGGTTTGACAACTACATCACTGCTGAAACTAAGGGTGAAAGACCTATTTGGTTAGCTCATTACGACACACCAGAGTTTAGTAATCCTGTTAAAAACCAAGTAGCTCATCAATACACTAGTTCAGGCAAGGTGGTTGGCTATGACGGTAATTTAGACCTAAATGCCGTAAAGGAAGAGTTTTTCGTACCAGAACCATTTGTACCACCAGTGATATCAGAACCACCTGTTGTACCAGAAAACCCTGTTTCTGATACACCTGAACCAGAAAAACCTGTTACACCGCCTGAAAATGGCTCAGAAACGCTTTTTGATGTTATCAAGTCCTTTATAGAAAAAATAATAGTCTGGCTGAAAAGCTGGGGAAAGAAATAAGAAAATGAAAACTGTTATAAAAAATTTAGTGCTAATGAATGCTAAGGCGATTGTCGCTTTTTTGTCTGCTATCTTATTCCAGATATTTAGTTTTCAGCTACCTGATGATGTGCAGGTTGCTACTGCGGCTTTATTAGTTTCATTAGTTGTCTGGTTAGTCCCGAATAAAAAATAATGTGAAATGAAAAAATAAACCTCACTATTTTTTGGTGAGGTTTTTAGGAATAAAAAATGGCTGAAAAATTAATAAAACATACGGAGTGGCAAGGTTTTTATAAAGATAATGAAGGTGAAGCTCATATTGTTGACCTTGTATCTAATACCACTGTTCCTGATTTAGATATTGAGGACGCTCTGATTAGACAAGTCCCACCTGTTAAAATTAAACCTTCTAGAGCTAAGAGAAAACAGCGAAAAGATATATTGATTCAAGATTTGCCTGATATCCAATACGGCTGGCGAAAATTACCTGATGATAGCTTAGTTCCCTTGCACGACCCTAAGGCTCTTGATGTGGCTTTGAAGGTTAGTAAAGAGTTTCAGCCTTTGGTTATAAAAGATGGAGTTACCCAAGTAAATGACTTGGAATTTATTGGTGAGGCTAAATGGTGATGCACGAAGATTGTCCTAACCCTCGCCCTGATTGTAAGTACTACCCTAACTGTTTTGCTGATGTAGACCATATCTATTACCCTAAATCTGAGTATAAAAAAGGAACTGAGCGAACTTTTAGAGAATTGCCTATTAATAAACGGCTACTTTGTAGAGCCTTGCACGAACTTAGACACGCTACTGAAACGCCACCACCAAAACCTAGTTTGAACACGATGATTGAAGCTATAAGGAATTATAAAAATGGAAAAAAATAAAGATAGCGAGTATTATAAACTTTTGATTGAACGAGATAGATTGATTGGGCAGATTGTTTTGTTGCAAGTTAAGGTTCAAATTATTAATAAAAAAATTGAGAAAGAAAGAGGTGCTTGATATGGAAAAAGATAAAAGTATAACTAATGACGAGAAATTGATGGCTTATTGGTTGGCTCGAAAAGCTGATGCTTTGGCTGCACTTGATTGTGCGGATAGACAGATTGCTTATTTATCTAATTTTCTTGTCCATAAGACCGTTGTTACTGAAAACACTCTTGAGGCTGAAGAAGAAGCGTGGATTGAGAGAGGCTACAATTGAATGCTATGGAACGGTTGACCCACAATAACCCTGAAATAGAAAACCGTCAGTTCGCTGAAGTTTTTGCTTTTGCTTTACTTCAGAGTGGTATTACACCCAATTATGAGATGTGTGAGAGGTGGCTGAGAGAGGGTTTCGTCAATGAAGTTGAGCTTGAAGATATTTTAGAGGCTTATGAAAATGCTACCACCTAATAATTACCTGAACCAAAAAAGCCTTGAGTACTATTCTGACAAAGAGCTAGAGAGCTACACTTTATATCTGGAACAATGCTTAGCTAATATGGCTATTTACTATAGTCAAGTCCGTTGGGAATGGGATAGACGCTATGGAAAATGAACCTGATTTACCTAAATTTTTATTGGATATAGGCGAGGAAAAAGTAGTTTGCACGCCTGAAAATACCATTGGCTCTTTGTATGAAAATGAAGAACACGACTATATTTTTTATATTACCGAAGAAACGGATGAAGCAGTATATGGGTATTATATTTTTCGTCATCTCTTGGGTAAAGACTTTGATATTTTGGTCAAGCGAATGATTGAGGCTGGCTTTGCTATTGAGAGCAAAAACCAGATATCGGAACAGGACTATAAAGCTTATCTAGCTAGTTTGCCTGTTGAACCGACCTTAGCTGAAATCACTGAAAGGCAACAGCATCATATTGACTTTTTACATTATTTGTTAGAAAAAGAGCTAATTATTGACGAGGAATTTTATTGGGATGGAGAACTATATATCTGAAGCTTTACCTAATATCTTAGAGCCTGACCCTAAGGTTGCTGTCTTTTTAGGCTTTTTGGCTTTAACTGTTTACTTTACTAAGGATAAGTATAGGTAAAATAATGCAAATTCCTAAACACTCACACGAAGAATTATTAAATAAAATTATCAAAGTACCATTGAGAAAAGACGAAAAACAACAAATTCCACGCTATTTTGATTCTGGTGATGAATATAGTGGGCTAGATTCTGCTGATGAAGAAAACCAATTATAATACATAGTTTTAGAAAAGACTTTTTCTAGATAGCTGAGATAAGCTTATTGATGAAATTACGGGTAAAAATGGTGTTTATTCTACTATAAATACTATTGTAAACTATTGTAGACTGTAGTACAATATAAATGTAGGGGAAACAGGTAAGACACCCCCATCAGGACAGGACACCCAATGAACAACAAGAAATTACAAAAAGAGCTTGCTCTTGCTTTAGTTGAGAGTACTAATAAACAAAAACAGGCTGAGAGTAACAATATCTGGTTCGCCTTGATACTGGTTGCTTTAGGGCTTATAGCCTTTTTGTTTCAGTAGTTGATGGCAGACTCTTGCCCCTGCTAGGGGCTTGAGCTTGCGATTAAGCAAGAGAAGGAAGGACGCCTATGGAATTTAATGTTTTGGATTTTGCTAAACAAAAACTTAAAGAGTATGAGCTAGATTATACTGTGGGGTATGATAATAAAAAAACGAGTCACGGTTACTGCTCTTATCGTAAAAAACATATTAGCTTTTCTAGTTATGCTGTATCACAGCTAACTGAAAGCCAGCAAAAAGCTCTTGCTTTACACGAAATCGCCCACGCTATAGTTGGTGCTGGACACGGACATAACAAAGTATGGCGTGATACCTGTTTAGCTATTGGTGGTAATGGGCAACGGCTAGGACCAGCTACTAATGTTAGAGCTAATCACGCTAAATGGGTTGCTTATTGCCCTAATTGCCAGAAAACAACACTTAAATTCAAGAGATATGATTTAGCCTGTGGCAAATGCTGTAACAGGTTTAATGGTGGTGAGTATACCGAAAAATACAAACTTATATATGAACCACGAAATAAAAGTACTAAAGTTTAATAAACTATTGCACTATGGATAAAACTAAAGTATAGTGTAGTTGTGACTAAGGTAGGAAGGATAAATTACAATGACTAAGCAAGAGAAAATGACATCTATGAACCAAGTTGAGGAAAATCTAACCCAAAAAATTGCTAACCTTGAGGTTAAGCTTAAAAATGCTAGTGGTGACGATTATCACTTCATTAAGAATGAGATTGCGTATCTCACCGATGAATTGAACAATGAGTTTGCCAAAGATTGTATTGCTGAAGGTGAGCATTTTCGGGCTACCATATCAGATGGTGGCTATGATGTTTGCTTTAATTGCGGGGCAAAACAATGATTTGCAAAGATTCAGAGGGCAACGAGTATCACCGTAGAATTTTAGGTGATTATTGCTGTGATTGTGGGGAGCTGGTTAGTTAGTTTATTAATAACGAAAGGAATAAATTATGGCTAAACAAAAACGGTATAAAGGGTTTTTTATCTCTTATGAAAATGCCCCAATAAAAGTAATATTTAATTTAAAGTAAAGGTAGGATAATTATGAAAACCAGAAATGGCATAAGCTACGATTATAAAATAGCTATTAAATACAACGATATATTAATGGGATATAGATTGTATCTTAAAGGTGTAAATATGTTTAATAGCGATAGGTTCGTAGGTTATTTATGGACTAAAAAAGCACAAAAATATTTTAATAATAACTAATTAAAGAATAGGAAATAAGAATTATGGCAATTGTAACAACTTTAAATAATGGCGAATTCTATGATTGGCTAAAAAGAAGTGATAACTACAAAAATAATTTTAGTTTTGAAGGGGCAAATGCTTTACAAGAATATTTAGAAGAATTAAGTGATGATTTAGGTGAAAATATAGAGTTTGACCCTATTGCTTGGTGTTGCGAATTTTCAGAATATAAAGACTGGGAAGAAGCATATAAACAATATGGCGATGGCACAATAACAGACACCGAACAAATGAAAGAATTTATCGACGAACGAACAATGACTTATGAGTTTGATGGTGGAATAATAGTGCAGGATTTTTAATTAAAATTTGAAGGAGTATTTTATGACAAAGCAAAAAATAACTAAGGAACGATTTGACGGAATCAAAACTTTATTAAATATGAAACTACCTAGAAAAACTATCGCTGAAGCCATTGGTTGTTCTAGTGCCTCTGTGGTTCGGGTTAATTCGGCTAAAAACTATGAAAACTATTTAGCTGATAGAAAAGCTGAAACTGCTAGAAGGAAAAATAGGGCTTCTGTGAGCTTGTCTGAGGCTAATACAGTAAAAGATACCAGTTCTAACAAAAAACCTGCTGAGCAGTATTCAGAATGTCTTAGGGCGATAAATAAAGTTGTTGAGATACAGGAAAAACAACAAGTACTGTTGGAAAAACTTATTGAAGCTCTAAATAATCAAGCTAATAGAAAAAGGTTTTTTAGATGAATATTTTACAAACCACTACTGTAGACCAGTTCGTTGTTTCGTTAACTAAAGTCAATGAATCAAATAATTACATTTTGACTGTTAGTCGTCCTAAAACTAACTGGGTATTTAGTAAGAACTTTGCTAAACTAAAAATAGCTAAAATAAACTATGCGATAGCGACGGGAATAATTAAAGAGAAAGTAGGTAAATATGATAACGATGGCGGGCGAAAATTATTACAAACCTAGAGAAATTGTCAATCAGGGATTGATTGTCAATTCCAAAGGTAAACAAGACTATGGTTTTGTTTTGAGGTTAATAAAAAACGGTGACTTGAAGTCAGTTGTTTTTAATGAAGCTAGCCAGATAAAGTACAATCTTGTTCCTGAATCTGAAATTGCTAAATATAACAATAGATTTTCTAGTTAATTTTTTAGTTTTTCACAGGTTAGTAGTTTATAATTATGGTAACGCAAAGAGCTTTTCGTCAACAAGCCCTTTGCGGAATAATAAATACCAATGGGGGTATTGTATTAGCAAGAATTATCTGTTAATATAAAAAGTGACGAAAAGCTCGCCCCTGTTGAAAAGCAGGGGTTTTTCTTTTACCCCTAGAAAGATGGATAATATGGAACAACAAAACCAACCAAAGGTAAATAAAATATTGGCTAGGGGTATAGCTACTGGCTATAACTTAGAAGATGTAGACGACTACGATATAAACACGGCTATAGTTTTGAACAGACTAAGGTGGCTTCATAGTCATACTAGAAGAAAAGACGGTTTTACTTGGCAAACAGCTCAAGACTGGTATGACCATACTAGGTTGACCGACTATCAGGTAAAAAAATCACTAGATATATTAGAAGCTGACGGAATAATAGAAGTAAAAACGACTTATATTACTGGAACACTAGATAGAGCTAGACATCATAGATTTTTGATTTCTGAAAACCTAGAAACTTCGGTTTCTGAAATACCAGAAACTTTAGTTTCTATAGAAAACCAAGAAACTTCGGTTTCTATATATAGTAAAGAACATAGTAAAGAACATAGTAATAAAGAATTAGTATCTAAAGATACTAACGCTAAACCTTCGGTTTTAGCGAGTGAGAATGAAACTGAACTCGAATATATACCTGAACCTACTATTAAACCTAAGAAAACTAAGACAGCTCGTGGCAACCCTGAAGTGAACGGTATTATTAAACTCTTTGAAGACGAACTGGGGGTAAAGCTACCGCCCGAAAACCGTAGATATGCTAAGAACCTGATTAGCCAACACGGCTATTCTAAGCTATTGAGCTTATCTAAACTAGTTCTTGAATATCAGGGGCAAAAGTTTTTTCCTGTGGTGTCTACACCTAAACAGCTTTATTACAAGATGCCTGATGTTGCCAATTACTTGAAAAATGCTGATAAGCGTTCTATGAAGGGGATGATTGTAATATGAGCCACCATTATGAATTAAAAACCTATGATGGTAAAAAAATTGTCTTGGCTGATTCTGATATTGAAAAGGTAGCTAGAGCGTCTGGGCTGATGAAGGTGACTGACATATATGGAACGACCCATTATATAAACCCTTCTAATGTATCTGGTGGCTCACCTTATCAACTTAAGGCTGAAGACAGGCTTTACTTAACTAAGAAAACTAAGGGGCTGGGTGATGGTAACTAATTTTGAACAATATAGAAAAAACTATTTATCTAGATGGCTTGACGATGACATTGTAGATGTTACTAATCAGTTGAAATATTTTGAAGCGATGTCTGTTAACCATCTTAATGATAGACTGGGTGAACCTTTGGCTGAAATTATAAGTTTACTGCAACGAAAAAGATTCCAGTTAATTCAAAAAAAGATAGATTTAATGAAATATGGGGTGGAGTTTATAGATGAATGAAGATACTTATGAACTAAATTTTTTAAAAAGAAAATTCCAGAAGTTAAGTGATATAGAAAAGCAAAAAGCTTGGTTGCTATTTTCTGAATCAATGACCGATTATTCTGTAAAGAACTTAGAGCAGATTCAGTTAACTACTATGGCAGAGTTTGTTGAACCTGCTCTTGAACATTATAAAAACTTCGGTAAAATGATGGGCTTGTCTAGTGGCTTTAGGAAAATAGATGAGTTGACTAAAGGTATTGTTAATGGTGAATTAATTGTTGTGTCTGGTCCGACTAGTTATGGTAAAACGAGCCTTGCAATTAATATCACTAATAAGGTAGCTTTAACTGGTGTTCCTGTATTGTTTGTTACTCTTGAGATGACTAAGCCTGAGTTGACAAGCCGTTTCTTGGTTATAAATGGGGGGCAGACTGAAGACTTTAACGCAGTTGCTAATTGTGTTGCTTTTCAATCTTCTGATGAACTGAACTGGCAATCTGTTGATAAGTTAGTCCATAACTTTTGTAAAAACTTTGATAATGGGTTGATTATCATTGACCATTTACATTACTTTACTAGGGAACTTAATAATGTGGCTGAAGACTTGGGACGGATAACTAAAGAATTTAAAAAGAATGCTATTAGGCATAATGTACCGATTATCTTGATATCTCATATTAGAAAAACCGACAAAAAGGCAGCTGATATTAATGACCTTAGGGGTTCTAGTTATATAGCTCAGGATGCTGATATTGTTTTGATGGTGGGCAGAAACCATCTTGATGCTAATGAGCTGACTGTTAAGATTGAGAAGAACCGTAATAGAGGTTTTGACTACAAGGACAATATCGCTGAACTATGGATTGATGGAATTACTATTTATGATAATCAGCCTGTCGATTGGAGTAACTATAATGATTGATTATTCTTTGAATAAATGTTGTAAATGCTTAAATAGCTCTACTGGTTACTTTTTAGAAGAAGATGATTCTAAGAGCTACTATTGCGATAAGCATTTTTATGTTCGTAAAAGGATGGTTGATTATGAGTTGGATAAACTAAATTTTCAGATGTTTAAAGATAAAGACTGGTATCGTCAGTTGTTTCCTGAACGATTTATAGATGACCTTAACTCGATAGCAACAAAACAAACAAAACTATTGTAATGAAAAATAAACTAATGTATAATATCTGTATAGTAAACAAGGACACCAAATATGGCAGAAGTTATTGTAAATGAAAAACAGTGGCGATTATTACAGACTAAAGTAACCCGAAAAGAAGAAGAGTTTGGGCATAGCTACTGGTCTGATGACTATGGCTGGTTAGTGGGGGTCACCACCTTGCTAGATAGGGCTATACCTAAAGATAAAGGCTTAATAGAGTACTTTAAGAGGGGCGATGTTTATGAGATGGAAGAACGGCTACAGGAAACATCGGCTCAAGGCACTAGAGTTCATAAGGCTCTCGAACAATTGTTAGAAGGTGAAAAAGTACCATTAGATTTTTTGAAAACTGAAAAAGAGAAAAAGTGTGTTGCCTCATTTATTGAGTGGTTTAGAATTTGGCAACCCCAAAACTCTAAGAGTGAGCAGGTTGTTGCTTATATCTTAAAACGACCTGATAAGGAAATTGATATTAAATATGCTGGTACTTTGGATTTATTATGCCAGCTTGATGGTAAATGGACTGTGATTGACTTCAAGACTGGACGGCAGAATGACCTAAATCACGGTATCCAAATTCGCTCTTATGGTGAAGCTGTTAAGCAGAGCTATGGTATTGAAGTTGAAAAATACTTCACCCTATATCTTGGCACTCAACATACTACCAATGCTAAAACTACTAACTCTGTTGGTCTGCCTACCAATGGTATTGGTTGGCGAGCTGTGGAAAGTGATTTTAGCTTTGATGATGTCGTTAGAATCTATGACTATGCTATGTTTTTGAACAAGGGAAAATATCCTAACCCACCATTAGTTAGGGCTTATCCTAGTGAGTTCCAATTACTAACTAAAGTTAATAAAAAGGGGGTGTAGGGTGAAACACGGAACTTTTAGTGATGGAGTTTATACTAAGTACGAAAAAGAAAGTCAGAAATTAAGAATGGGTAATAGCTCGTGGTCAATAAATATAGATGAACTGAATAATCTTCGACCTGAAAAAATAGTTTATATTACTGAAGCTAATATCTATGAAATTGATTATAAAGAAGCTGTAAAAAAAGGTTTTTTTAGGATTCTTGGTGGTGAGCATAAATTAGTTGTTCCTGAGAAATTTTGGAAAAAGAAGGGGGTAAAAAAAATGAGTGGTACGCAATAATAATAGTATAATGTACCTATGCACTATATATATTTATCAGGAATAAATGGCAAAGGTACAAGAACAATAGTAGACGAAAGCACATTAAAAAAATATGGATATTTAACTTGGCACTTATCTGACACAGGTTATGCTGTTAGGCGTAATAAATCAGAGGGTGGCACAGTTAGGTTGCATAGATTAGTAGTAAACGCACCAGAGGGTAAAGTCGTAGACCATTTAAACGGCAATAAGTTAGACAATAGGAAATCTAATTTAAGAGTATGCACTCAAAAAGATAATGCGAATAATCGTAAGGGTATAAAAGGATATAGTTACGATAAGGCAAGGCATAAATGGATAGTACGCTATAAAAAAAAGTTTTATGGTAGGTATCTTACGGAGCAAGAAGCTAAAAGGGCTTATAAACTTGCAACTTCTGGTGTTGAATATAAAACAGCTCGTCGTAAGTTATATATGTTACCAAAGCATATATCTAAGCAGTTTGGCAAATATGTAGTGTTTGTGCAGATAGACGGTAATCGCTATCGTAAAACTTATATACCCACATTAGAACAGGCTATTAGCATACGAGATAAATATTTGGAGAATAGAGGATAATATCATCTCAGGTACTCGTAATGGCGGACTTAAAGCAAGAGATACTAATATTAAATATCACGGTGAAAATTTTTTTGCCAGGATTGGTGCTATCGGGGGCAAAAACGGAAAAACTGGTGGTTTTGCTAAAAAAGTTATTTGTAACTGTGACCTTATAAATGAACCGCACACAAAATCACAGTGTGCTGGTAAAGCAGGTGGAAAAATAAGTAAGAGGAGTAAAAAATAAATGATAAAACGGTTTTTGATATATGTGTTGTTATTTTCTATGATTTTTCTGTTAGCCTATATCTTTACTGGTATAGTTTATTCGGCTGTGATGAAAAACTATAAAGAACCAGTGGGATATCGACACACTACCCTAAAAGTAAAAGTAGTTCCAGCTCCTATAGTGTCTGTGAGCTATTTTGAGGGGTCTGTGGCTGGTCTTAGGGTAGAAGACGATAATATATATGGTTCTGGGTTTGTAAAGGCTATACAACCCGCTGTGAACCCGATGGCACTTTAAAAACTAAGATAGTGCTTGCCATAGCTAGAGCAGGTAAGTTGAATGTCGCATAGTTCCCTGTGGAATTAAAAAGTACAGCTATCTTTGGTGTCCTACCAAAAAGCAACGAGGGGTAGTTGTAGACTAGCTATCCCTCTTGCGTCAAGTAAAATAAGTAGCATTTGCGAAAGGAGTAATTATGTCTAGTAATATAAATTTAAATGATGACTTTGAGTATACGCCTAAATTCGGTGGCGGTGGCTCTGAGGTTTACCTCAAATTAAATGACTGGAGTTTACCTGAGCAGAGTGAAAAAATACGGATTGTCAGTCCCACTTATACTAAGCTTGAGTTTAGGAAAAACGATGAATTGCTGGATACAAAATTATGGGAAATTGATGACTACAAGCAAGCTATTGACGATAATGAGATTAATAAAAGTCAAAAATTTAGCTGGGTAGTTCTAGTTAGGCAAGAAGATAAAGACCCTGTAGCTAAAGTTTGGGAAGCTAGTGCTGGAGTTTGGAAAAAAATCGCGGCTATTGCTCAAGACCCTGACTGGCAACCGTTTAATGAGGTTGATATTAAGGTCACCAGAACTGGGCTGAAGAAGGACGCTAGATATAGTGTTGTTCCTAGCCCTGTAAATAGAGGACAGGTTACTGATAATGAGTGGGCTATAGCTGACCAAATTCAGATTACCAAATATTTACCCCAGGCTATGCCTTTGAAAAAGTTTAAAGAGATATTCGGTTAATTTATTAATTGCTGGCGGAACATATACCTATTTTTGAAGACACCCACCCTCACGAAAATAGGCTCGGAGTAAAAAGCCGATAAGTTAGAGCCAGTATAAACCTCAGTAGTTTTTGGTAGTTCTACTTTAAAAAAACTACCTTAAGGAGTAATAATGAAGGTTAAGGTTTTTGGGGATTTAGATAGTATTAATAATAAGCGGGGTACTAATGAGCTTGTCCTGAAGTTTATAACCCAAGAAATCAGTGATGAAGATGCTGGTTTAGTTATGGGGCTAAGGAACAAATATTTATGTTTGCTTCTGTCTACTTCTGATGCTACTGAAGAAGATGTAGCTGAGTTAGAAGAAGATTTTAAAGTAGTAAATAGGTTAGATAAGAAAACACCCAGTCAGAGGCTTAGGGCTGTTTTGTGGCATCAGTGGGATAA
>ERZ724505.1053-NODE-1053-length-15823-cov-23.481418_pt1 | contig 15823 bp, 23 predicted proteins | sample MGYA00376038_ERZ724505 | MGnify/ENA primary metagenome ERZ724505 (study PRJEB28724, sample SAMN07190884) | wastewater metagenome | isolation source: effluent of sewage treatment plant in Hong Hong | place: Hong Kong | collected 2016-03-17 ... | reverse complement strand
TTTGCAGGAGATGTCACCGGCACTATCAGTGGTGCATCCGCCGCGACGGTGGCAATCGGCGCTGGCAAGGCCAATAGCGGGCTGGATAGCTCGGGCAATGTGCTGACCGATAAGGTGAGCACCGATGCTATCGTCGATAATAGCGTTACGCGCCTTTATGGGCAAAGCAATGGCTCGACCCAGACCGGCACAGCCGGCGCGGGTGTGACGCTGATCACCTACAATGTGACGGTGGACCGGGATGCGGACCTTTTCGTCACCGGCTTTCTGGTGGTTCAGGGCGGCAGCGGGATCGACTGGTGGCTGATCAGCATCGAGGTGGATGGCGTATCGAAAACGGGCACCAGCGGCGTCGTCTATTCAGGTGGCGGCGCGGTCGGCACCGTGGTGTCTGTCACGACCGGGACGCACACCATCACCCTCAAGTGGAACGCGGGCAGCAATGTTGTTTCTGCACCGGCAGGCAAAAGCATATTGAACACCGATCGGAGATATAAATAATGGCGCATATCGTCATCCTCGACGCCTCCACCGGCGCGATCAACCAGTTCGGGAACATGCCGCTCGCCGACATGCAGTATCAGGATCTGACAGGCAAAATCTGGTTCGAGTTTCCTGCGAGCGGTATTACCGCCGATGTCGTCAACGGAATGACAGTTCTTGGCCTCAATCTCGCCTTGCTGCGCCCGGTCCTTTACACCCGGATCGACACCGAGGCGGAAGCCTTCTGCAAGGGGTTTGTAACGCCCGGCGAAACCCAGATGGTGCGCTATCAGCGCAAGGAGGCGCAAGCGCGCGCCTACCTGGCCGACAATAACGCCACCGTGCCCATGCTTGTCGCTGAGGCCACTGCAACAGGCGTGACGGTTGCCACCCTCGCCGCGACGGTGGTGGGGCTTGCCGATGCCTGGGGCGCGATTATGGACGCCGTCGAGGGCGCGCGCATCGGTGCCAAGAAGGCGGTGCTCGATGCTACCACCGCACCGGAGGCGGTGTTGGCCGCACAAGTCGACTGGGAGGGTCTGCTGCCATGATCCCGGCATTCCTCCGCCGCCTGGGGCATGTTTGCCACGCGTTTCTCATCCTGATCGATATTGCGCTCTGTTACGTTTGGCTTGCGACGCTGTACCTCATCGGCGGCACGCGCCTCGCCGCTCGACCCACCGGGAGGCAGATGATCTCCGCCTATGTCGGGCGGGCGATGCTGAACGGCCACCGCTGGGCGCGCATCGCCGCGAAGGTCATCGACGCGGTGATGGGCAAGAGCCACTGCATGCTGATGGCGAACAAATATGCCGGATTTGCAGACTGATTTAAGGGGGAATGAACGAGATGGATGCGACGCTTGCCTCAGCATTGATACAAGGCGGGCCGGTTGGATTATTCGCTTTGTATCTTATCTGGGATCGGCGCCAAACGGCGAAAGAGAGGGTTAAAGTCGATGAGGAGCACAATCAACTCGATCGCGACAGGATAGAGGTGGATAGACATGTGGCTGCCAGCCTTGCTGCACTCACGGCTGTTATTCAGCAACTCGCGGCCCGCAATGCCTGAGCGTCGTGAGGCATTGGCTGCTCGCAAGGCGGCTGCGGATTGCCTGACGCACGCCTGCATCAAAAGCATGGCTCTATTGGCTTTTGGCGATGCCGAACGCGAGCCTCTGCCAAGCGATATGAAAGAACTGCTTTTGCAGATCGACGAGAAAACCAAGCCGGACTGACCGGCAAATATATTCAGAATTTCAGGGCGCCTCGAGCGCCTTTTTTATTGATCGAAAGGATTGGAAATGGCGACAGATCGCTTTCAAACTTATGATGGACCGGCCACTTCATCGCGCGCACCCTATGCTGTAACGCCTAGCGACAGCGTAGAACTCAGCGTCATCCCGAAGGCACTTTACATCGGCACAGGCGGAACCGTCATCCTGCGAGGAGCAGCAGAAGGCGCGACTGATGTGACGTTTAAAAACGTCGCCAGCGGACAGATCCTTGATGTGGCCGCACGATATGTCCGTGCAACGGGTACCACTGCCGCCGACATCGTGGCGTTCGCATAATGATTGGCCTCGGCTTCAACATGGCTCGAGCGGCGCGTCGAAAGGTTGCTGCAACATATACCGGCCCGGTCTTCGACTTCCTAACACCCAGCGTTTCGACGCAGGAGGGTAATACCGGCACCACGATCATGGGTTTCGTGGTGCAGCGTTTCGGTAGTCTGGCTGGTACGGATGTCCTCAACTACGCCGTGACCGGCTTTGGCGTGAATGCCGCGCAGACGAGCAACTTCCCCGGCGGGGTGATGCCATCGGGCACTGTCACATTCTCACCCGCTGATACCAGCAAGACGATCTACATCGTGGTGCAGACGAATACGGCCTATGATGTCGATCGCGACTATCTGCTTACTCTCTCGGGCCAGTCCCACATTCTCAACCCGGTTGCGTTCGGCACCATCGTCAATGACGATCCGGTGTCACCCGCACCGGGGGCATCCCCACCGACACTGCCCACCACGCTCACGGTTCGCTATCATCCGAACAGCCAGAATGCGACGCTCAACGGCTCAAATCAGGTGCTGGACTGCGCCGATCTCCTCGGTCTTGCTGGGGTAGTCGGCGTGGCTGCCATCGGTGCCAATACGATCAAGAACCCCAAGATGGTGGGCGTTGTGGCGGGAACACCCGGCACACTGCCGACGAACTGGAGCATAGGCGGCGCAGCGGGCCTCACGACAAGCGTTATCGGTACCGGCACGGAAAAGGGTATGGCCTATGTCGATATCAGGCTGAACGGCACCACTTCCGGCACTTTTACGACCATCCTGATGGAAGCCGCCAGTGTTATTGCCGCTGTCAATGCGCAGGCATGGTCTGGCAGTGCGACGCTTTCGGTGGTCGGCGGCTCTCAGACCAATATTTCCTCCATCGCGCTCACGACCAACGTTCTCGATGTCGGTGCAGCAGTCCTTCAGCAGATCAGCACAACCGCTGCCGTTACCGGCACGGCGACCCGTTTCACCAACTCCGGCACGACTGCCAACGCCAGCACAGCCTTTGTGCGCCCGCTGATCGGCGTCAATTATTCCAGTGGTGTTGCCATCGACGTAACGCTGCGCATTGCCTATCCCGCGCTGGAGCAGGCCGCAGCCGCCACCACTCCGGCCACCATCGGCCCGGTGCAGATGACGGACGCTCTGGGCCGCAAGTTCTGGCGTTTCAATCCGGGGCAGGCGCTCACCATCGCCAATACTCTCACCGGTCTGCATAGCCGCCAGATCACGGTCTTCATGGTCGGGCGTCAGCACAAGGTGACGCGCGGCATGGATATGCCGATCTTCTCCACGCGCTATTCCGCCTACACCAACGACACGACGAACACCGCGCGCACCAATGGCTATGTGTTGCGGACGCAGTGCAATACCGGCACCAGCGAAGTACCGCGCCTCAAGTCCGGTTCAACCGACAGCTTTGCGGGCCATGCCAACAGCCCCTTGATGGTGCCGGGTGCACAGCTTCACGTCATGGGCTTCGCATCTCGTGCCGGCGCATCTGCTGGTACGGACGTGGGTGGCCGTTTCTTCATGAACAACTTCACCGTACCCACGGCGCAGTCGTCTCTTACCGGAACGGCTGATGTGGGTGGCATCATTGGCGGTAAGGCGACATCCTCGAACGGCATTACTGGCACGGCCGACACGGGCTTTGATCTCTACGATTTCGTGATCATCAAGGGCACGCTCACCGATGCACAGGCCGATGCCGTGGCCGCCGCTCTTGTATCGGGCTACGCCATCCCAACGCTCGATGGGCAGCTTATTCTCGAGGGCGACAGCCAGACCGAGTGCATCGACAAGACCGATACCGTAGTCGTTCCTGCCGACAATATGGCGGTGGTGCTGTCGGCACCTGGCGCGGAGGCGGTGCCGACAAGTTTCAGGGTCATCAATGCCGCCATTGCTGGCTCAGCGCTTGCCACCTTTGGCGGCATCACCGGGGTGGTTCTATCGGCCCATCGTGATGATACCGCAGGCCCGTTCAAATATGTCTTTGCTGGCGGCCCGTCGAAGAATGTCATCACCTGCAATGTCGGCATCAACGATATGCGCAGTTCAGGCGGCAATCTCTCAGCCGCCACGCATTACGCCAATTTCGTCGCGCTGCTGAACACCACGACGACAGGGTATCTCCAGCGCGGTTTCAGTGTGGTGGCGGTGACGCCTACGGCCATTTCGGGAGACAGCACCGGGCAGGGACGCATCGCGGCCTTCCGTGACATGCTGGTCGATCCAACCACGGATGAACCCGTCCCGCAGTTCCTTACCGATGTGCTGGCGAATACGGGCCAGACCTATGACGGGCGCGTAAGCGTACTGCCATTGTGCAAGGTCCAGAACGGCGCAAGCGGAACGGTATTTCTCGACGCCACCGACGCTGCCGACACGGCCTATTACGCGGGTGATGGCACGCATAATAACGCCACCGGTTATCAGCTTCAGGCAACCGGCGGAGACACGCCGCAATATGGCTATGTCGGCCTGTTCGATCTCGTATCGCCGCCCGCGCAATTCAGCCTTTCCGGCGCTCAATCGCAAGTCGAAGGTAATACCGGCACGACGACGTGGACCTATACGATTTTCCGTACCGGTAATTTGATCGGAACGGCGAGCGTCGATTGGGTTGTACAGGCATCAGGTTCCAATCCTGCGCCTACGTCGCGCTTCACGGGGGGAGTATATCCCAGCGGCGTCGCTAACTTTGGCGATGGAATCGATTATGTCGACGTAAGCTTCACGACGCTCACAGATGCAATCGATCAACCTGATGAGACTTTCGCGCTTGGGCTGCTCAATCCAACAGCGGCTTCTGGCACGGCGAAACTGGCATCGCCATTCAATGCTTCGGGCACAATCCTCAATGATGACGCAATTACCGGCGGGCCACAGATCATCAACCTTGGATCCGCAGCGGCTACCGAGGACTTTATCCGCACCGGCTATGGCACGGAATGGGTAGCGACAGGCACGCCGACACAGACAAGGACGGCCACAACGCCCGCCGAACTACTGACTTATTGGAAGCAGGCCGTGGCAGCAGCCTTCACTGAACGCTGGGAAATCACCTGCGATTGGGATGGGATGCTCACCTATACCACCAGTGAGGCCAGCTATCTCGGGCTTTTCGGCAAAAAAAGCACGACGCAGGGATGGGCGGATAATGGCGGTTGGGTAAAGATCAAAGGGGCCGCGGGTAAACGGCCCGGCATCGCCAACCGCATTAAAACGCTTGGATGGCGCGGTGTAGAGGTCACAAACCTCATCGGCGCCGGGACGTGGGACGGGGCAACCTATACCAATAACACCGGCAAGCAGAACGCGCAGAGTTGCATCATCATTGGCACCAACAGCAGCTATCCCGCTGAGCCAATCGTCAATATCAACGGATGCGCATTCAGCCGCATGTTCGTTGCCAGCGCTACAAGCCCAGACTACTCGATCTGCGGCATTTTAAGCAGCGGTCTTTCCGAGCAGATCACGGTTACAAACTGTTCTCTCGAGGGCACGTATTTCGCGATGAGCCTGCTGGCGCGCAAGACCCGCGTTTCAGGCAATGACATCCATAAGTCGAATGGCGATTACATCCAGCTCAACGGCCATAGCAAGAAATCCGGCTATTACGCCTACGCCATCATTGAGTACAACACAGAGCGCGGCCCGATTCAGAGCCTCGCTTATCGCAGTCTGCACCAGGACGGTTGCCAGACCGGCGCGACTAAGGACATCCACCTCGGATATCGCGTGCTGTTCAAGGGTAATCGCTGGCATTTGGATCATATGTATCAGGGCTTGCCCGGTCTTGGTGGCGGCACCAATGCCAGCTACAACGACGACTACCTCAACGCGGACAACCTGTTCTGCCTGATTGATGACAGCTTTCATGCCGCATCGGTGCACAGCTTCACCTACCACTCACCGAAAGCCACGTATCGCAGCTATGTTTCGCGCTGCAATCTAGGCCGCTGCGGCAGGGTGCCGAGTCAGTTCGCGGGGGATACCTATCCGCCCGAGGATTACAGCCCCGGCATCTATGGCAATTCCTTCAAGCCGAAGCTGCCAGGAATTGCGCTTACGGTCGAGGACTCGCTTATCGGCTGGTCGCTCTCCTCCGACCCACAGGTGCAAACCATCAACTGCGTGCTGCTGGATTACAAAATCGGCGGCGTCATCAGGCCAGAGATTGTCTATAATGGGCGCGATTTCGAGCGCGGCGGTGTTCTTACCTCAAACGGGATATCCGACAAATTCGGTTATATCTTGCCGCACGAAATCACCGGCACGCAGGCGGACTTCCTCAATGACATGAACGCCAACTGGACGCCGCAAGGGGTTTACGCCAGCAAGGGTGCTCCTGCTGCGGTGCTGAGCAACTACAACGCTGTGAGCAAGCCTGCCTGGGCTACCTGATTTCATCGTCGGGCCGGGACCAATCACCGCGGCCATGAACTATGCTGTTATCGGGTTCGATCTCAGGCAACTCACCTCGATAGTGGGAGCGCCAAGCCATCACGGTGGCAAGGCCAAGGAGTAGGAATATCAGCGCTGGAAGCATCCATACTGGATCAATCTCTAGCCAGGTCATCGGCGCATCCTGTCCTGATTGGAGCGCTCGGCATCTTCGCGGATACGTCTCAGCCTCTTCTGGTAGCCCTCTTCTTCGGCAAGGTTGAGGATTAGGACTATAACGCCGACGACGATCACTACGCCGAGCAAAATAAGGAATTCCGGCATTCCGCTGGTCATTAGAGGCTCCGAATAGCGTCAATCTCTCACGGCCTCGCGTCGCATCAGAACGAATCTCGACATCAACACAATGACCGCACCAGCAGCATCACGGGGCGGGCCAATTTCTGTCCATCAAAGATCTAACCAGAATGGAGATATCCATGATCGACCTTTCATCCGTAACCGGGGGCACATACGACCTTCAGAAGCAGACAATTTCCGGTCTTGCCCTCAATGGCAAAAGCTTCGATCCGGCAAAGCCGCTGCGCTTCGTCAATGGCACGCTTGATGGTGCGAAGTTCACGAACTGCGCCAACATCATCTTCGCATGCACCCTCATCAATGGCCTGACTGTGATGGGTGGCAGCAATATAGGGCTTGAGGGAGCGGACGCCTCCGGCATGCCCGGCGTCCCTGCGCCGCAGCAGACAGGCAAGGCTGTCCATATCGAGAATGTGACTGGAGCCTTCGCCCGTAAATCCGCCTTCCATGACGCGATGACAGGACTCGTGCTCCGGCTGTGTACGAAGAGTGAGGTGCTGAAAAGTCAGTTCCATGATCTGCGCAAGGATGGCGCTCATATCGCTGGATGCACAGATACTCTGGTCGAGGATAACGACCTGACCGATTTCCGCTCGACCAATGTCAGCGGCACTGGCGATCACCCCGATGGTATTCAGGCGTTCTCCGCCGGGACTGTGCCGAACACCAATCTCACGATACGCCGTAACCGGGTGTGGCGCGGATCAGGCGTGGCGACGCAGGGTATTTTCTGCCAGCCCACGCAAGTCAATCTGCTGATTGAAGACAACATCGTCGCGGGGTGTAACCAGAACGGCATTACGGCGAGCAATGATGCGACTGTGCGCGGGAACATGGTGATCGCATACATTGATCCGGCGACGGGCTTGCCAGATAAATCTTCGCTTTCTTGGGTTGGCGTCGATCCCGCGCGGATCACCGGTAACAAGGCGCCAAAATTCACTGACAGCGCCATAAAATTCAAGACGCCAGTTCCTGCCGGCAATGAGGTGGTAGCAGCGATGACACCATCGGAGGCGCAGGTTATTTTGGATGGCTGGCGGCCTGCCCCAACCCCGCCGCCGATCGATCCTGTGCCGGTTCCTTTACCGGATCCAGTGCCTACGCCCACCCCCACCCCTTATGACCCGCTGCCCGAGTTAATTGCCATGCGTGATGGCCTTGCGGCGATCATCACGAAGATGGGAGGTTGACATGATCGAGGAAGCGCTCGAGCGCTTGATCGCCAAGGAAGGCAAATACAGCAACAATCCTGCTGACAAGGGCGGTGAGACCATGTTCGGCATCACCGCCCGCGTGGCCCGCGCCAATGGCTATACCGGCCTGATGCGCAACCTGACGCGCGAGCAGGCGAAAGCGATTTATCGCCAGCAATACTGGATCGGGCCGGAATTTTCCTCTGTTGCAACACTTTCGCCCGCCATCGCCGAGGAGATGTTCGACACCGGGGTCAACATGGGGCCGGGTGTTCCGTCACGCTGGCTACAGGAATGGCTGAACGCCTTCAATGACGGCGGCAATCTCTACCCCGATATTGGAGAGGACGGGGATATCGGGCCGGGCACGCTCAATGCCCTGCGCGCCTATCTGGCGAAACGCGGCCCAGAGGCGGAGGCCGTCATGGTACGCGCACTCAATTGCAGCCAAGGGGAGCGCTACAAGCAGCTTGCCCGTATGCGCGGCGCGAATGAGGACTTCGCTTATGGCTGGGTACGGGCGCGCGTGGCATGACCGACCCTCTGGTATATACCGCTCCGGCCCCACAGGAGGCCGCAGAGATAATTTCCGTTGCCCAACGGCCTGTGACGCACATCCCAAGCTGGGCCGTGCTCAGTGTGGCTCTGCTCGCCATTTTTGCATGGCTTGGCGTGTGCTGGTGGATATTGAACCATGCACCCAGCGAGGCTGAGCGGGCCAGCATCCAGAAACAGGCTGAAGCGATCAGCATGATGGCGTTCGGTTTCTTCCTCGGCTCCAGCGTGGGTAGCCGCAACAGGAGTGCGGGGTGATGCCTACCCTCCTCCTCCGCTTCCTCCCCCATATCGGCATCGTGCTCGCCATTCTGGTGGGAGTATGGTGGATTTACGACAATGGCTATGATGCTGCCGAGGCTGCTGCGGATGCACGCGCCTCTCGCCTCGCCATCGTTGTCCTGACAGAGCTACGCGATGTCGAGGCACGCGCTGCCGATCGAGAGAATAAGCGCTCAACACAAGACCGCGCCGCCCTAGCCGCCATCGCCGCCAACACCGCCGCTGGTGACGCCCGCATCATCAAGGAGATGACCCATGAGGTCCGTTTTACCGATCCTGCTCTTGGCTATCCTCCCGGCGTGCGCGACGAAATTAACCGCGCCATCGCGCGCCTCGCCTGTACCGCAACCGATCGAGGCGGAATACAGTGCGCCGTGCTCAAAGCTGACCCCGCTCCAAACCCTTGACCTGATGGCGATGGCGCTGAAGCTCAACGAGGCGATCAAACTGCTCGACGACTGCTCGGTGAAGCACGCGCATGTGGTGAACGCCTATCTCGACGCGCGTGAGGACGCGATCGAGTGGAACAAGGATAAACCCTAATGCCAGCCACACCAGCCCGCATAGGCTTCATCACGCAGGACTATCGCGTCGTCACCTCTGGCCCAGATACCGCGGTGCAGGCCAAATATGGCAGCATGGCCCGCAATACCGATGATCCCTTGCCCACCTTCTTCGATGCCGTAGCTGACACGCAGGCGATATGCGATGCCCGCCATACGCTGCTGAAGGCTGATAGGCGTCGGTTCAGCCAGAAGATCAGCGGGGAAAGCTTCGGCCTTGGTCTTGCATACCAACAAACCACGCCAGCCGTTACCGTGGTCGATACCGAGAGGTCCGCCAACCTCTCCGCAGCCATCGTTGAGATGAGCGTCGACTTCGAATCCGAAACCACCACCGTGACCACATGGGGATGATATGCCTTCACTGCCATTTGTCGTAGTTCCCACCCCCTTGGGGACCATCACCACCGGGAATGAGATCACCGCGAAACCCGCGTCGCATTTGAATGAATTCATCGACATCGGCATGACGTGGAAGTCGAACGGCAATACGAACCTCTGGGTAAGGGGTGACTTTGGTTCGGCTAAATCGGTCAATTTCGTTCAGATGCAGGCGGCGAATGCCATCCCGGCGACCACCATCCGCATCCGCCTTGGCGACACACAAGCTGAGGTCGATGGCACCGCAGACTATGACAGCGGCGTACAGCCCTTCATATCCCCATCGTTCACCAGTGACGACGGGCTGTATCATTCCCATTGGGAGATACCCTCGGTGCAGAGCGAGCGCTGGTGGCGTATAGACATAGGCTCCCACACAGGGGACTTCGAAGCGGCCAATTTGATCCTCGGCCTCAAACAAACTCCGAGCCGTTATTACTCAGCGGGTTTCGAGAGGGGAGTGTTGGATCAGGCGGATTTCAGCCACGGACGATGGGGTGTGAACGAAAGTTCGGGCGGCATTTTGATGAGGTCGCTGCGCTTCGAACTGGGATGGCTGACCGAAGCTGAAGAAATGACGATGTTCGAGCCGCTGATAAAGAAGCTGGGCAAGCGCAACCCTGCGCTGTGGTGCTTCGACCCCGAGGCGACGGCATATCGTCAGGCCAAGACCTATTTCGGCACACTCAAGGACGATGCGGCTTCGGTTGGCGGCAAGTTCAAGCCCGGCACCTATGCCCGTGAATTCACCATCCATTCGCTGATCTGAGATCCGGCCGGGGGAGCCGGTAGGGCGCTGGGCTGGTGTCACGGGCTGGCTCAGCGCCCGTATTCCCGCGAGAGGGGGATTCCCTTTCTCACGAGAGGGGGTATATGGGTGGTGACGCGGCGGCCTACGGACTTTGAGGCCTGAGCCAAAGCAAGCTGCAACACTGAGGCCCGTGTCATTTCCATTCAACTTTAAAGCACTTCGGACACTCTCGGAACATAGTGCTACCTTTTGGGCTAGGCGGGAGCCTGCCTTCTTGAAATCGCTCCATCATATCCATTGTCATTTCCATCGGGAAATGCCAGCGCGGCCACTCATGCTCGCAGCCTGCTTCGGCCTCGTCCACCATCACTCCACCCTCACCTTCAAATTCCACCCCAGCTTCTTCGCCAGCGCGCGCGGGCCATAGCCCCAGCGCATGAAGTCCATCGCCTCGAGGATGCGGGCCTGCTCGTCGCCCGGCGCTAGCACCTTGATGCTGTAATAGTCCTGCTCGCTCTCCTCACTCGTGCGGCCGATGATCACCACGATCCAAGCCCCGCCGCGCGTCTCCCACACTTCGTAATCGGTCCAGCGGGTCGCCTTTTTGCTGCGTGCGGAGTAATCACCCAGCAAGCGGCCTTCAAAGGTGACATCGGGGCCTTGGTGCGCCTCGATCTCCTGTAGTTCGTATTCCACCATTATTCTCCCGAAAGGGGCCGTTTAATAATCTCGACCTCATTTGAGGGCTGAGAAATTAACATGGTCACGCGACCTTGCGTGTTGCCCAGCCCATCTTTTTGTACTTACGCCAGGCGTTCGACCGCTCGCGCCGGTAAATCGATTCCGCGTCCTTTAGCATGACGCCCTCGCCGCCGCGCGCCCATATCTCGGCTGCCATTTGCTCCACCTCAGCCTGAGTGGCGCACCAGACATCGGGAATAATGGCCACAGCAGGCCCGTCAGGCTCTTTGCCATGCGTCCCGGCCCTCCATGTCCACCCGTCATCGTCATCGCACTGTATTCTCACGAGAGAGGTCAGCATGGCCTTCCGCTCATACAGGGGGCGGTCGCAATCGTTCTCGCGCCATTCCTCGGCATGGAGAATGTCGAACAGGTGGAGAGTGCCACCCTCCGGCGCGCGCAGCCCCTGCCCTATGTGCCTGAGCGTGGCCTGGTAGCCGCCGGGCGCGATGAACTCCCCATCGAACATAAGGGGTTGCCCATAGGCCCGCTCGATCCCGGCGAGGCGGTGCAGAATATGCCCTACCCCGCCGATCTCGATGCCCTCGCGGGTGCGGAGGGTGCCGCCGATGTAATGGGCGCGGACGCCATCGCGTTTTTCCTCGACCATTGCCCCTCCATCGGGCAGGCCGCCGCGCCATTCGCCAGCCAGCTGCACAAGTTCTCGCGGGCCGCGAGAAAGAGCGGGATGGGGGATCATAATCCATTCTCGCGCTTATACGTCTGCACCAAATTGTACGGATGTGCGCCCGGTCGCGCTGCTATCAGGCTTCCTTTGAAATCCAGATCAATTCCGACACCAAGGCGATTGCACAGATCAACGACTTGGAAGCATACTCCTTCAAGATCGGCAACTTCTTCACGCGCGGACAACACAATCATATCTTCCTCCTATTCCCACGAGCGGGCCTATGCGGCCTGCCCAAATGTCACCGCCTGCACATTCACCCGAAAGGGGGTGCCTGCCCTAGCCTGCCGTTGCTCCAGCGCCCGCAAAGCATTCTCCGCCCGCAATGCGCGCTCGGTTATCATATCCAGCGCATCGGCGTTGCGTTCAAGGCTGGTGCGCATGATCCGCAGCTTCTCCCGGTCGCTGGCCAGGCTGGCGCGGGCCTCGTCGCGCTCCCTGATAAGGCGCTGATAATCGTCGGGCTTGATCTCCTGCCCCATATGGTGCGGCTTGGCCTTGAGCGTGGCGATTTCGCGCTGCAATTCGTTTCGCTCGAATAGCGCGGTGTTGGCCATCTCCTGATAACGGGAAAGCCGCCCCTCGACCGATCGCGCATATGTCTCGGCAGATGTCGCGATGGCCTCGGCGCCGCGCTTGGCCTGGCGCATCGCCCACGCCCGCCTGATAGCCCGCTCATGCGCCGCCGTGCGCTCCCGCTTTCCACTAACCGGGGGTGCGGCCGTCATTTCCTCAATAGGGGGTGCAACCCTTAGCGCCGCAAGCTGGCCGCGCATCTCCTCCACCATAGCCGCAAGCGCGGCCACCTGATCGGCAAGATCGGGCGCGGGCAACTCATCACGATTGCTTACAGGTTCAACAGGGGCGATTTCCGGCCCGCTGAGCAACGCCACGGCCTCGCGGGCATCGTCCGCCACCGCAACCGACTCTTGCGTCTCAGCGAACGGATTTTCGGCCTTGTCGTCAATTTCCGCCGATATGGGGGCGACCACTTTTCCACGAGAGGGCTTTGCCACCTTGCCAGCCGCCTTGCGCACTGCTTCCCGATCCCAGACGATGCCACCCTTTTTCGGCTCCACCGGCAAGCATGAGCTGGCAATGACGTTGCCGTCATCGTCGAGCGTTTCGAATGTCACCTTGTCGCGGTGCGCGTTGCGGCCGGGAAACGGGATCGAGTAGGAACCTGGCTCATATTCATATTCGCGCGTCTCCGCATTCCTGCCGCGCTGCTCGCCATAGGTTACGCCCATAACCGGCTCATTGTGCCGCGAGCGCCATGCTATGCCGCCGCCGATCACTTCCGAGGCGTTGAACGGATACAGCCCCGCCTTGCTGGCCAGCCATGCAGCATAAGCCCGTATCTCTTGCGCGACCGCCGCGCGCGGGCCGGTCTTGCCGCTGCGTCCGCATAAGCTGGCGTTCTCGTGGTAGACATCAAACAGGCTCGGCACCGTGGCCGCCTCAATCTTTGAATAGTGCATATCTCAATCCCTTCAATTCAATGGCCAGCTCATCAGGCGCGGGCGGCCAGCCCCGCGCGACACTCCCCGCCCGGCCCTAAACCGGGAAAGGGGGTGTTTCGCCTTTATTGCTCGTTCTCCCACGGCGTTTCGCGGCTCATGTTGTCGAGTGATAGGGATGGAAATTCTTGCTCCACCGTTGCCGCGCCGGTCGCCTTGGCAATGGCTTTTTCTGCGTCGTCTATGGCGTCACTCATCACATCGCCAAAAATATAACCGCCAAGCTGGCTCATGCCGTCGCAATCTTGATCTCCGCGCGCGTCCCGAACGACTTCAAGCACGGCGGTCAGCGCCGCTAGCAAATCGGGGGCGGCGGCATTTAAAGCCGCCCTCTTTGCGCTATCGCTCTGTCGCTTTTCCGCATTATCATATGCCTTGCCGACGCGCTCGACGGCGTGTGCAAGTCCCGGTGTAGCGGGATATCCAATATCGGTTGTCATCGTCTCAATTCCTTGTCATGCGCCCCTTTCCCACGAAAGGGGCGGTTTGTTATGGGAGGGGATCAAAGGTCCGGGCAGTATTCCCGCGCGACCTCGCCAGCGTACCATTCGACGGCAAAGCGGAGACCAAACAGCTTGGCCTCAAAGATCTTGCCAATAAGCGGGTCTGTGTCGCAGTTGTCAAAGAGGCCTTTCGGTTCATAGGTCAGCGCGGCGTAAACATGGTGCCATTCAAAATCGGCGTTGTAGGGCTTGGCCATCGTTGCGAACGTCTCGCCCGTATCGTCGCTATAAGCCATCAATGCCGCCGCAATATCCATGCGGTAACGATGCGCCATCTCCAGCATGGGCGCGGTATAAATCAAATCGTTCCACCAGCCCGTATCTGTTCCGCGCATCGCGTCGATAAACGCTGAGCGGGTAGATTCCGCCGTGCGGCGGCTTTTCGGATAGGCGTATTCCTTAGCGCTGTTCAACATGGTGCGGCGCACATAGGCCCTCAAAGCGTTGCGTTTGTTGCTCATAATAGTTTCCATTCAATCGCCTGCCATCATCAGCGGACGCGCGGCGAGTGCGCCCGGACGTGCCACCTTATTTCCACCAAAGGGGGAGGCACGTTTCGGCTGTCATTCCTCCGATAGGGCGGCCATCAAATCGTCGTCGGTCATAGCGGCAATGTCCGGCGGCATTGGTCCATCGATGGCAACCGATAGCGCCATAATGTTTGCATGGTGCGCGCTTGCCGCCGCCTTGGCGCGTCGCTTCAAAGGGCCGGACGCAATGCCAGCGACAAGGCGAGCGCTTTCCAGCCGCGCCAGCTCTGATTCGCGGAATGCTATGGCGTCGGCGCGGGATAGGGTGGCGGGGTCGATGCGGGCGCTCATATCATTGCTCTTTCTATTGCAGATAGGCGCGCAGATATAGAACGTGCACGGCCTGGGGAGGCTTCCCGCTCCAAAATGCGCCGCAAATGGGCGACATTGCCAAAATGAGAAGATAGCGCGCCATGCTTAACGGCGATGGCGGCCGCGTTTCCGTTGTCATCGATGCAATAATGCCAATTACCGCTATGGGCGACAAAATGCCGATAATTGGCGCGCGTATAGACACTATGGTTGTCAGATTGTTTCATGTCAGAGCCCTTTCCCGTTCAGCAATCCGCGCGTAAATGTCGCCGCAATTGCCTTCATGCCAAAAGACATCGGACGGGTTAAATTCATGCCGCACAAGCTGGAATGTGCCATTGCGGCGCATAGGGCCGCGTTCCACGATAACGGCGCCGTCATTGGCAAGCATAGCGATTGCCTTCCCGTGCTGGATTGCGAAACGGTCCATTGCGCTACGCCATGAGCGCACGCCATAGCTAGGGGCGGCGCTACGCCAGAACGCTACTGTTCCAACGGCAAATGTGTTGCGGTGAATCGGGATCATATCAAGCAAGCTCCTATGATGATTGCAGCTAGGGCAAGCGCCGCGCCAGTGTCGTGGCGGATGCAGTGAAGGGCGAGGGATAGGGGGCGCATTAGGCCGCTCGCCTTGTATAGCGGGACCATTTAGCAGCCATTGGCGCGGCGCACGTCTCGGCATCCAGGAGCGTGGCGAATGGACCATATAGGCCATTGCATCTTGGCGATGTCTCGCGCGCCTTTGTCTCAACATAGAAACAACCATCCGCCCCCGCCTTAAGACGGTTTGCATAAGGTGATGTAGGATAGGCATATCCGATAGACTTAATCATGTTACTGCCTTTCAATTCAATGCCGCTTCGCAGCGACAAGACAGAACATATGCGCGCAATCGTTAAATGCAAGTGAATAGTGCAATATATATGCAAATAATTGCGGGTCCTACCTAGAGGATGTCAAAGTAGTAAGCGCATAGGGACAG
>ERZ724505.1052-NODE-1052-length-15831-cov-11.297033_pt1 | contig 15831 bp, 14 predicted proteins | sample MGYA00376038_ERZ724505 | MGnify/ENA primary metagenome ERZ724505 (study PRJEB28724, sample SAMN07190884) | wastewater metagenome | isolation source: effluent of sewage treatment plant in Hong Hong | place: Hong Kong | collected 2016-03-17 ... | reverse complement strand
AGACATCCACAAGACTTTGTAAAGGCACAAACAGATAAAATCACTGTGCCCTTTACTAGACCCATACCAACGTATGTGTTTGTGGATGTTCCATATATTTGTACAATTGATGGCATCACTGGTGTTGTTGGCCTAGCTGTTGTCGGATGTTCTGTCGTGGGGAAAGCATAATGCCCGGAACAAATTTTATTGATAAAAATACAGTTATTACGGCTGTATACATGAATGGTGTAGATGCGGCAATTTATGACGCAATTGGTGATGGAGTTTCTCCGCCAAGTTCGCCTGAAGAAGTTAAAACAAATCTTAGCTTAGATAATGTAGATAATACTTCTGATATAAACAAACCAATTAGCACAGCAACCCAAACAGCTCTTAATTTAAAGGCTGCAATTTCCTATGTAGATTCTCAGGATGCCCTGAAATCAGACATTATCACAACTGTCGTTAAGGATAGTTCTACTGGCGCAGGTCAACTGCCTGTTGGCACAACTGCACAACGTCCAGTGGCTCCTGCTGATGGTTATGTTCGATACAACACTACAACTACTTCTTATGAAGGTTATAAGAATGGTAATTGGCTTCCATTGGGCGGTGGTGCTACAGGTGGTGGTACTAATGATGTGTTCTACGAGAATGCCATCACAGTAACGAATGACTATACAATTACAACGAATAAAAATGCACTGACCGCAGGACCAATTACAGTAGCAGATGGTGTTACTGTAACAATTCCTAGTGGATCAGTCTGGAGCGTGGTATGACAACTAAAGTTAAAGGCACAGAAGGAATTGAGTTCCCGGACAGTAGTGTTCAGGCTAGTGCGGCTTACAGCAAGGCAGAAACTGATGCAAAGTACGACAAGGGACCAGCTTTCACAGGAACGATTAATAGTCAGACAGTGGGCACGTCGTTTCAAATACTAACTGTGAATGAGGTAACTGATTCTGATAACTGCTTTTCCAATAATAAATTCACCCCTAATGTTCCGGGTTGGTATCAGATTAATTTGAACATCTCTACTAATCAAAACGATAATTGGACGAATGCTTCTATTGGGGTTAATGGAGCATCCGGTTATCGGGTTTCAGTCCCCGGTGCTCCTGCTGGTGTTGGCGGAGGAGGATATGTGGAGGTTTCTGCGCTCGTTTACATGAACGGCACCGCGGATTACGTTCAAGCATTCGGTAGCATCAGTATTGCAGGATTCAGCGTAGTCTCTGGCTCGTTCAGTGGGTTCTTGGCAAGGAGAGCATCATGAGTCTAATCAAATCTATCAAGCAAGTCCTCGGCCTGTCAGGGACGGCCAGCGAGAACCACTTCTGGGACGGTAGCGTTCCGAATCAACTGTCCCTGAAGAGGGGCACGCCCGACGCGCCGGGGGTTGATGTTTTAAGCATTGTTTCTGGGGTAGTTTCCGGGATATTTAAGTCTCCTTTGGTGTATATCAAAGCGGATTCCATCCAAGATGCTGTAGGTAATGGTTCAGTATTCACACCATTGACCGGATGGGCTGTTACGGAAGGAGCTGTTAATGGGGTGCTGACGAGCGCCGGAGTATGGACGCCAAACATTGCCGGGGTGTACCAGATCAACTTTTCATCTAACTTTGCCACCGCTGGAGTAAATGCGACACTCATACAAAGCATCATGAGAAAGAATGGGGCAGCCAATTCCTATGCGGCACAAGGTTCCGGTACGCTAGTTTTCCCTGTAGTTGTTGGCAGCGCAATTGTGTACTTAAACGGTACTACAGATAATATTCAAGTTGGCGCTGCTCAAAATGGTGCTGGAATTGCTTCAAGCGTTATTAATACATTCTCAGCGGCACTTCTTCAGAGGAATTAGTATGACCATTTCAATCAAAGGTAATGCTCAGGGCGGGCTGATCGACGCCAATGGCGTCCCGGCAGCGAACATCACTTCTGGCACAGGCATCCCGTTCATGAAGAATAAGCTCATCAATGGTGAAGTCACGCGGATCAACCAGCGCGGGGTAGCTAATTGGTCAGCAGTGTCCAACGGCGCCTACGGCTACGACCGCTGGAAGAAGATCGACGCCAGCAACATGACGCAGATCATAGAAGCGGGCAACTTCCGCCCCAGCACCGTGCATACGCTATCTGGTGTCGGTGTGACCACGCAGCAGATTACATCCCCGGCGTCAGGTGACTGGACACTACCGAATATCCCTATTACTGCTACTAATGTGCAGGTGGAAGAGGGGTTGGAGGCGACACCATTTGAGGTTCGCCCTATCGGATTCGAGTTAGCATTGTGTCAGCGGTATTACCTGAACATGGAAGCATTTGTCATCGTCGCTGCCGGAACTGCTGGTATTGGTCAGCCAGTTACTCAAGCAACTTATTGCTTCCCGGTTGAGATGAGGGCTCAGCCTACATTAAATGTCGTTCCTGCGAACGGTATAAATATTGGCGGAATCGTTACAAACGCCAGCAAAAAGGCTATCCGCTCTACTGGTACAGCCGTTGCGGCAGGCTATGTGTATGCTGATTTCACCCACTACTGGGCATCGGCAGAGTTGTGAAGTACACCTTATACCTAATAGCCTCGCTGCTGGTACATGCCTGTGCAATTCTACTGGCACCCATCCTCCCCCTGCTCGCTGTGCAGCGTTTAGGTAATTCCGATAATAATAAGTATCAACGTGTTGAACCTCGCCTTCCTTTGTGGTTGGCTTGGTTCGACACACCTGACAACAGCCTACGTGGGGACGCTCGGTGGGATCGAGAACATACCTTTGGGTATCTCTCGATGGTTGGGTGGTTACTTCGCAATCGTACTTATGGATTCAACTGGACTGTTTTATCTTTACCAGAAGGTCATCCATCTGCATGGCAATGGCACAAGAAGATTTACTTTAAAACATTCTACTTAGATTTGAACTTTGGATGGATGTTAGATAATATAGAAAATGGCAGAGCAATGTTTATGTTCTCTCCACGAATTAAAAGGAATGCAAATGACAACGAATGATCGACGACATGATGACGAACGCTTAACAGAAATAGAAGCAAAGTTAGACAAACTAGCATCTGATGTCGAAGAGCTTGTTGCAGCTTGGAAAGCCGCGAATGTCATTGTTGGATTTATTAAGTGGGCTGGAGGCATTGCTACAGGACTAACAGCACTCATTGCACTGCTTAAACTGAAAGGTTAATTATGGCAACTAGTGGCACTACTGCTTATTCTACAAATAGGGATGACATTATTAAACGTGCTTTGCGTTTAATCGGCGCAATCTCACAAGGAGAAACTCCCACTGCTTTACAGGTTTCAGAAGCTGCCACTGCTCTTAATAGTCTTGTTAAGGCTTGGGCCGCTGATGGTATGCCTCTGTGGGCAATTACAGAAAGAACTCTTCCATTGGTTTCTGGACAAGCTGTTTATTCTGTAAGTAATCCTAAACCACTTAAAGTACTACAAGCATGGAATCATAACACTACTTCTAATGTAGATGTTCCTATGCGAATTATTACCCAAGCGGAGTATAACATTCTAGGTAATAAGACAAGTTCTGGCAATCCTATTCAGGTTTATTATGATCCTCGTCGTAATAATGGAGAAATGCATTTGTTCCCTGTACCAAGTACAACAGAACAAACAGCAAACAACATTCATTATGTTTGTCAGATTCCTTTTGAAGATTTCAATTCTGCTACAGACGAGCCAGACTTCCCACAAGAATGGTATGATGCAATTACCTATGGTCTTGCTACACGACTAGCTCCTGAATATGGAGTTCCTATTGCAGATCGTAAAACACTCTGGCAAGAAATGTCTATCATTAAACAAGAAGCTCTGAACTTTGGTCTAGAAGAAGGCTCGATTTATTTTCAGCGCGATTTTCGATCATGGTAAAGGAGTAAGTTATGGCACTACCGGGAATGGACTTACAATCCCAATATAACCAGACACTACAGAATACTATTGGTCAGAGCCAAGCTGAACGCCTTCGCCAAACTCGTCAACAACAATCCATCGCTAATACTGACTGGCAACAACGAGGTGTTGGTGAAGGTGCCAAACGCATGGCAGGTTTTCAGGAAATTAATCCTTCTGCAATGCCTAACATGTCTGATGAAACACGTTCCTTTATTCAACCACTTCTTGGCAACTATCAAGAAGGTGGTAAACAGGTTGAAGGGTATTATGGTTCTGACAATCCTTATACGCAAGGTGGGTTGGAAAGTCTTTTAAGTAAACAGGGATACGCTCGTGCACCTAGTTCATTAGGAGAACAATTTAAATCTGTTGGTCTTAAACTACCTAATGCTTTTGGTCAGGATTACTATAATGCTCAACATGAGGATTATGGCAATAAGATTCAACAGTATAACCAACAGAAAGCTGATTATGATACCAGACTTGCAGAATATAATAGACAAGTAGCCGAATATTCTCAACAGCAACAAGCAAAACAAGCAGAACAACAAAAAATAATTGATGATCTATATAGTAGAATAACATCCAGTACGGCAGACTATCAGAATAGATATGGTCCAGGCTTAGAATCTCTTAAAAAGTATGTTCCAATGGGATTTATTCCCGGCAAGAACAATGGAGATTGGCAGTGGTATTCTAGAGACCCTATCCCACAACCCATACAAGTAGATGAAATGGGAACTCCTTATGGAAGTTTTGAAGAACCTTCACTATACGAAAAAGGTTCTGGTTATTGGTTGCATAGTAATGGGTCTCCTCGTGGGGTAACTTATTCTCCGTCTATCGGGATTGGTGAATCTGATTTTGACCATAAGGCTACTGGGTTTAATAGGTTGATGCCTGCTTTAACAATGACTGCATTAGGTGGTATGTTTGGTGCCGCTGGTGGTCTTATTGGTGGTGCTGGTATGGGTGGTACAGTTGGTTCATCTATTGGTGCTGCTATTCCGTCAACACTTCAAACAGGATTTTCTTCTGGAGATTGGGGTAAGGCATTGGAGACTGGTGGTTTAGCTGCTCTTGGTGGTGGATTAGCTGGTATGTATGGTGGTGATCTTGGTTCTAGTTTAGGATTATCTGGTAAATTAGGTACAAGTGTTGGTAAGGGTTTAATCAGCGGTGCTGTAAATACTGCTGGTAATGCCCTACTTGGAAATAAACTTGACTACGGCACTGCTTTGGCAAATACACTTTCAACTGTAGCTGGTCCATATTTAGGTGATCTAACAAAGAATGCTGTCGGTGGTTCTGGTGGTGATATTCTTGGAGGTGCGGTTGGTGGATTTAGTGGCAATGCTCTTAAGAATATTTTACAAGGCAAATCACTTGACATTGGAACAGCATTGTCAACCCTGCAAGGAGCGACAGGTGGTTTAGGCAAATTGTTTAGTAATACAAACGAAGACAAACAATCTGTAAATGGTCCAACAAGTTTGGCACGGACACTACAAGGAGTAAAGAATGGCCCAGCAGCAACGTCCCGGAGAACGTAAGAAAGTTCGCCTTCCTCTTATTGGGGCATACTCCAATCGTTCCAATAGCGGAAACACTGACCAACGTTTCATCAATGCATTTCCTGAAACTCGCAAAGTAGAGCAACTAGAAAATACCCGTATTTATATTAACAAACGTCCGGGTCTAGTTGAACTTTGTAGTGTTGCTGCTGATGGGGCTGGACGTGGATTGATTCATTTCTATGATAATTTTTATGCAATCATTGCTAATAAAGTTTATAAGGTAACAGACGATGGACTTACAGTTACAGAAAAGATTACTTTACCCAGTTCAACTGGCCCATGTGGGATTATCAGTTGCAACTCATCTGTCTTGGGTGACTACTTATTTCTTTGTGATGGCACCGTTGGATGGATTGTTAAAAGCGACCACACAGTTACACAAGTAACTGATGTAGATTTTCCTACACCACATGTTCCATCACCAACCTTTATTGATGGTTATGTTCTTGTAGCTAAGGGCAGTGATGTATTTAACTGTGATCTAGATAATCCACTTTCATGGCAATCAGATCAATATCTCTCTGCTGAAATGTTTCCTGATCCTGTATTAGCTCTTGCTCGACAGAATAACCAAGTAGTTGTTCTAGGTGAATCTTCAACAGAATTCTTTTACGATGCGGCTAATGCTGCTGGTTCTCCTCTTAGTAGAAACGATGCGGGTGTTATTCAATTTGGTATCGCAGCACCCCACGCGATTTATCAGAATGAACAGTTCTGTGCATGGGTAAGTCAGTCAGCTTCTGGTGGTCGTGCTGTGTGGAGTCTATCTGGTTTTAAACCTAACAAGATTTCAGATGAGTTCATTGAACGTATTATTGATGCTGAAACAAACATTGAACAGATTTCTGGATATGGTTTTCGCACTAAGGGTCATCTATTCTTCTTAATTAATTTACCATCACAACATCGTACACTTGTGTATGACATGGATGAAAAGATGTGGCATGAATGGTCCTCATGGACAGAAGCACTAGAGCATGAAGTGTTCTTGTATAATCATGTTGCCGACAAAGGTGACGGTGCTGCATATCTACTAAGTTCTGTTCATGGTGATATTTATAGATTGGACCCTAATGCATACCGTGATGAACTCGATCCGATCACTGTTGAAATTGTTACAAACAAATATGATATGGATACCTACAATCGCAAGTTTGGTTCTGTCGTTCGTTTGGTTGGTGATAGTTATACTACAACAAATCTTGTAGGATTGTCTTGGACAAATGACGATTACCAAACATGGTCAACTGAAGTAAGTATTAACATGAGTGATGGTTATCCAGCATTCCAGCGACTAGGTTCATTCAGACGCCGTGCTTGGAAACTTCGACACAATTCTAATCAACCACTACGACTAGAATCATTGGAACTTGTCTATGATGAAGGAACCTCATAATGGCTAATGGACTACCTCCACCGCCGATTAATGATCAACCGGGTTCCTTCACATGGCTTGAATGGTACAGACAATTACGTAACTACATTTCCACAAATGGTTCTGTTCCTTGGTATGTTATTAACTTTGCTGGTTCTAATATAACTGATATTGCTACACGGGACCACGATCAATTGCAGAACATTGATGGTGGTACGGCTGGTGAGCATTATCATTTAACTGCTGCTCAACATGCAGCATTAACGGCAGGACCACATAATACATTGTCTGGTCTACAGGGCGGTACAAGTGGTGAGTATTATCACCTAACTGCAAATGAAGTTAGAAATGCTAGGAATACATTGGAACGAGTTGTTCCAACAACAGGGTTTACAAATACTATTGCAAACACAACTTCGTATTATATTATTGAACCTGTAGGAACACTTGCAACTGGTACATTAACAATGCCAGCTTCTCCTGTAAATGAACAAGTAGTTACAATTGCTTCTACACAAACAATTACAGCTTTAACACATAGTCCTAATACTGGACAAACACTTAAAGGTGCATTAACTACTATAGCAGCAAATGGAAATGCGTCTTGGATATATAGAACAGCAAATACTACTTGGTATCGAGTGTCTTGACACTTTGTTCTATTTATGTTAATATAACAATATAGTAGTTAATAAAAGGAAATAATATGGACGAAGAATATCAATACAATCCAGAAGACTACGGTTCTTATGGAATGTCTTATGATCCAAATAGTAGTTTTAGTCAAGCAGGTTTTGCACCAACACCTCAATATGATCAATCACAAGTAGACTTTAGTAATCTACCTTCTTTTGATTCAATGCCTTCTTATACTGAGTCTAATGGTGGTCAATCCTCTTTTGGTGATTTGTGGGGAAGTGGAAATAATTATGGTTTTACTCCTGATCCGGCTTTACCGACAAATCAATTTATACCAGAACAGTTTGGACAATCTACTCTAAGTAATCCATACTCAGAGCAATCTGCTGGAACTGACTGGGCCGGGATGCTTAAAGGTGGCACGGATTTTTTAGGGAAGTTGTTTACCAGTGGGACTGGTGGGTATGGTGGCAGTGGTGGTTCAACTAACACCTTCCTAAAAGGTCTCGCTGGTTTACTAGCAGCACAACAAGAGAAGAAATCTAACCAACAAATGTCACAGCAAATTCCACAGATAGTTAATTCTGTTCGTCAGTTTGCTGCTCCATACGATGTATCTTCTACTGGTGCCGGAATGATGACGCCGGGTGCTACTACAATGCGTGATGCTGCTCAACAACAAGCAGCATTAGCTAATCAACGACTACAAAACTTTAGGGCAAATCCTAATTCAGATGCCGGTTATAAAGCAACTAATGATCAGATCGAACAAGTCCTAAACCGTCAGGCTGCTATGCATGGTAATCGCAATAACTTCAATGCAACTGCACCTGCCATGCTTGCTGCTAAAGCGGCTGCTCAACTAAAGTATGATCAGAACTATCAACAGGATTTGAATAATTGGGATACACGTTCTGGTGCAAACATTAGTCCTGTTCAAGCAAGTGGTCTAGAAGCATTAATGCGTGGACAGCAATATGGTGCACAAGGAAACTCTCCTTATTACGATGCTCTTGGTAAGATTCTCAATACTAATAGTTATGAGAACAATCCACAGATTCAAGAACTGCTACAAGCAATTAAGGGTCGATAATGGGAATTGAAAACATTGCAACAGGATACAAACCTGAGTTTGCTCTTGGGGCTTTGTATCATGGATTTAATGCTGGGAGCGCAGACAATGCCTCTCAGCTTTCTAATCTAATTCAAGAACAAGCATTGCAAAAATCGCGTATTGGTGATCCTCTTGATTTAATTCAAAAGTTTTACGAAGCACAACTTGCTAATGCAAAGAGTCAATCTCCTGATTACATTCCAATGCAATTGTCTGGACAGATTGGGCAAATGCAGACACAGGAAGCTGCTGGTAAAACAGCAAAAGCACTCCAACCGTTTAAGCAAAGTGCAGAACAAGCACAACTTGGTCAAGAACAGTCTAAGAGTACCTTGTTTGGTAATATGTATCGTGGCATGGAGAAACAGTTTGATCAGTCTCTTGATCCCAATGTACGCGAGGCTGCTGCTCAAGGTGCAAGTATTCTTGCAGGTTCACTAGCAGAAAATGATCCTAAGTATATCCAACAAAAAGGTCTATTGGGTATGAAGGGTGAGCAGAATTTGGACTTAGAAGAGATGCGTCAAGCCGGTCGTATTCGCATAGCCAGTCTTAAACCTGACGCTATTCGTGGGGATAAAACTGCTCAAGAAGCACTCGTTAAAGAACTACAACGAATGAGAGCAACTGGTGAAATCAGTCCTGCTGAATATGCCGCAGAACTCACTGAACTTCAGAATGCTATTCTTGCTGCGAAAGTTCAACCGGGTCAGGAACTTGATCCAAACAATCCTGCACTCAGGGGTCTATTTAAACCTAAACCTGCACAACAAGGTTACACAGCACCTGTTGCTAATAGCGCACAGTCTGTTACACCAGTACCAGCTTCATTACAGTCTCAAGTAGAAGCTGCTGGTGTTGCTTACGAACCAAGTAAATACGATTATCGTGTTGTTGAAGGTAAAGTTCAACGAAAACTTAAAGGAAACTAATTATGTCTGGATGGGAAACTGTTAGTAAATCAAATGATGGTTGGGAAGATGTTGGTGGTTGGGAAACAGTTTCTCCAGAAAAAGATAAAAAGACATCTTTAGAAAATCCTTTAATTGGTGCAGGTGAAGCTGCCCTATCTACCCTAACAGGACTAACAACGGGTTCTGTTGGGGGTATGATTGGTGGTGCACAAGGTATTCTTGACACTGTTCGTAGTGGAACCTTTGGCACACAAGAAGGTGTTAAACAGGCGGGTGAGAAGTTCCATGAGTATGCAGACATAGCTACTTACTCACCACGTACTGCTGTTGGTAAGGAATATTCTGGTAAAGTTGGGCAAGTTATTAACGATGCTCTTCTACCACTTGTTAGTGCTGCTCCACAACTAGAAGCACTGGCTCATCTAGCTAAACCGGCAATGCGTCAAGCTGTTGGTGGAAAAGCTGTTGAGAATATTCCTGTTCCCACCATTGACAAAACTGATCCTTCTATTAAAGCACCCGGACACGTTCCTTCAACTGGTGAACTTACTATGTTGAATCGTGTTTATCAATCATCCCTAGAAAAGATTTCAAATATCGAAAAGATGATGACTGAGGTGAACGATGAAATCGCCAAGACACCTGATGATGTTCCACAACATCTTCTAGATACCTTCAAAGAACTAGAAGATCAACATCGCAAGGTTTCTGCTAAAGCAACAGAACTTGAAAACATTCTGTCTGATCCCACTCAGATTCCTGAGTCTCATTATACTGAGAACAAGATTGTTCGTGATGATCTAATGAACCAGATCAAGGCTCGTCGTAAGGCTAGTCGTGGTCCTCGTCAACCAGATCAAGAAGTTACTCTAGAAGATCAAGCAAAGATGTATCCTGAGGATGAACAGGGTAATACTTCGTCTATTCGTGTAGTTGATGAAGCCTCACTAGAAGGCAGCCCCGTAGAGGCCCATAAGATGTCTCCAGTTGAGGTTGCAGTGTCTCGGATAGGTGAGGCTATGTCTATGCCTAAAGAGAAGCTTGTAGAGCGTTTACAGAAGGCACGCGATGCATTGGACTCTTTGCCAGAACGAGTTGCTGTAGACGAATCTCCCGGTTCTAGCTACAGTTCACTAAAGACTGCTCTAGAACAAGAAGTAAAAGCATATGAAGCACTCATTCGTGGAGAGAAGCCTGACTTAAGTTGGTTTGAAGGTAAACAGGAACAAACATCTACAGTTCCTTATACAGAACCTGTTTTCAGAACTCCTGAACAGGCACAAGAAGCTGCTATTAAAAATAAAACTGAGGCACTTTCTCAAGGAGAAGCCTTACGAAAAACTGAACGAGAAACTCGTGAAATTCTAACTGAACGTGAGCGTTTGATAGACAAAGAAAATAAATCTTTGTTAGATGATTTACGTATTGCAGAGTTGAATGATCAGTATAATGAAATTCTAGTTCGCAATGATCCTAAGAATGAATTTAGAGATGTTCTTGTTTCATACAAAGAAGAATTACAAGACCTTAGAGAATTTGCTAAAGAAATGGGTGACGATTATGTAAATAGTCGTACTCCAATTGTTAAGCAATTAATTGCAAAGTATGAAGAAGTTCAACGACGCTTTGAAAATCAGCAGAAATCTACAACTGCTGGTCCTGAAAGATTTGAATCTCTTGAGGAATTAGATCGTCAAGCAACTTCACCCGACAATGGCCTACCTCCAATAGAAGCATATGCAGATGAACCTGTTCTTACTCCTTGGCAACAACGTCAAAGAGGAGAAACTCCACCTGCTCCAAGGTCGGCTGCTCAACAACTACAACATCATCAATTTCAGTTTAATAAACTGTCTAGAATATTAGACAATGTTAATAAACAAATCAAGAATTATGATGAAGGTAAAACACCTTCTGGTACATTTGATATTGCAAAAGCACAACAGATGCGCGAGTCTCTCGAACGTCAGATTGCAATGCATCAAGAAGGTATTGCAAAGGTTCTAGAGGTTAATCCAAAACTGCGTGAGAAACTAAACAAACCTGTTGGTGAAACCAAAGCAGAACCACAACCAGTTCCAGAGAACAAGTATGTTTCTATGAAGGAACTTACTGAAGCTACCGGAGAAAACGTTGTCGAGGCTGTACGAGCATTAGATGCTAACCCGTCCTTAGTGAACACTATTCCGGGAACGAAGATTTCTTTTGATGTGAATCTTCCCCAGAAGTTTCAGAAGATTATGACACATCTAATCAAACTCACGAAGTTTGCAGATGAAAAGGTTTACTTTGTCTTAGCTGAGAATTTCCCTGCTGCTGGTCGTGTGATGCATGCTGGTAACACTACATACATTCGTCTACATCCAAGTAACATTGCAAAGAATCTAGCAGACTTGTCTGGAAAGAAGTTCTTCAATAAGCTTACTGGTGGGAAACTAACAGAAGCTCTAGAGCATCTAAACACTGTTCGTTATGCTGCTCACGAACTTGGTCATGCAATCCTTAATAAGTATCTACGTGATTCCGTTACTCATACTGATGATTTAATGGTTCTTACAAAGCAGTGGGAAGAGTTTAACAAGAAAGCTAAGCACACTGCCAATTCCATCTTTGATATGGGCAAGGAAAAGCAACGTGCCGATTATCAAAAGGCTTTTCATGAATTCTTCGCTGAGAAGGTTGCAAGGGAACTCATGCACAAGCATGTTATCTCTGCCTTTGATAAGCGTAGTAAGGGTATGCTGTCTGATATTAAGAATGTTGTAGATGCCAGTCACAAGTATCTCAAGGATACCTTTGGATTTGAACAACCAAAGCCGGACTTTGCAGACACAATCCTTTCTGATATTCTAAATGGTAGTACTGAATATATTGCTAGTACTAGTAGACAAGCTGCTGATCGTGTTAAGATCATTGGTAATGACAAGTTGATTCTTGGTGAGAAAGCAGCAGATCGTGATGCCTTCCCGTTCTATCAAAAGACTTTGCAGGATACTCGCGAGGTTCTTGGTGCACTAGATGGTATCACGTCGATTAAGAAGACTGTGGCTGATGATGCTCCCATGAATGGAAGCTATCAACCTGGTCTATCTCGTCGTGCTGTAGAAGCAATCAGTTCTAGTTTTGTTGGGGCAACCACTAAGTTGTTCGGTAAGACTGGTGTTGCCCAAATCTTCAAAGACAATCCAATCATTCAGGATGTTTACTGGAAGATTCGCAATGCAGAGATAACTTCTGCAAGGATTGCAAATAACATCTGGTTCGGAGATGTTGGTCGTAAGGTGTGGGATGAAAGTAACTTTTTTGCTAAGTTGTCTAAGATCAAAGACAAGTCCAGTCCTTACATGATTGTTAAAACCTCCAAGCCAGAAGATATGGCTGCTGTGCATGATGTTCTAAAGAAAGGATTAGAAGAAGGACTTGAGTATCACGAAACACTTGACAAGTATGGAACTGGTCTATCAATAGAGCAACAAGGTATCTTTAAAACCCTAACTGGAATGTTCACCAAGCAGTATGAAGCTATGGTTAAAGAACAAGAAAAGATGGGTAAGAAGAATATCCTACCTCGTCGTAAGGGATGGTATCCATCTGTGCGTAAGGGTGATTATTATGTTGATATTAACTTCCAAGGTACATCTGCATACCGTCAACACTTCACAACCAAAGCTGAAGGTGAGGCCTTCCTAGAAAAATTAGGATCAGGTAATCTAAAACACTTGTCTGCAACTGGTGTAGAGAAAATCAAATTGGAAGATAGTAATCCATTCCTTGATAGTATCGATACATTCAAAGATTTTCTTGAGAAGAAGTATCCATCTGCTGGTGGTGTTTTAAAGAAGGATATTGAAGGACTAGTTGAAGCCTTGGTTACTCGTGGTGGTAAGCTTGGAAAGCATCATAATTATCGTTCTAACCTAGAAGGTTATAAGGGTTCTGAAATATTTGCTTCTGCCAAAGAACGTGGTAACTCCTTTAAGGAAGCTATCCAAAACTCTGTCAATGATTACACAGGCACTCTACGTAAGATGCAGATCAACCATTCAGTTGAACCAATCATTCGTAATGGTGCTGAGACAATGCATCCTGATACTCTTGCTGTTATCCAACAGATGTCAGACTCTGCTCTTAATAAAGTAGAAAATAAGATGGCTGTTCTGGATGACAGTGTGCGTAACTGGGTAGACTCTGCTGCTAAGACTTTATACGATGTTGCTGGTAAGGAATTCAAACCCGGTGATCCAGTGTTTGACAAAGTTAAGAATGGTATGCTAGAAACGTTCTATCTAACCAAACTAATGGCAAAACCTGTGTTTGCTGTGGGTCAAGTTATTTCTACACCTGTTCAAGCAATTCGACACATGGCGTATGATGGTGGTCTACGTGCATACATGTCATTTGGTAAGGGTTTGTTTAAACTTGCCATCAATGATAAGGAACTCAAAGACAGTATCTTCAAAGTCAGTCAAGAAACTAATACATTTGAACCTCAGTTCATCGAGGCACTCCATCTGAATAAGAACGACAGTTCTCTTCTTGAAGGAATTAAGAAGTATGTATTCTTGAACAAGGTCAACGAAGGAGCTGATTCACTATCCCGTGTAATGACATATGCTAGTATGTATGAGCATTATAAATCACTGGGCAAGACAAAGGCAGAAGCTGAACAACTGGCAATGCATGGTACGGATACAACGATGGTTCAATATGGTCGCTCTGAACAAGCTCCTATGTTCCAGCATGCAGGTATCGTAGGTGAAATGGCAAGACCATTACAAACATTTGGTCAAGCACAGTTCGCTAACCTTGTTGGGGATATTAAACACTTCAAGACACTTCAGCCAAAGACTTGGGCACCACTGCTTACATATGGTCTAACAGCTACAATGGTTGGTGGTGTTCTTGCTCCAGCTTTCATTACTGAATATGAAATTATTCGTAAATGGCTGAACGCTCAGTATCCTGAATACAGTATTCCAAGTGTTCTAGACTTAGTGGCTCATGATGATTCTATGATTGATCGTATCATTCCTGACAATGATCTTGTTCGCAAGACAATTGAATACGGACTACCATCTCTAAGTGGTATTGATCTTTCATCATCTGTTCGTGCTAACGAAAACTTCACAACACTGTTGGGTAGTGTTCTTCTAGCTGAAGAGAGTTGGACAAGGATGTTCCCATTGATTCAAGTTACTGCTGATACTGTGTCTGGTGGCTCTGTGTTAATTTCAGAAGCTCTTGGAAAGAAACACACTGATGCTGATCTAAGCAAGGCTGTGAATAAAGCGTTACCTGTTGGTCCTATTGCATATGGTGCTAAAGAACTCTTAGGAGTTAATGAGACAAACATCATGGGTAAACAGACAGGCATGATGCCTTTGGGTAATACTGGAATGGCTGAGAAACCTCGTCAACCTGTAGATGTTGTTGCAGGTTTAATGGGTACTCGTAGTACTGATGATCGTTTTGAAACTCAGAAGGCTCTGAATAGAACTGAGATTGATAAGAATCGTCAAACTCAGATCAAGCGTCTTGCTGATCTAGCCATAGAGACAGGCGACCCGAAGTATATCGAAAAAATCGTGTCTTATGGTGTCGACAGCAAAACACTTGAAAATATGATTGGTTCAGAAGTATGGAGTCGTTTGGCTGATGTTGAAACTCGCTACCTTGTTAACTCAAAGGGCAAGGCACCAGCAAATTACGAGACTGCACGAAAGGCTAATCTATTGAATAAGTTTAGGAGTTCTCAATGACAGGTAAAGACATCATCAAGAAGTGGGAGGGGTTACGCTTAAAGGCGTACCTCTGTCCCGCTGGAGTACCAACGATTGGTTATGGTCATACATACAATGTAAAAATGGGACAGACAATTTCAGTAGCACAAGCTGAACTGTTTCTAGATCACGACTATCAGGATGCAGAAGAGCAAGTTCTTTCTCTTGTCAAGGTTCCTCTAACAGAAAATCAGTTGGGCGCTTTAACGAGCTTTGTATTCAATTTAGGCGCAGGTAATCTCCGTATATCAACTCTACTGAGAAAACTCAACCTAGGCGATTACAGAGGTGCTGCTGAGCAGTTTGGAGCATGGAATAAGGCACGAGTAAATGGTGTCTTGACTGTTCTCGATGGTTTAACAAAACGACGTGCAGACGAGAAGAATCTTTTCTTAACATAACAAAAAGCCCTCAAGGAGTTCTCCAAGAGGGCTTTTTTACGTCTATTACTTTTGCTTAGGTCGGAACATTAGACCAACTTCCCATTCAGGTTCTTCATCAAAGTGTGTCATAAATATAACACCTT
>ERZ724505.1051-NODE-1051-length-15833-cov-5.948853_pt1 | contig 15833 bp, 13 predicted proteins | sample MGYA00376038_ERZ724505 | MGnify/ENA primary metagenome ERZ724505 (study PRJEB28724, sample SAMN07190884) | wastewater metagenome | isolation source: effluent of sewage treatment plant in Hong Hong | place: Hong Kong | collected 2016-03-17 ... | reverse complement strand
TCAGGAGGTGCTTTACACCAAGGTCTATATGATGCCAGCTGAACTTGATAGAATCAAGACTGCGAAATCAGAAGATGTACAACAGATACTCAGACGTTATATTTAATTATTATTACATATTCAATATGTTCCTCAATGCTATTCGCCTTTGGAATGAGAAGGCTCACGAGATTACTGGAATGTCGCTTACTTATAATTATGAGAGAGAGAATAAATTGTTTCTCGAAGAATATTGTGAGTTCGTAGAGTGAAAGACAGCAGAAGAAAAACTTGATGCTATTGCTGATATGTATTTCTTGTTGGAGTGAATGCTCTGTAAAGATGAATGAGAAGACTATGACACCGTAGGATTTCATCAGCAATATCGAAAGCACGAGAATATGGCTATGGATTGTCTTGATGCTATGGACTCAGTTGATAATCAGATGGTAATTGACCTTGCTATTATGGAGGTTATCAAAGCGAATAACACTCGCTTCTGAGAGGGTTGCTACAAAAACAAAGACGGCAAGTTTATCAAATCACCTGAATACAAACAACCTGATCTTTCGTGGATTGTAGAACTCTATAAAGTTTCGTTTCCAACCCAACAAACAAATGAATCATCTATCGATAACGAAGGTAATATCAAATTACATCGTTCTTAAAGAAAGGAATGGAATGCTTTTTGGAAAATGCCCATTCCATAATGATAAGTACGGAACACTTATAGTATCCGAATGGTACAACACAGCCCACTGCGTTCACTGCAATCAATCATATTCACCACTGCAATTTGTTGCACAGAAAGAATGATTAACACTCTATGAAGCATACGCAAAACTTGTACCACCACCAGAGAATGAAGATTGGAAAAAACCTTATATTGATTTTCATAAGATAGTAGCAATATTCAGGAAACAATATGATGGGTCTCCAGCACAAAAATATATGCAGTCACGATGAGTACCTGATTATATAGCAGAGCAATTCAATATCTGATATTCTGATTCTGGTATATTCAAATGAAGAGTTGTCTTCCCGATAAAGAATATGTACGGACAGTACGTAGGGGCGACAGCTCGAACCCTCACAAATGAAACACCAAAATATGTGAATAGCCAGTCTTCAATGATATTCCAAAAGAAGCGTGTACTCTACTGATTCGATCCAAAGAATATCTATGATTATTATCTTCTTGTTGAGTGACAGATGGACGTTATTAAACTCCAATCTATTTGATATGTGAATGCCGTATGTTCATCGTGAACAGCTATCAATAGAGACCAGCTCATAAAACTGACAAAGATTGTTATTTGTTTTGACTCTGATGAGGCTGGAATGAAAGCAACAACAAGAACAAAATCTATCTGCGAAGAGCTGAAGATACCCTATGAAGTCCTCCAGCTTGATGGGAAAGACCCTGATGAATTTATATCTTCTGGTGGAACGATACCACTCTCCCTTCCAAAAATACTATGAGAGCACCAGAAACATACCGAAACCGTCGCACAGTACGCACTTGTAGGTCAGGAAACCATAGAATGATTATCTATTGCAAACAGGCTTCTTCCGCACGTATCAGATGATTGTGTTAGAGATATACTCCTTCAAGCTCGTATCAACTACGACTCAAAAGTAGAGAATATTCTCAACAAGGAATTAAAGATGCGGACACAGAACCAGTGAGATAATATCAATATAGAAGAACTCAAGAGTTCTGTTCCTATCGAATCAGTTATCGAACACTATTGCTGACAGTTGAATACTCGTTTCAATATCCCTTGCCCACTTCCAGAACACGAAGACTGAACACCATCATTTAGTATCAATCGAAGTAGAAATCTTTTCAAATGCTTTGGTTGTAACAAATGAGGAACACAAATTGACTTTATTATGGAGATGGATAAGTGCGACTTGAAAACAGCTATTACAAAGTTACAAACATTTTTATAACAAACTATGAACAACAGATTAAAAAAAGAGTTCGTCTCCGCACTTGATAAGAAAATATCAGCAGTCGATACTATACCAAAAAATATTATCCGTGAACTGAATAAGGTAGGAAAAAAGTTTAGCGGTTCAACTGGTATGAAATGTGAAAATATAAATGATGCATTTGGCAGGAATATGCTTCTCAAAATCCTATCACTTGATTACGATTATGTTGAGTATATATCTATGGGGCAATTCATTGAGGAGATAATGTGAGATGCAGTAGCAACTACTGTAGAGGCGGAAGGTATGGAGTTGAAAAAACTCTATGTTCCAATTTGTTTTATCCGTGAAAAGAAACAGAAATATATCTATGAATAAATATACAAAACCGACTCAGTACAAGATAGACTTCATCAAAGCTATGGATAAGTATCTCGGTATGTATGTACGAGCTGGAGAAATAGGAACGCCGTCAGATCCATTCTTCGTAGACTTTCTCAATATGAAACCTTTTCAGCTTTGTGGTAGAACTCCGCTACCAGATGATAAAGAGATACTCGTCAATATGCTTGGTAAGTATAAGAGAACAGCACTCTGTAGGACACTACAAAGAATGCGATGGGTAAAGGTCGAATACTATAATCTTGAACAACTTTTCTTAGAATATGCTGGAATTGATTATATTGAATATATCCCTTTCCCAGAATCAATTCCGAGAGCAGAAATACTTGTTCCTGAATTTATGTGACGAAATGTCAAACAAAAGAATTTCTATATTCTGAAAAAATAGATACGATAGAACACGCATTTTAATTTTTCTGCTATGCACCTGAATAAAATCCATCTTATTGTACGAAACGATAAGAATTGATGGTATATGTTTACGAACAACAAACACAAATGAGGAAAGAACTATCGACTTCAACTTTGTGGAGACTCACGGAAGGGTGGTTTCTTCTTAAAGCAATATGCTGATAAGTGTGGAAAACCTGACTTTATGAAAGATTTAACTGATATACTTGAAAAGATGGCAGAAGACAAAGTCTCTGCATTCAGTCTCTATGAATTGGAATAATAGTTCTTTAATCATCGAACAATGAAGTTTTATTGAGGTTATGCGCCAACCCCAACTTCTGCAAAAATCATATCAGACAGAGAGATATTCCTCTGACATATGAAAGCTATGGGAAAAGTTGGTTGTGAATTTCTCCATTTCTTTGATGACAACGAGATAACCAGTTATCAAACCGTTGTTATTGCCTGATTTGGAGATGCGTTCTATGCACGAGTTCGTGAAGTGGAAGATATATTTGGTATGTCTCCGATAGAAGTTCGATATGTAGAGAACCAAATGCACGCCATTTATTCGCTCTCTCGAAAAGTAAACCAAGCAACTTGGAAAATGTGTAGCCAAACGATGGCAGAATTACTCTGAGGAAGCTATCAAGAATACACGTTCTTCTCCTTGTTGTCAGGATCGAAGTATGAAAACCCATCATCAGTTGTTATTATTGAGAAGATAATGGAACTCCATAGTTATCTCTTTAATGATAATGCAGAGGTACACGATGCGGTCAACCAGATACTTATACCGACAGCAAACTCTGTTGCGATAAGCGATGTAATACAAGCATCTTGAGTTCCTGCAGCCTATGATGAAGTTACGAACATAGCTATCTGATACGGAAAGCCATTTCAAATGATGATGTCTCTTCTTAAATCAGTAGACTGAGTTCTTAAGTTCTTCAATGAACACTTCAAAATAGGGTTCACACTGAAGACTGCTGGTATGGAATCCTATATGGTACACGGAGTTACAGGTATGATGCCTGGTATCATCGAGTATAATGGTGGATATGGTGTTGAGTCAAAGCAGAATGGAATCATCCAAATCACAGACTTTACAATTAAGGTACATTACAAGTATATATCTGATAAAGATGTATCCTATGTTATTTCCCTCATCAACAAGAGCGGAAAGAAAGCAGAACATATTACTTGGAAGAACTCCGTATCAGAAACAACCGTTACAGAGATGATCCAAAAACTTGGTAACTTCCACTTCTTAACGCCAAAAAAAGAGTATATCATTAAGATACACTCGATGATAAGTTCCGTAGAAGTTCCAACTATTACAGCGATACGACACTACGGAAGAAGTAAATTCAAATGAAATGATATTCTTATCCTCAAGAATGGGGTATATGATATATCAAGAAAGAGATGGTTTCCAAAAGAAGATGATAGTGAGTTCTATTTTATGGAATGAACTGATGGATTTGTGCTACGAACACACGAAGGCTCTCCTGTTTCAAGTATCATCTGATGAATGGTATCATCAAATGTATCGACAGCAGTAAATACTGCTGATAAGTTTATTGAAATATTTCAACCTCTCTACAAAGATATAACAGGTGATATGCTTGTCTTGACTGCTTGTTGTTATCTTGGTTATGCACTCTATGGAGAAGACCAGAACTGTCCACTCTTTGCCGCCTATGGTGGTACTTGATCTGGAAAGACAACATACTCATCATTTCTCCAGAAGCTACTTGGCATCTATGAGAAGCCAATGACGTTTGAATCTGGAACAACAACCTATGCAATGTTGAGGAAGATGACTCATATATCTCATCTACCACTTATGTGTAGTGAGTTCCGAAGTTGAGCTGATGGTATGGTAGAAAAGCTCGCAATATTCAGAAGCCTCTATGACAGGTCAAATATATCAAAGGGAAGAATTGACCAGACACTCGTACAATATAATCTCGTCTCAACATTCTTTATGGAATGAGAAGAGCTTCCAGAAGATGGTGCGGTACGAAGTCGTTTCGTTCACAAGATGCTTGCAAGAAGATTCCGTGTTGATGGTATCAATGTAGAAAAGCTCGTAGAGTTGAAAAAAAATATCATCGATTCATTTGTAAACTCCTACTTTACTTTGTCGACAAGAGAAAAATACTTTGAAGCAATCAATGAATGAGAAGAGTTATTCCGAGATAATAAGATTGAACCACGAATTATTCATAATGCTATTATGATGTATGCAGGGTTTATAACATTTGCTCCAGATAAAAAAGACTATGCTATTGATATTCTGAAAAAGGTTATTGCACAACAACAACACGATTTTGAAGACAATGGTACAGCACAACAAATACTAAAAGTCGTTTCTCGCTATTTGAGTACACGCTTCTCAAAGATATATATCGTGAGACAAGATGTGATATTCGCTTGGAATGATATTGTAGATTATATAGAAAAGAATAGAATAAAGATGACTCTCGGTCTTGATGCTTATAGGGATCATCTCATCTGATTATGATTTCAGGAATGACTCTATGATGTTGAATATGATGGTGACTTCTGAATGAAAGAATGAATGCTTATTGATGGGTTTAAGATACATATATCTAAATGCCCTCGTGAATTACAGGTTAAGAAAGAAGTTTATTCTTTAGCAAAGAACTATGAAAAAGATTTCGGAAAAAACAAGTAGTGGTATTGATATAAATAAGGTGAGTACATTTGAAGAATTTGCCTTGAAGTTCAAAGACCATATGGGGAATACATTCTTCATTCTTGATAAAGACGGAAACGTTCGACAAAATATGAATTACCTATCGACTGCTGAGAAGTGCATAACTGCATTCAAACAATCAAAGTAATACAATCTATTATGCCAATCATACAAGAGCTCGTATGATGCGAAATGCACTCATACTTCGAGAAATGATTATCTTACAAAGATATAGCAATGATGTATAGAACGACTGCAAAAGCGGTATCTATTTACATCTGAATGTATGATAGTTCAAAGTTCCAACATATAGAACTCTACATTGAGGCTTGTAACAAATGATTGACGGTTGAAGATATAATTGAAATGCAGGAGTCGTGATATACTATGACTGAGATACTAAGATGAGATTGGGTTGATGGAGAGTTCGAGCCTGAACAAATTATATTTCTTTGAAAGATAACCAATGAAGACCGACCAAATAATCCATCGATCTTGTAGTAACCTCATTCGCAATGATTATCCTATCAAGGGGGACTACAAAAGCTGAAAAGTTGAGAAAGAGTTTATGTCGGATATATTCAGGCTTATGCGAGCTGATGGCTACTACTGCTATCATATACCTGACGCAACTCTTTCGTATAGACTCCTTGATTGATTTATCATTGACCCGAAAGATGGAAAGCAATTCCTACTAGAGTTCAAGAAGACCGATGGGTATACATTCAATATCTCACAGTTCGAGCCGAGCCAGATAGCTCTGATGAATACTATGGATAGAGTGAACTCTCCATATGCAGTTGTTATCTTCTCTCGAAAAACAAACACCTATGTTCTTACTACACTTCCATACATTATGGAACATAAGAATGAAGAGTGATGAATTAAATTTTTTTCTAAATAAATATGTCAACAGTACAATACGTTCGACTCTCGGATACAATACCAGCTGGTACAAAGTGAAAACTTGTTATTGAGTGTGAGGAATGAGAATTTGCGGAGGTACGACTAAAATGAGATAGATGAGATACACTTGTTTTATTTCTTGTTGTGAATGTTGCGACAAATTTGATGGAAGAAAATTCAGAAAATCCATCTGAGTATGGTATGGATAATTTACTGTACGCTATAATGTCGAATGTGAGTAAGAGCGATATAGCAACTATTTGCAAAAGTCACCCGATTATTAGCAAAATGAAGGCTAAACTTATACAAGATTAAAATAATAAAAGAGTCAAGAAAAATCGACTCTTTTATTTTGTCATAGAAGTGTACTAAATTAAATATACTTCTTACCATACGCTATACTATACATCTCTTCGCTATGAGGCTATAAATAGGCATAGATTACGAGTAATGAAAATACACCAGTTACGGTGTATTTTTTTAGTCAACAAGGATATATTTGAAGCCAGTTTTCTTTTTTGCCTTCTTCGCTTGGTCGAACCTTCACTTTAATTTGAGAAGTGTCTTGATCGACTCTAACCTTGTAGCATTATCTGGTACGACATCATATTCTCACTTACCTGTTGATATAGCTTTCTCTGCACTATTGGCAAGAACGAAGAGTGAACGTACTGCCCACTCATCGGTTGCCCCAGACTTTTCACATATATCAGCAATTGTCTCATCTTCTTTTTCAAAATCAATCTCCCGAGAATTTATTTCTTCTTCGCTTTCGCTTTCGGTTGTTGTCAGAGAGTTTCACGAAGTGTTGTCGACTTCGTCTTGAAGAGAGGTTGTGCTTGTGGACTCTTCGTATCAATTTTCAGTTGTCATAGTTGTATCGGTTTAGTGATAATTCATTGCCCTGTCGTACCAACAACATTCGGAGCTACGATCGAAGCAAGTGTTGGTGTTGCAGTTGGAGTTGCAGTTGCTGGAGTCGATGGTATCGATGGAGTAGATGATGGAGTTGTTACTATTCAAGATGGAATAGGGGTAGCATTACTCGCACCTCTCACATTTTCAAGACCTTGTTTAATTGCATATGCAAGATTTGGAAATTCCTTTCCTATTCTTTCTCCAGTCCAACCAGAAGTATAGAGTTGCTCAAGAGCAGACTTCATATCAACTGCTATATTTGCAAATGCTTTCTCGTAAGGCTTGTATGTGTTGCTTTGCAATACTAACTTTGATAGGTTATCAAGTTCTCTGAATTTTGCAACTGCTTTATTTCTATCTTCCTGAGTACCAGACGTTAAATCCTTAATATCTTTGAACCCAGTAAGAACAGAGTTTGTAAATGCAGTTGAGATTGCATCTTCATTTAATCTCTGAGAGATTGCATAGTCTTCCTGCTTTGCTGATTTATTCTTTCACTCAACTATATCTTGAATTTGTTTCGTGACTTCCCCAGCTACAAGAGTTCTACCAGAACGGTCTTGCTCGTAGGCTATATTACCTACAAAAGAAATGATCTGATTGAAGAGATATGGGTCTCTCGTCTTTAACTCATTCATTGACGCAGTGAAGTTCTCATCAGAAAGAGTTGTATTGAGGGCTGGATAATCTGTTCACAATGCTTTCTTCCCCGTCTCACGATTAGACTTAATGTTTGATTCATAGAGTCAAGCAATCTCTTTTTTCACAGCTTCTTTAATACTTGCATCAATACCATTTTTCTGCAAGAACTCATCAAGAGTTTTTGAATCAAGAAGATTATTTGTCGTATCATATGCATACTGTGACTTTACTTGATTATCGAACGTCTTATCTTCTGCTGATTCTCATTGACCGAACTTTGCTCAAGCAACTTCAAAGTTTGGAAGAGAGCCAAGAGCAAGTCATTTATCAGCATACCTATATTGATTTGATAACCACATTAAAGCAGTTTGTGCAATAGGATTTGTTACTCACTCAACATTCATATTCATTCTATTTTGTGCATCGTAGAGCGTATCAAGTTGCTTCTGGTCAAAATCAAATCAAAGAAGTTTCATAAGCCTTTCCGTTCTTCCTTCATAGTTGACTCCTGTAGCAAGACCATATTTTGTACTCTCTTCTGGAGAGAATGTTAAAGACTGCTTCGCAAGTTTCTCAACGCCTGATTCGCCAGTAAGAACTCAAATTATATCCGATGGTCACTTGAATACATTCATTGCATTGAGTTTCTGAAGTGCTCATCGAAATCTTGTTTTAGCCGCTTCATCATTTCAACCAGCAAGTTCTACAAGAGACTTAATACCATCTGAAGTAGCTCCATAGATTGATGCGAGAACACTTGGCGCTACTGCTCCAAAGTATGCTCAATGAACTGCAAGTGCTTCTGTGATAGGATTCCCAGCAAGACTTGACGCACTCGCTGAAGACATATTCCAGAGCATCTTCTTTGCTTCCTCTGACTCTGTATCAATACCGTCTGCTTTTGCTTTCGCTTCATAGAGTTGATATGCAAGTGCTGCAGTTGTTGCCCAAGCTGAAGTTTTACCAGCAAGACCAATGAGAGAGTTTACTACTTGTTGGTCAGTTGTTGTTCTAATAACATTCTTTTTGAGAAGATCTTGTTGTATCTTTTCTGATACTGCTGTTCGTAGCTTACCAAGATTTTCAAGAGTGCTTGCTCACTGACCAACTCACCACGCTTTAAGACTTCCGATACCATCTCTAATCGGAGCTGGAACACCAGGAACACCGAGCTTATCAGCAGTTGATTGTGCTCACATAACTCGAAGATTGTTTGTAACGGTATCTTTTGCTTCGTAGTATTCTGGACTCTTCTCTTTACTCCAAGCCTCCCAAGCGTCAACGACATCTTTCGCAGAAGTTTGGAATCTTCCTCATTCAAGTTTCCCATTTGCTATTAACTGATTCTTCATTGTATTGAGTGCTACTCAACCAGAGATAGGTTGCTCTGCCCAGCTTGCTTGGAAGAATCTATTTGTCTTCTTACTCATATCGCCAAACATTGTTTGGTCAGCTATTTGGTTTTCATTGATAAATCCATTCTCTATGAGTCGAGCATTTACATAGTTCTTATCACTTGGTCTCGTTATAACAGGAGAAAATGATTTGAGAGTCCTTCATTTCATTCAAGCAACTGCGTTTTGGAGAAGTGACATTGTCAATCATTTCACCATTGTTGGAATAGTAGTTGTGATAGCATTCTTGAAGTTACCAAGCATTACTCACTTTGAACCAGCTTCCATAGCTATCTGTGCTAACTTTCAGCCTTTTGTTGTTGGTCTACTCTGTATTCCGATAATCTCATTGAGCGGAGAAGCATATGCAGGACTATTCATTTCAGATGCGAATCTTTGAATTTCTCCATTTGTATTCGTATTGATAACATCAAGAGCTTTTGCTGCCTGCTTATCAGCCCAGAGTTTCCCCATTGCATCAGCATACGACAAGAGAGAAGGAATATCTCCGTGGAAACGGTACGGATCATACTGTGGTCAGGCTTGTTCTTTTGTAAGTGAAGAGAGAACTTCAGGATTCAAATCTTTTATCTTTGGATTTACCTGGATAAATCTCTCTAAGTCTTCAAAGGAACTGAACTCACGAACATTTCATTTCTCATCTACTACTTTAAGCGTTTCTGCTGGCTCTCTCCAATACTTTGATGCTTCCTTAAATCATTCTCCTGTCATCACGAGTCTCTTGTAGTTTGGATTATCGGCTATGTATTCTGGTATTGTTTTATCATCGATGAACTCACGAGTTGTTGCTCCTGTAATTCTATCATACCTACTCGCTACATCTGCAAGAGATGCTTGCTGTTCAGGAGTAAAGTATTTATCGAGAAGAGCTTGGTCTCACTTGATGATATTATAGATATACGAATTATTATTTGCATTCGCTACCATCTCAGGAGATATATCCGCACCCTGTATACCAGAAGTAAACTGATATTTATTAGCAAGAGATTTTGCATCACGAGTTCGTGTCTTATCGTACTCTCTATAATTCTTATCAGTAATCTCACCTCACATTGTTCCAGTTTTCCCAATCATATCTTTTGGATCGAATGGAACTTTTGTTTCTCCTGATACATCTTTGATATTCTGAACAATGTTTGCTGCCTCAGTAATAGTTCGAGCCATACCAACCTTATCTTTCTGATGCTTCTGTACAAGGAAGTTACCACCTGCTTCTTTTCATTCTCAGAATAAGAAGTTATTGAGGTATGTTCTTGTGCTAAGAAGTCTATCTGATTGCTTCTTCAGGAAGCTCGGGAAGAATCAAGGTCGAAGCTGAATTTGCTTTGGTATTTCTTGTTGGTCTTTGAATGAATTTATGCCACTAGCGATTTGTTCGTCTTTTGCTAGTCGTGCTTTGAGAGCCTCAGCTTTTGCCGCATCAGCCTCAGCTTTCGCCATAGCTTCAGGAGTCATCGCCTCTTCTACTTTTGCTGTTGATACTTTTTCTCAACCTGTTATTTCATCAAGAGCTTTGAGTTGTTCTTGTTTTGAAATATCTTCAAGCGTTCCAGCTTTTGGTTTACGAGTCTTCTTTGGTTTTACTTCCTTTGGAACTACAATCTCTTGAAGAGTCTCTACTTTTGGTGTTACTGCTTCATCAATAGCTATCTTTGTTTGTGCTTCGTCAATAGTAGGGGCTTTTGATTTCTTACCTGTAGGTTTACCAAGTGGGACAGCTCATAGTATTGTAGTTCAAGTTGTTGCAGTAATTGCTTTACCAGCATCTTCAAGTTTCTGTTGGTCGAATCAATTTTGAACACCATCAATGATTGCTGTAATAATTGGAGCTGCTGATTGATATTTCACATCAGTGAGTATCTTTCAAGCATTATATTTCATTACATCAACTGGTCGTAGGTTGCTCTCAATTTCTTTTGTACGACTAAGAAGAAAGCTTGCGGCATCTGATTTTGGGATAGCATTTGTTTTAAGTGCTGTCTTAAGATCATCTTTTGCCATATTCACTGCAACCTGCTTATATCCACCTACCTTTGAGCTTCCTTTTGCATAACCAATAAGAGAAGTAGCTGTTATGATTGAGTCAATCAATGTTCTTCCAAGTGAATCAGCATCTTTCTTTTGAACTCATATATTTTGTAGTGTATCTGAAAGTATGTTTGCTCATTGCTTTGTAACTTTCTCAACTGCTACGTCAGCACCAGACTCTTTCATTCCTGTTTGGAATGCTCATCATACAACATTCGCTACTGGGTTAGCATTCATCACTGTTTGGAAGAGTGAGTTTCATATCTTTAATCCATTATCTATTGCTTGTGCTTTTGTTTCTGAATTGATAAGTGATTTGCCAGCATTGAATACATCTCCTGCTGAAGTTACTGGTTTCTGAAATCATACATTCTCTCCGAATGTTTGGATAACACTTCTAGCTTTAGCCCCAGTTTTCGATGATGCGTTGAGTTTGCCATCATCTCAGTAATCGGAATAGAGGTCAACTACTTGACCTATTGCTTTCGTAGGATTTTTAATAGCGAACTGGTCGAATATGGCAGTTCCTGCAATAGGTACTCGCTTTGCATACTCAACTGCTTGTTGTAGCTTTGTTCACTCTGCTGGTTTTGTAAGGTCAACCCCTTTCTCAGCAAGGTTTTCTTTGATAGGCTCAACAAGATTCTCAGAGATTGATTTACCAAGTTGGTAATTTGCCTCTTTCGCAGTATCAACAATACTACTACCAACGTTCTTCACGGCAGTAGTAGTATCATTTGCTATATCCGATAGTGCGTTCTTTGCTTTTCCAGCAAGTTGTGTTGCTTTTGCTTTAACTGCATTTGCAACAATAGAACGAAGTGAAATCATAAATAATTTGTTAGTATTATGCTAATGCTTTCGCAGCTGGTCTTGTATTGTATCAAACAATATTACTAGAGTTGATAGGAATTGTTCTCTGTTGAACAGCTTCTGTACCATCTTTCCAGTTACTATCCATAATAGTTATTGTTCACCTTCCATAATCTACTCCTATAACTTTACCAACGTGACCATACTGTGTTCAAGTATTGATGATAACATCGGATCAAGCTATCGGTTGTTTACTATCTATTTGCTTTACCTTTGAGTCAAATGAATTTCCATAGTATCTTGGTAGCCCCATTTTCTGATTCCAGTCATTAACATATTTTCAACATTGTCATCATTTGTCTCAAGGAAGTGCTGGTGGTTTTGCTATAACTACTTTTATATTATTGTCACCAGGCTGCGGTGGAAGATGCCCCACCGCTTGGCGTTCAAGTGGTACTCCATTGTCCTCCATTTGCTCCCCAAACGTTTATAGGTGTTTGTGACCGTTCTTTCGCTGCAAGTATAGTAGCTTGTGAACGTATACTTGCCACCTCTGCCGCACTTATATTTCTTTCGCGAGCAATCTGCTCATCAGATTTATTATTAAGCTCTGCAATATCAATACCAGTTTGTGCTTTGAGTTGTGCGATACTTGAAGCATTCGCATACTTCGCATAGTATTTTGCATTCAGCTCTTCTTGTGCTGCTGCATTCGCTTCTTCCTGATTTTTAACAAGTGCTTTTGAAAGTTCTGAATTTTTATCTGCAACTTCTCTTGATATTGCTTGCACCAACTCTGATGGAGTGCCACTAAATGATTGGAACTTATCAAGAAGTGCGAGCTGTGTAGGCTTCAGCTTCAACTGTGTAGAAGCAATATTTGAAAGTGTATTGGTAACTGACTCTTGTTGTGTCTTTGCTTTTGCAATTCCTGTATCCTGAAGACCAAAGATAGTATTTGCAAAATCCTTATCAACATTCAATCTATTTGCTTTTGCTGTACTAACGATACTTTGAAGCCTTTCATTATATTGACTATCGTTGATACGTTTTTCATTTCTTAGTGCTTGAAGTCTTTCCATTTTTGCTTTCGCTGCATTGAGTATATCAGTTTTTACTTTCTCTTTTGCTTGGAATATATCATTGAATGCTGTAGCACCTACTTGACCAGAGAGCGCTATAAGCTGTTCTTGTGGAAGTTTTGATAAATCTACTCATCGTGCTGCAAGTGTTTGATATATCTGACCTCGAACTTGATTAAGGCGAGAACTTTCATAATCGCTTAGTAACTTATTCTTCTCATTCTCATACTGTGTTTGGAATGCTGTGGATTCAGCTTCTAGATCCGCATAATATTTATCAGAAGCGAGCTGATTATCGCTCAATGTTTTCTTAAGTGTCTCTTCATCGCTCATTTGATTTGCAATTTCTTTATCGTACATCTCTTTTGCTTTTGCCTGTTTCTCTGCATCAATTGCTTTCTCTTGTTCAAGAAGTGATTTTGTTGTATCAACTGGTGCTATTGTCGTTGGAGTTGTTGGAGTTGTTGGAGTTGTTGTCGCTTCCTTTATTGTTGGCGAAATCATTGTAGTTGATAGCCCTGACGCAGAACGACCAGCAAGAATATAATCTTGTTTTGCTTTCCCAGTAAGCCCTTGTGCATTCGCCTCTTGTATCAACTGCTTCGTTGTCTTTTTCCCAGCATTTATATCTTGTGGCTTCTCTTCTTTTGGAATAACACTTGGTGGGACAGTTACTGGAGTAGCACCTGTTGCTGTCTTTGATTTAAGTGTGTTTGTTATCACTGGAGATGAGGCTGTTTGTGATGAAAGTGTTTTTGCTTTTACCGCCTCAACTGGAGTTGTAGGTCGAACAGTAGTTTTCCCAAGAGTATTTGTTGTAGTGGCTGACGTTCCTCATTTATCGAACTCAATAAACTCACCACTAGAAGTAAGAACTCATTTCCCTGATGGGGTAATACTTGCTCCCATACCAGCAGTTGCTGTTGCACCACCACTAAAAGGAATGAATTGACCTGTTGAGGTAAGAACTCATTTCCCTGATGGGGTAACACTTGCCCCTGTACCTGGTGCTGGAGTTGATGGTTGTGCTGATTGCCTATATCCTTGTGCAATCGCTTGTGAAGCTGAAGTCGGAGGTGTAGCAGATGCTGCATTTGCAGCGTTTCGTGCAGCAATAGCCGCTGAAGCAGAACTATATTTCGTTGCCATTGGAAATAATGGTTATTTATATGCTGGTATTATACGAATAAAATATGTTTTGACTATACCATATAGGCATAATAAAAGCCCTATCTAGGGCTTCGGATATTACTTATCTCAATGAGATACTTTATATCACCAATCGTAGCAGGAGTCGGATCATCGTGAGTTGAGAAGATAGGAGTGTAATTTTCAGTACGTTCCTTCTCATATATCTCCTTGAACTTTGATTGAGTTGTGTTATCTGGCATAAGTGGAGTATTGGTTGATATATAACTATTCTGATAATCGGTAAATGTTTTATATTCATTATTCCAAAATTCATCTGCGACATCATTCTTGCGTCTAGGTGCTATGTCTTTGTGGCGAATGATTCTATTCACTGGAAGTTTGAGTTCTGTTATCAATGAAGTAACAAGCTCTCGTACTGACTTTCGTTGTGCAGTTGTAAATCAAGGGAGTGGTCATATGATTTCTATCCCTATGGAATATCTATTCATATCTTTCTTTCCGTCCCATTCACTTATACCAGCGTGATAAAGCCTATCTTGTAATTGTCCTATCTTATATATATCTCAGTTGGTATCTACTACAAAGTGACAAGAGACTGGTCATACTGTTAGTTGTCGGAGAACTCATTTGATAGTTCATTCTCATGTCGCCGTATGATGCAAAACTATGTATTCGCACGTATTTACTCATAGTGATTTGTTCTTTGTTTCCAGTTGTTGCTTTATGTTCATACTCATATTGTAAGAAAATACCCTATAAGTATAGGGATACTGTTTCGTTTATCAAACTATTTATGATTGTGCTGATGATTTCTCCTTTTGCATTTGAATACGTGGAGGTGGTGCTCAATACATAATAGGATTCAGGCTGTGATTATTCAAGAAAGCAGTATCATAATTACAATTTGTTATTGATGTATTTTTCAAGAAGCTTTACAGCTATAGTCTCAATCATAGGTAGAACCTTTGTTGTTGAGAAGCCAGCTATTGATACAACTGGTCAAATTATATCAGAATCGCTTGGCATAAGATGGAATACGATGTACCCAACGAATCAAGCAAGGAAGATACTCGATGAAAGCCTCATATATGAGTGCTTACTCTTGCTACCATCTCTGGTAATATCGTATATATAATGTGCCAATCATCCGATTGCCGCTGCGATTATCGCAAAGAGAGTTTCTTTCACAGAGAAGAGAAATTTAAGAAAAATACCTACCGACATACTGTTAATAATATAACCAACCAAAAGCACGAACACTTAGCCAAACGAGTAAGACTCAAACCTTGTTCATTCATTCAGCTATAAGAGCGTCAACAAGGATTAAGTCACACTCCTCTCTTGAGAACGTTTGGTGCTCATAGAGATAATCGTGCAGAACATATGCTAGGTGTGCTGTAGGATTGAAGAATATCTGGAATGGACGAGGTATACTACCAA
>ERZ724505.1050-NODE-1050-length-15836-cov-33.072936_pt1 | contig 15836 bp, 30 predicted proteins | sample MGYA00376038_ERZ724505 | MGnify/ENA primary metagenome ERZ724505 (study PRJEB28724, sample SAMN07190884) | wastewater metagenome | isolation source: effluent of sewage treatment plant in Hong Hong | place: Hong Kong | collected 2016-03-17 ... | reverse complement strand
GGACACAGAAACTAACAAACTAAAAGTTAATCCAAGTATCTATACTAAGGGAGCGGCGGGAGAAGACTGGGTAGAGGCACAAGCAGACGAAACCTTTTCTCAAATCCTATGGGATGAAGGTGGTTCATGGGATGAACTATCTAAGTTAGCAGAAGAAGCCCCATCAGGTAGGGATATTCTTGAGGCGGGTATTGATATCATCACCCTGCTTCTCAAGAAGAATCTTGCCTATGGTAATTCGGCAATCGAACCCCTCCGCTTGTTCAGCAATGCTACTACAGAAGAGCAGATTCTAGTCAGGGTGGACGACAAACTATCTAGACTTAAGAACAACCAGACATACCCCGGCGATAACGATGTGGACGACCTGATTGGATATTTGATTCTGCTAAAGGTTGTGCGACGTAAAAGCGAGGGGTAGAATGTAGCCATGAAGAAAAAGCAAATGCCTCCGCAGCATGTCAACAACTGGACCGTTACCACAGAATACACTGTGGGGAACAAGACTCTAGTTAGTGGAGATTTAATCCGTATTGATGGAGAGCAAGGAAAGCGATTCATCTTTAACTGTCATGTGTATAACCATGACAATGATAAGGAATGGATTGACTGCAATGAGGTTTGGAAGGGTGCCCCTGGAATGTTCAGGAGTTTCCGTCCCAATCGTATCCGTACCATTGGTGGCAAGAAGGGGAAGCAGAAGGCTCGCCCCAAGGCTACTGGTGACGCTGATGCTATCCGCTCATGGGCCAAGGAAAATAATATCCCGGTGTCTGAGAGGGGTCGTATTTCTGCGGTGGTTAGGGAGCAGTATTATGCGGCCAATGGCCGTAGTGGGGTATAATAGAGTATGGCTTCTACAGAACTAGAAAGAACGCTGGACCATCTAGATCAAATTAATCTTGTTGTTGCAGAGTATCTTAAGGGCGATGACCCTACTGTTATCTCTAAAAATCTTGGCATCGCAAGGGTGCGCGTTGTTGGTCTGCTCAATGAGTGGCGGGGTATGATTTCTAACAATGAGGCTATTCGTGCCCGTGCCCGTGAAGCATTAGCAGGAGCAGACGCACACTACAACAAACTTATTGGTAAAGCCTATGAGGTTATTGAGTCAGCAGACCAGGGTAATAACCTTGGTGCTAAGAACAACGCTATTAAACTAATTGCAGACATGGAAGCAAAGCGTATTGATATGCTTCAAAAGTCTGGGATGCTTGAGAATAAAGAACTAGCAGAAGAATTGGCTGAAAATGAACGCCGACAAGAAGTGCTGGAGAATATTCTTAAAGAGGTTGTGTCTGATTGTTCACACTGTAAGGCTGAGGTTCTTAGACGGCTCGCAACTGTCTCTGATCCAAATGAGGCAGTTGTGGTAGATTATACGATTCCAGAGGATCAGTCGTGATCTGTGGCGATTGTAAATTAGACCTAGAAGAAGGCTTGTTTTATAAAGACTCTAGATCAAAAAGTGGATATAGGTGGAACTGCAAGGCTTGTTGCAAGGAGAGGTCTAAACATTCGTTAGCGCAGCAAAAGTATAGAGCGTCAGAGCGCGGAAAACAAAAAGTTTTTGAGTACAATAATTCTGAGCGCGGCAAAGAAAGCAAAAGGAAATGGGCAGAGTCAGAAAAAGGGCGCAAGCGTATACAGGAACTAAGAGAGCAAAGAAAGGACTGGCAAAAAGAATACCACCGCGAATTGAGGGCAACCGAAGTTGGCAGGGAGTCTATCAATAGGCGCTCTAGGGAGCGAAGGGCACTTAAGGCTGCCGTCAGCATAGAAAGTTTTACTGAAAAAGATGTGTTAGATGCTTACGGAAGTAGTTGCCATATTTGCGGAGACTTGATAGACCTATCCCTGCCTCGCACAAGTTCACATGGGTTGCATTTAGATCATGTTGTACCCTTGGTCAGAGGCGGGGCACACACCATTGAAAATGTCAAGCCTGCTCACGCCAAATGTAATCTTAGTAAGGGAAGCAAGATATGATTAATGATTTTGCTAAACTGTTGGAGGACAACCCGTTTTCAGAGATTCCCGTAGACGCTAAAACGTTCGTAGAGGGGCATGAGTATTTGGGGCAACCACCGCTATCCCCTATTCAATATGACATTGTTGAATCAATGGCTCAGATTTATCGGCAGGAAGACGTTGAGCGGCACCTTGGTTCTGTAGAAGGGGCCAGGTATTACAAGAAGTTTACTAAGGGCGAAATCATCATGGCTCTTGGAAAAGGTAGCGGCAAAGACCACACATCAACCATTGGTGTAGCCTATGTGGTGTATAAATTGCTGTGCCTAAAAGACCCTGCCAGATATTATGGCAAGCCCCCAGGTGATGCTATTGATATTATCAACATTGCTATTAACGCACAGCAGGCCCGTAACGTATTCTTCAAAGGTTTTAAGAATAAGATTGAACGCGCTCCCTGGTTTGCTGGCAAGTTCTATTCCAAGATGGATAGTATTGAGTTTAAGAAGTCTGTAACAGTATACTCTGGTCACTCTGAACGTGAGTCTCATGAGGGACTTAACCTGTTCATGGCTATTCTTGATGAGATTTCTGGGTTCGGTGAGAACGCTGCAAATAGTGAACTGGGTAAGAGCGGTGCTAATATTTATAAGGCGTTCCGTGGCACGGTGGATAGTCGTTTCCCTGACTATGGCAAGGTAGTTCTTCTGTCCTTCTCGCGTTATGAAGGTGACTTTATTTCTAAGAAATATGATGAGGCTATTGCTGAAAAAGAAGTAGTTGATAAGAGCCACACGTTTGTCCTCAACCCTGATCTTCCTGATGACTACCCTGATAACAAGTTCACTATTGAGTGGCAAGAGGATCATATTACTAAGTATAAAGTTCCTCATGTGTTTGCTTTGAAGCGGCCCACCTGGGAAGTAAACCCCACTAGGGATATTGAAGATTTTAAGATGGCATTCTGGACTGATCCTGCCGATGCTAAGATGCGTTTCCTTTGTCAGCCTACTACTGCAAGTGATGCATTCTTTAGGAACAAAGAGAAACTACAGAACGCTATGACTGTTCGTAACCCTCTTGACTCTAATCGTAGGATTGAAGAGACTTGGGTACCTAAAGAAGATAAGGTTTACTTTGTTCATGCTGACCTTGCCCAGCGCGTAGACAAGTGTGCTGTTGCTGTGGCCCATGTAGAAAAGTGGGTGCAGGTTGAGGTGATGAATCAGTATACTCAGATCGTTCCCCTTGTAGTGGTGGATATGATTGCATGGTGGGAGCCGTCTAAGCATGGCCCTGTGAACCTGTCAGACGTTAAGAACTGGATCATCAACCTGCGTAGGCGCGGTGTTAATTTAGGACTGGTAACATTCGACCGCTGGAATTGCCTGATTTCTGACACAACGCTTATTACTCAGGATGGACCAAAGAACATTTCAGACGTTGTTCCTGGCGATATGGTTTCTACGGTAGCCGGAATGGAGAAGGTGAGCAACGTTTTTGACAACGGTGTCAGGGACGTATTCAAAGTAACTTCAAAACTGGGGTATAGTCTGGTAGGAACAGGCAACCACCCCATAATGACACCTGGTGGATATAAAACTATCTCTCAATTATCAAAGGGAGACCTGGTTGGAATCAAATCCTCTTGCCTGTTCGGGGAAGAGTCTCTTGATAAAGACTTGGCTTGGGCGCTGGGATTTATTGTCGGTGATGGGTGGATGGAAGCCAACAGGCTTGTTGTCGATGGTGTTGACAAAGAGGTTCTAGACAGACTTAAACTTGTCCTGAATGAAAGATTCTCTTATACAAAGAGTGATATCAAAGTAAAGGGTGGGTCAACAGACAGTTGGAGAAAGTGCTATAGGTTTAGTTTCACCTCCAAAGAGTTTGGTAAATTCGTATTGGACAACTACCCTTCTATTAAAAGTAGATCGGCAGATAAAAAGATTGAGTCCATAGTTTCTAATGGGGATAGAGAAACACAGATTGCTTTTATTAGTGGGTTGGTTGAAGCAGAGGGGTCCATTCAGCAATATGGGAACGACCGCAGGGTGGAAGTGGAAATGACCAGCCCCATTGCCTTATGGCTACATCAGGCATTGTTAAATTTGGGAGTGACAGCATCTTTGTCTTCTCGGGAGCGACCACCGTTCAAGAAGTCTTATCGCGTTAGTGCTAAGGGGCAGCGAGGAAACGAATTGCTGGAGATGATCAGCCTGTATTCATACCGAAAGCAAGAGGCAAAAGAAAATTACTTGTCTGTGACACCAAGCAGAAAGCCTAGATGGAATCTGAACGAAGAGGGGATTGCGTGGCTCCCCATTACATCTATTGAGTCTGCGGGCCAAGAAAAGGTATATGACATTTGCGTTCCAGGCTCTCATTCATTTGTTGCCAATGGTTTTATCACTCACAATTCTTTTGATATTCAGCAGGAGTTGAGGGAGGTGGGCATTCGTTCTGAAACTCTATCAGTAGCCAAGAAGCACTATGAAGACTTGGCTATGCTTGTATATGAGGATCGTGTTGCCCTTCCCCATCTTGACTTGTTGTTACAGGAACTAACAGAACTTAAAGTGGTTAATGACAAGAAGGTGGATCACCCCCGCAAGGGCAGCAAGGACTTGTCTGACGCTATGTGTGGGGCGGCATTCAATGCCATTAGTCGTACCCCTAGAGACTTGGAACCAGAGATTGAAGTTCATTCCTGGGCACAGACGGAGGAAGAGCAAGAACAAGTTGAGGCAAAGAAGCCTGAAATGACAGAGGAAGCCAAAGATTTTCTGATGAATCTTGGCTTTTTGTGATGGTAGGATATTCACATGGAAATCGTTTGTGTTCCTGTTGCATTTCATAGATGGGAAGCAACGCTAACTATTGATGGTGAAGTGTATGGCAGAGCCATTGGCATTAGGCCAGGGTGTGCTATTCGTGATGCCATTAATGAGTTTTGTTTGAAACATGACGGTATGCCTGAATCATATGTAAAACTAACCATTGAGGAATGGGAGTAGTCCATGATGGAAGACGACAACTATGAAGAGGACGACATTGATGATTTCATTCAGGAACTTGTTGAGACTGGGATGCTTATTGAGCATTTAGATGAAGTCACAGGAGAAACTTTGTATCAGGTTGCACCCGAAGCCAAGGACAGAATGCCTGGTCTGTGGGACGTTCATGTTGAGGATATGAAGCATTCTATGTATCGTTTGTTTATGGCGGGGGTAGTCACAATGATGTTCAGTGAAGAAGGAGATATGTACGATACCGTTGCACTAACAGAGCAAGCGTTTGATCCTGCTGTCGTATCGACGCTAGATCACTTTGACCAAAAATATCTAGAACATTTGATAAATGTCTTTGAAGAAAACATTTGACCTGTTATAATTGTAACCACAGCACAACGCTGTTTAACCTAAGAAGGAGATATAAGTGAGCGACGAACTGACTACTGATGATTGGAAGCAGATTGCCCTCTTCTACCAGAAGAAGTTTTCTGATCTAGAAATGCAGGTTCTCAGCATGGAACTGTCCCTGGCAAAGCAGAACCAGGCTGCACAGGAGCCAGCACCAGTAGACGAAGATGAGTAAATGCTTTATGCTATCATCGTTCTCTCTCTAATGTTATTGGGTAGCCTCTACTTTAACTATATGTTTTTAGACAACATAGTTGATGTGGAGGCACCAATAACTCTACCCGAGGTAGAAAGTCAAAGTTTCATTTGGGAGCAAATGAAAGAGCACGACTCTTCTTTTCGGGACACTGGGAGTGGCGAAGAGAAAGAAGGGGCAGACATGAAGGTAGCCATTTACGACAACAACGCATATTGGATTGGGAAAGGTGGCGGTCTTGTAACTGCCCCGGTAGACGAAGACGGAGAGGTTATTCATTCCCTGGGCAGGGATATTGATGTTCACGCCCTCTCTACCAAAGAGGTATCTCTGTTAATGAATATTTTAGACGCGCTTAAGGAGGCAAACAATGAAGGTGGCGGTTCAGGGAACTAAGCAGTTTGATGACTACAATGTTTTTATGCGGTCAATGGCTGTAGCGTTGTCATCTATGGGTGACGACAAAAACATTGAGATTTATTCTGTTGGTCCCAGAAAAGTTAATAATTTTCTTGCTGGCTTTGTTAATCTGTCCGAGGATGGTATGAAGAATCGCGGCATGAGAATTAAATCCTACATGGTTGCCCACTCTTGGCTTGAGCAGAACATTGAAGATATTGATTACTTTGTTTATCTTAGCAAGCCCAATGAAAGGTATTCCTCGCTAGTCCGTCTTGCTGAGGAAAAGGATTTGGAAGTTGGGGTTTTTAGATACTAATGTTGTCTAAGAGGCAAAAGGCTTACATGAATGTGGCGAGATTTCTTGCCACCAAGTCTGACCTGAGGCATAAGCATGGTGCTGTTGTTGTAAAGTCGGGCCGTGTATTGGGAATGGGATATAACAAGCACAGAAACGATCCCAGGAATGTAAACCCTGGGAGACACAGGTATGACTCAGGGTGCCATGCAGAAATGGATGCTTTGAAGAAGGTTTCTAATCCCAGAGGAAGCATTGTTTTTGTGGCAAGGGTTAACCGAAAAGGGGAAGACCTTTTGAGTAAGCCGTGTGAAATTTGCTCTAAAGAGTTAGCAAGGCTTGGTATCAAGAAAGTGATTTATACAAAGTGATAGTTTCTGAATCGGATATTAGTAGATTCTTGCAAAAGTTTGTGGTGTCAGGAACCGGGTGCTGGGAATGGCAGGCTGCAAAAGATAAGTACGGATATGGTGTTTTTCAGGTAAGCCCCAAAACGATAAAGGCCCATAGATTCTCGTATTTTATTCTAAAAGAAAAACTTTGGGAGGTGCCGCTTGCAAAAAGTGTCGGCACAGAGAGTGTTTCTCATTTGTGTGACAATAACGGGTGCGTAAATCCACAACATCTTGTTATTGAGCCGATGGTAGACAACAAGCGACGTTCAACAGACAAGATTACAAGGTGTCCAGAAGGGCATTTACTAAAAGATAATGAGGTTGCGTGGGATTATAAGAATCGAAAGCATAGGACTTGTGCAACTTGTAAAAAAGAAAAAATGGCGGTAGCATATGACCTAGCGGCACAGGCAGCAGCAAGTGTTGGCATGGGTGTTACAGAATACATAGACAGATTTGGTAAGTCAGTGCAAAAATCTATGGCAGTTTTGAATGGAGAATGAAATGTCAGGTCGGGTAGTTATTAAAAGTCTAGATGCAATGGAAGATATTGTTGCTAGGAACCGTAATCTTGCGTGGGATGGCTGGGATGTTATTCACTATAGCAATAAGCCTGCCAGTTTTATGAAGGCTAACGCTGCCTTCCGTGATGGCAAGTGGCGCACTGCCACTCGCTACACCGTCGATGAAGACGGGTGGAATGTCCCAAGGTGGCTAACAAATGTGGCTGGATGACGCTAAATGCGTAAACCAAGACGTTAGCATCTTCTTTGAAATCTATGAAGATAATCCAAAGACAAGGAAAACCATTGATGGTATTTGTTCTGAGTGTCCTGTTCGTAAACGATGCTTTGCTCAAGGCGTTAATGGAAAAGAATGGGGTGTTTGGGGCGGGGTATACTTAGAGGATGGGCAACCATCCAAAGAGTTTAACAGCCATCGCAATAAGTATGACTGGTTTAACACATGGCAATCACTAACAATGGAGTAAGTATGTATATGGTATGGGTTTATGATGAGCGCAAAAATCTTATTGACAGGTACACAAGTGATAGTTATAGTAAGGCTATGACTATTCTTGCTGGCAACTATGGTCATACGCCACGGTATGAGATTAGAAAGGTTGCCTAGTGTATAGCGAGAAGATGCAAAGGGCTTTTGCTAGTTTGCAGCATCACTGCCCAAGAGGGTTTAGCGTTGATCTAATTGATAACAATGAGTTTATCACTATTAGGATTGACTCTAAGAAACTTATTAGGCTTTCAGATTTTGAGAAGCGTCGTGCTGTTGAGTATGTAACTAGAGTTAAGACAGCGTTTGAAGACTCGGGAGCAATTGTTCTTGTTACCCGTACATCTATTGACGACACCCCATCTTTGTAGTATTGTTGTACCATGACACTAGATGCAAGGGGTATCCCAACAGCAGAATGCCCTGATTGTGCAAGCAATATTCTTACCATTCAGGCCTGTTTTGATCCAGAGACATATGAAATTGAGATGTATCTTTTAGATGCTGAGTGTGCAATGTGTGGATGCAAAGTGACTGCGCCCACCCCGCTTGATTTGCCTGGAGTAATCAATGAATAAGCCAGTGACCTATTGCTCGAAATGCATATCTTTTGATTTAGAGGTGAGAAGGTATGACAGCCGCTATGACATTCTTCATTGCAACAACTGTGGATTCGATGAAACTCTCTTGAATAAAGAGCAGGCAATTGATATGATGAAGAGAATCAATGAAAGGAAAGAAGTGATGAATAGTTTTAAGATTGAGGGTATTATGCAAGCCACTCTCTGCTATGACAGCATTGTGGTTTGTGGCCCCATGACCCTTGGAATCCTTCGTGATGCCGTCAATGAGGCAATCGAAAAGGGGATGCCACTAAACTCTGAAGTGTTTAATTCTGTGTCAGAAGAAGCCATTGAGGGGGTTCGCTTTCTTTATGAGACAGATAAGATTGAGAAGTGTGAGTGTGGAGACCATATCCCCCCAACACAAAAGTTTGATTTACTAATTAATACTCATGGATGTGGAGATGATGACTAGTATTTTAGTAACTGGGTCTAGAGATTGGCCCTCGGTAGGCATTCTTAATACTGTTATTTGTGAATTTCTTATGGGCCACATCAACGATAACGAAAGCGTAACGCTCATTAATGGTGGGGCACATGGGGTAGATCAGATGGCTCAAAAGTATTGGCGCGACAACAATGTTGGAAATGTTATTACAGTCTACCCAGATTGGCATTTGCATGGCAAGCGCGCGGGTATTGTTAGAAATGTAGACATGATGAACATGGACCCAGATTATGTGCTAGCATTTATTTACAATACGTCTAAAGGCTCCACGTTCACGCTGAACGAATCTCTGCGTCGTGGGTTAAAAACATATGCCTTTCGTTTAGATTCATCAATTATTAAGGAGTAATTATTTATGAAAATGCAACTATTTGATATTGCTTTTAGGGCCACCATTATTGGACTGCTGGTAGGCGATGAAATTAATAGAAGGATTCGTGATGCCAGAATCATTTGATGTATTCTCTATGCCCAATGGAACTCCGTTGGAAGAGCAAAGGGACTTTGAAATCTTTTGGAGAAAATATACTGGCAGACCAGCAATTGTGGTAACTGGTGTTGAATACATGACAACATTAGATTACCCAGAAGATAGTCAGCCATCATGAAAACTTTACTAATTGTATATCTTGTTTTTGTTATTTCTCTTTCATGGATTCGTGCTCTTGATCGTGCTGTTTTGTGGTTTGGTGCTAGAGAAAGAAATTTGCCAAAACGAGAAAGAAGAAAGTATCTTGCTAGGTCTTTATCATGGACTATAATTACTATTACCAGTTTAATTTTGCTGGTCGCAACAGTGAATGGAGCAATTGAATGAAGATTACTGTAGTGCATGGTGATACTCAGGTGCAAATTAGTGGGGCAAAGTCTTTGAAAAAGGCTAAGTCTGCCGTTAAAGATATTTTTAAATCTCTTCCCTCTGTAGAGGCTGAAGAAGATGGAGAGCCTAATCCAATTGGCTTCTCTGTTACTGCCTCTGTTGAGCGCGCTGATCCTCCAGAGCCAGAATATATGTTTACAGACGATGAAGAAAGTTACTGATCCGTTATAATAATAGTGGGCATTCTCACAAATGTCTCAATTTCATAGCAATTACTTCTTAATTGTGCTATAGTCGGTGACTATTGCAACTTTTAAGGAGAAGTTTATGTTAGAGGCAGTAGTCATGGCAGCAACAGTTCATTGTACCTTTCAGGGCCATCCAATCAAGGCAGACAACAAGGCTGATTGCAGACGAGAGAAGGTAGTTTTGTGGGCGAAGGATCGAAAGGATGCAGGAGCACAGTATGTGTGGGCAGCAGATGGTCCTAACTCATTTGACTGCTCTGGATTTACCATGTGGTCATACCGTAAAGTAGGAGTAAATCTGCCACATTTCTCAGGAGCACAAATGGATAGAGGAAAGTCTGTTAGCAAGAAAAACCTAAAGCCTGGTGATTTGTTATTTTATGGTGCAGGCGGCGGTAGTCATGTATCTATGTATATTGGTCATGGCAAAATGATTCATGCTAGCAACCCAGGCAGAGACATTGTTATTGATAATGTATATTGGTCTGGATTTGCTGGCGCGCGCAGATATATCAAGTGATAGAATGTCTCTATGTCCAATTATTGTGATGATTGCAAGAGACTAAAAGAAATTGCTTGTACCTGCGGATTGTCTTTTAAAGATAAGATTAAGACTGCTCAAATTAATTGGGCATCGTGGAGCGAAACGCGCGGAGGCAAGTAATGACTGCTGAGTGCGTCATTCTTATCCCCGTCTTTGGTCGCCCTCATCTTATTGAGCCGCTGCTTAAAAGTATTTATAGTACGGCACCAGATGTGTCTGTGCTTTTTCTTACTACCCCTGCTGATGAAGAGGGGACAGAAGCAGTAAAGGCTACGGGCGAGCGTTATGCCAGGGTGCAAAAGAAGCGTAAAGGTGACTACGCTCGTAAGATTAATATTGGATACTCTATTACTAAAGAGCCTGTGTTATTTATGGGTGCTACTGATCTTGTGTTTCATGAGGGCTGGCTTGAGGCTGGTCTTGCAACGCTTGGCGACGGTATTCATGCGGTAGGGACTAATGACTTGGGTAATCCAAGAGTTATGCTTGGTCAACACTCTACTCATACGTTTGTAACCCGTGAGTATGTTGATAAGTTTGGCACTATTGATGAGCCAGGCAAGATTCTGCATGAGAGTTATCCTCATGAGTATTGTGATGATGAGTTTGTAGGAACAGCAACAGCGCGGGGAGTGTATAAGTTTTGTAAAGACTCTATTGTTGAGCATATGCATCCTGCATGGGGGAAAGCAAAATGGGATGACAGTTATCTAGAAACAAATAACCGTGTGCGTTCTGGTTATAAAATCTTTAGACGAAGGGTGCCTCTATGGATGCGACAGTCATCGTAGCAACGTATGGTGATCCTAAATGGATCACTGTTGCTCAGGAAAGGGCCATCCCTAGTACACAGGGGCAGTGTGTGTCTGTATTGCATTATCATGGGGAGTCATTGCACCAGGCAAGAAATTTTGCTGCCTCACAGGTCGATACAGAGTGGCTGTGTTTCCTTGATGCTGACGATGAGTTAGCCCCAGGGTATTTTGAGGCTATGGATAAGGCTACTGGTGATTTGCGTGCCCCTGCTGTTTCCTGGGTAGAGAATGGGGTAGCCACTGAGCCACGTTGCCTTACTGACCGTAACATTAAAAACTGGAATCCCTGTGTGGTAGGCACACTTATTAGAAAGTCTATGTTTGAGCGAGTGGAAGGGTTTTGGGACGAGAGAGCATACGAAGATTGGAGTCTCTTCCGCAGGGCATGGTTGTTGAAGGCTAAGATTGAGCATGTTCCCGATGCTCTTTATATTGTTCATGTTAATCCTGTGTCGCGCAACAACAGTGTGGATGATCCGATGGGCTTATGTGATGAAATTAGAATTAGTCATCGTGAGTGGATGAGGAAGAAAAAACGATGAGCGGCAAAAACGATCCAGTCAAGGGGTCAATCTCTGAGCATTTGGTAATTGCTAGGTTTATGAGTTTGGGGTACCAAGTTTTTAGAAACACCGCAGCCTGTGGTATAGATATGCTTATTCGTGAATCAAACGGAACGACATATGCTGTAGAGGTTAAGACCCTTAGCGTCATGGGCCACTACTTAAGAATGGGAGTTCCTAATCACCAATGGGAAGCCTCCGATATTGTTGTTGGGGTAAATGGACAAGACCTTTATTCCTGGCCTCATCTAATAGGGTTCTTGCCCCTAGAGAAAGTAGATAACAAGAAGGCTCTTACGCAGGTTGGATTTATTGCTGGGAGGATCATGTGATAACACTTTTAATCATGACGGACGGACGAAAGATGTTCATTGAGCCTACTCTCGCAGCCGTAGACAAGGAAAATAAATTGAATGGACCAGTTTCTCGTAAATTAATTCATGACGACTCAGGGGACGTTAGATTTGCTCGGTGGTTGAAGCGTACTTATGGTGATGAGTATGAAATTTACTCAACAGGTAGACGCTCAGGCTTTGGTGGTGCTATTATTTCAGCCTGGAAACAATTACAAAATGATAACAACGAGTGGGTATTCCATTTGGAGGATGATTTTGTAATTCAGGAAGTGGTACCTCTAAGTGAAATGATGACTGTGATGGATCGCAACCCTCACCTTGTGCAGATGGCGTTGCGTCGGCAGGCATGGAACGAGCAGGAAAAGGCAGCGGGTGGAATTGTTGAGCAAGACCCAGATAGTTATACGGAGCGTGACAATGGGCTATTTACCTGGCTTGAGCATACAAAATTCTTCACTACCAACCCCAGCCTTTATCGTAAGTCTTTAACTGTTGAGCATCCGTGGCCTACCGGGGTAAACTCCGAGGGTAGATATGGTATAGAATTGTTCTCCAGTGGATATCACAAGTCAGGCTATTGGGGTCCAAAGAATAGTGCCCCCAAGTGTTTGCATATTGGTGAGTTTAGAAATGGAGATGGTTACTGATGAAGGTATTTGGTATTTGTATGGTGAGAAACGCTGACGATATTATTGGTTACATTGTTGAGCACATGATTGACGAGGTAGATCACGTTATTGTGGCCGATAACCTGAGTCAAGATAATACCCGCTCTATTCTTGAGAAATTTGGAAGCAAGATTACTTTACTTGAAGACAATGACCCTGCCTACCGTCAGTCAGAGAAGATGACTGCCCTTGCTATGACTGCTAGCAGACTTGGTGCTGAGTGGGTTGTCCCTTTTGATGCTGATGAGTGGTGGTATTCAGAGCAGGGTAGAGTTGCAGATATCATTAGAGACAACAACTATAGTGTTTACCCTGCAAAACTTTATGATCATCGTCCATCAGGCATTGACCCAGCAGAAGATAACCCTATGAAACGTATTGGTTGGCGGTGTTCTGAACCAGCACCACTCAATAAGGTTGCTTGCCGTGTTAGAGAAGACCTTGTTATTCAAATGGGTAATCATTCTGCTACCTATACAACTACTGATGTAACATCTGGGCACGGCTTCCTAGAAATTCGCCACTACCCTTATCGTAATGCCCAGCAGTTTGTAGACAAGGCTGTAGTTGGTGCTATTGCTCTTGAGTTGACAGACCTTCCCTATTTCCAGGGCGCACATTGGCGTGATTACTATGAGATTTATAAGAATCATGGGCCTGAAGCGTTGGCCGATGTGTTCCGTCAATACTTCTGGTCATCTGATCCTGCCGAAGAGGGGTTTGTTTTTGATCCGGTGATTCCATGACAATCTTTGTATCTTGTGCTGCATATAGGGATACTGAATTACCGAATACAATTTCTAGTCTTATTGAAAATGCCGACCATCCTGAAAATTTGCATATAGGCGTAGTCCAACAGTGTCAGCCCAGGGAAAAGGTGGATTTTTCTAAAAATTCGCATGTGCGTGAGGTCTGGATGCCCTCAAAATTCGCAAAGGGTGCGGGGTATGCAAGATCGGTAGCCCAGTCTTTATACAAGGGTGAAGATTGGTTTATGCAAATTGATTCACACTCTCGTTTCGATAAGGGATGGGACACTAAGTTAATTCATATGCATTCATTGGCCGCAGTCTCGGCGGGTAATAGTAAAATAATTCTTTCCCAATTCCCTAAAGCCTATATTCGTGAGGGTAGTCATGATGAATCAGTAGTTAATGAGAAGTATCCTGCTCATCCGACTAAGCAGAAGGTGTTGTGGGCCACTCGTAGGGTGTGGTCTGCTGAGAGGGTAGAGTTTGATGACCAGTCTTATAGTGTGCCTGAGGAATCACAAACAGTGTTGGCTGGGTTTATCTTTGCTCCTGGCAGTATCGTAAAGGATGTTCCTTATGATCCTGACATTTCATTCTTCGGAGAAGAATTGTGTTATGCCATTCGTGCGTGGACGCGGGGGTACAGGATTTATTCTCCTAATGAACAAGTGCTCTATCATTTCTATACTCGCCCCAATCACCATAAGATTTGGGATGCTGCCAATAACAGTGATAAGAAATGGGGTGGGTTGGAGAAGAAATCTATGGATAGGCAGGCTGCAATCTATAGGGGAGATATTCTTGGCACATGGGGAGCACCATCTTTATCACTGTTGAATGAATATTATGAATTTATTAATACAGATGTGCCGGGTATTTATAACGAAATGCTAAACGACCGGGGTATCCAGGCAGAAACATACAAAGAAGCAGACATAAACATATTCGGAATACAAGACTTTAAAAGCATTCCATGTATGGATGACGAGCACCTAAAATGCGGGGTAGCCAACTGCGAATGCCCCTGTCACTAACTATCACATAACACACTGCATATCCTTGGTTAGATAAGACACATGAAGTACAAGACATGCATCACAACACCTGAAAACACACCAATAAATCTTACCAAACTAAAAAGCACCTTACTGTTTTCATAACAAAATGATATGTTTTTATGTAAAAATCACAATATAAATCCCCCGTCAACCCCTTTTTTATCACCATATGATAAAGAATATTGCTGTGATATACTGTGTGTATTGACAATTTATTGCATCTACGCTCTCAAAGTGGCCCATTGGAGTACCCTCGCAACCGTAGTTAAGGTGATAAAGTCAAGGGATTTTAGTGAATACCCCCGCTAAAATCTTTAAAAGATAGAAGTTTAGGGGTATTTTGTCATGTAAAAATACTAAAAACAAGACATAAAAAAAAAGAGGCCCAATCGGGCCTATGTTCCAGTGATTTGTCAAGCGATATCGTAAAGAATTCCAGTGATTTTATTCACCCATCGTAAAGGTTGACAAGTTTTTTAAAAAGGCGTGGCCGCAAATTCCAGTGATTATTTTCATGTATCGTAAAGGTCAAAAGGGTTGACAAATGTGAAAAGGCGGCGAGGCCGCGTCCGTCTATCGGACTATCATCCTATAAAAACAATAGCCCAATAAACGCACACGGCCTATATCAATCCCTCCATTCAGAATCTTTAGGGACAAATGCCTCAGTAATGCTCTTTCCGATAATAGCAATAGTGGTAATGACCCCTGCTCCTATCAAAACAATACCCGGCGAGTTAAAAGCAACATAGCCAAAGCACATTAGCAGCACAAGAACAAAGCAGCCACCAATAACTGAACCCATGAAGTCCATCACACACCCGCCTTTGTACGGGCATCAATAACATCCCAGAATGATTCGTATTCGGTGCTATCCTCCACTCCCATTGCTTTAAGAATAAACGCATAAGTGTCAGTCACCATCTGTTTACCATCGGCATTAAGCGTCCCCATCTTGGCAACAACCAAATGGGCGAACGGGAATCCTAGGTTATAGTGGTCAAAGATAGGCTGCCACTCTTGGTCTTCGTCCAGAGCATTCCAGGCAGACGACACGACACGCGCTTGACGCTCAAACTCTTGCTTGTTCATAGTACCCATTCTACTCGCCTGCCCTGTAGGATGCAACCTCTTCCGCCAACCACTTAGGCGGTTGTGGGTTGGTGCAATGACAAAAGATAACATTCTCCTTGCAGTCAGCACACATATCAAATCTAATAATCTGTCCTGTGTGCAACTCTGCTGTATA
>ERZ724505.1048-NODE-1048-length-15844-cov-4.449553_pt1 | contig 15844 bp, 8 predicted proteins | sample MGYA00376038_ERZ724505 | MGnify/ENA primary metagenome ERZ724505 (study PRJEB28724, sample SAMN07190884) | wastewater metagenome | isolation source: effluent of sewage treatment plant in Hong Hong | place: Hong Kong | collected 2016-03-17 ... | reverse complement strand
GCAAGAGATAACGTCGTGTGGGTTTCACAGCCTATGCGAATCCATCTTTTTGATATGGCGACAGGTTTTTTTCAGTTCCCTGTCAGGGTGACAAACATGATAGGCGTTGAGGCCGGTGTTTTTATCACCACAACAAGTCGTACCTACCTTTTGTCAAATCCTGAAACAACCGAGACAAGCCTGCGAGAAATATACGACGTAGGCGCAGTAGCCAACTCAGCGATCCGATTCAAGGAAGACAAGGTTGCATGGCTGACAGAGTACGGGCAGGCAATCGGAACCAATGAAGGAGGCCTTGAGCTTCCGCACAAAGATAAGTATTCGCCCGTTGTGGCCCAGGAATCAGCAGTAGCGGTTATCAAAAACGACGGGGCGGAAATGATCGTTACGTCAATGCGACAGCCGCTGCGCAGAAGCACGATGACAACCAGTGACTATTTTGATGCGGATGTTGTTGCTGCGGTCAAATCAACGGCATCACAAACAACAGTCGGCATGGCTGACGAATATGAGGCGGACACACCATGAAAACAGGAATCATCCCGGGCTTTGTCTATGACTGCGAGATCATCGGAAAGGATGGTCGAGTAATTGAGTCGTTTCGGCAGGAAAACATTATCCCGCTGCAGGGTATTGGTTTCATTGCCAGTCTGCTTCTTGGCAGTGGCGCTGTGCCGACTGATAGCTGGTACGTTGGCCTGTTGAATAGCGGGTTTTCTGTTAATGAAAACAGCACACTGCAGGGCGCTGCGGCTGCTGAAAATACCGACTATACCGCAACTTCAAATCATCGCAAGGACTGGGATTACGTTTATGACAACGAATACGAGATCACAAACATTGCGTCACGGGCAGAGTTTGAATTTGAAGACGAGACGACCATTTATGGCGCGTTCCTCACAAACATAATCAATCGAGCTGCGCATTCAGGCGGTGTTTTGCTGTCTGTAGCGTCGTTTCCCAGTCCAAAAACCATCGAGGCCGGTGCAACTCTGCGAGTTAAGTGCGGCATTACTCTTTCAACAACCTGATAGCAGGACATAAACATGAGCGGATTAAAACTTAGTACCTATCTTCGCAACAAGTTGCTCGATGCCAGTGGAGCGTCTTTGGCGGATCTGTTAAATCCTTCTGCGCAAGGTACTCTTGGCAATGGGTCAAAGCTGCTGATATTTGGCGGCCCTGTTCCTGCTGGGCCTGACAGCGCAACAGGATCCGCGACACTTCTTTGTACGATCAGGAATGTCACGGGAACAGGGTCTGATTACAACCTGAATTTTGATACAGCATCAGATGGAGTAATGGAGAAATTGTCCTCTGACACATGGGAAGGAACTGTAAGTAATGCAGGCGAAATGGATGCAACCTTCTTTCGTGTTGTTACTCATGCTGATGCTGGAACGGCTGCAGATACCACAACCTACGCCAGACTTCAGGGCGAAATCGCAACAAGTGGTCAGGTTGGTATTCTGTCAGATACAAAGCTGACACATGGCGGAAAGCAGCAAATCGATTATTTTAGCATATCACTGCCGTCTGGATCGTAAGGAAATAGCGTGTGTCAAATGACAACAGGATCGAAAAAGAGTATCTGGTAGAAATAACTCCAGGCATAACAGAGCTTCCGGCCCTGAAATTGTCTGTCGATTATGCTGTTGTCGTTGCATGGATAGCTGAAAACACATACGGCGAGTACATGCCTGACAAGCATGACTGGATAGAAGCCCCTGTTTCAGAGGGTGGGGCCGGTTATCCACAGGGCGGAAGGGTCACGAACATCAAGAAGAATGAGCTTGGTGTTCTTACTATGTACTACACGACAAACTATGTCTCCGGAAGGCAGGCCTCTGTATCAAAAACCGCAACAAAAGGATGGGATGCCGGGGGGATCAGTGTAGACGGATTCAATGGGGATGGGTACTTTGAGTTTAATGCGACACCAGTTCCTAGACGGATAATTGCCGGCGTAACAGGATCAAAGACGCCTTATGCAAGCATGCATACAACTGATGCATCGCATGCATTTTATATGTTCAAGCACGCAACTGAGTCTGGTCAAATCAAGTACCTGGTTCGTGTTGTTGAAAACGGCGAGTATCCAACAAAGCCAGCAGCGCTAAAACCGCAATTTCAGGCGTCATCCTCAATGGTCTACAGGATCATGCGGGTAGGCGACGAAATAACATATTTCCTGTTCAATGGTTACGGGCAGCGTCTTTATTCGTACAAGTCCGCACAAAGATCAACAGGCAAGCTGTTCCTTGATGTGTCGCTGTGGAGATCCGGCGACTACATAACCAATCCGGTGATGGTTACTCCTGAGTCTGATGCTGTTGCATGGGGCGAGGCGCTTATTGATGCAGGCGCTGCAGCCGTTGTTGTTGGCGAAATCCCTTCTATGGATATGGTGTGGTCGCATGGTGTATACAGGGAAGTAAGAGCGGTTATTCCTGAATTAACAGCAAGCATGACGTTTGTGAATTTAGTTCAGGTTCGCGCTGAAATTCCTGCGATGCGCTGCGTAATGTCTGATACAAGCCAGCGGCGAATTAACGCAGAGCTTCCTGCAATTGGCGCTTCATTTCACATAGAGTCTCTTGAATATATACCTCCGCCAGAAGAAGGAGTTGAGGGAACTTTTATATTTGATGCGTGCGTAAGATTCAGATTCAAAAATATATTTTCAATTACTGCGCATCTTCCTGAAATTGATGCGGCAATGACGCCTCCCGGGTACTTCTCTGTAACCGGGATAATTCCTGCCATGACGATGGCAATGGATGACGGCACAAAACTTGAAGACACTGCGCTTATTAAAAACGTCTATCGTGACGAATTCTTAGGAGCTGCCTCGTCATTTGTTGTTGATCCTGTCATGTATGTGTCAGTCGGATCCGGCCTTGGCTTTGAGTTCGACGGAAATAATGTACTGTGCCTTGATGTGACAATCGTATTTGATCAGTCCATGTCATACGGTCTTTCGCTGGATACTGAAACTGAATTTACCAGAACAATCCTTGATATGATCCAGTCGGGTGCCGTTTTTGGCGGAATCGTTGACGAGCAGGACATTCAGGACATTCAGGACATTCAGTATGCTTGCAATTCCGCCAATGCAGCACTGTCTACATACCGGAATTTCAACTTTGATTCATTTGCTAATACAGATCACGGCGTTTACGGCCTGAGAGACGGATGCATCTATAAGATACGACCAGGCGACGACGATGGATTCATGCGGGATCATGTTATCGACTTTGGCGATACTGATTTTGGATCGACAATAAAGAAAAATGTTGATTCTGTATACTTTGAAATGAGTTCAAACTCGGATCAGGTGTTCGCAAAGATCACTGGTGACGGTGGAGAGCAATACACCTATTCTGTCTCACAGTACGGATCGACAAGAAGGGCCGTTGTTGGCAGGGGCTTGATAGCAAAAGTATGGAATCTCCGCCTTGAGCTGCAAGGAGCAAGTGAATTTGAGCTGGATTCTGTTGAATACTCTGTTGCCATGCCAGCACAGGCAGGCAGACGGCTGAAATAAGCCGGATGAAAACTCCTCCAGCTGCGCCAAGGGGCGTAATTCTGAAACAAACAGGGCGACATCCAAAGGATGTTATCGCCTTTGCGCGTAATCTTGGTGCCAGAGTAGCCGTGATGCCGGATGACTCAACGGTGGTTACAAGGCCGTTTGGCGGCTGCATCATAAGGGCCGTCAAGCCAATGTCAGGTGCGGTGATCGTCACCATTCTGGAGCCAGAAGGCCCGATGATTTTCAGTGCAGACTGCTCTGAGCTGGTTGGTCGGTCATCTGCCGCAGTGTTTTATTCTGTTCCATATCGGCGGCTTAATCCAAAAACAGGCCCAGAGGACACCATTGAAGAAGAGCCGGTAGTGGCCGAGAAAATAAGCGTACCGGATATTGCGTACAGGTTTGAAAGTGCCGGAAACGTTGAATCTGGAGGCTCTTCACTTGTAAGATCGCCTCTTATGCCTAACGGGATATTTGTAACGCAGGCTGAGACGTTCTATTCAATTGATCCGGCAGGAGTGTTCGGAACACGAAACTTTACTAGATGCGTGGCTTACTGCGGAAGCACAAAAACAATAACTGACGGCACGATAAGCGCATCAACGAATGATGCAAACTTTCTCAGTGTAACGATTGCTGGTGATGATCTTCCCGGCATATTCGGAATCGATGGCCTGGATTTCAATATCGGCATGTGCAGGCTTGGGCCGAGTCCATTTATCGTAATGCGCTCTCACGAATTGCCAACACAGGCATTCATTGTCAAAAACGCGGATGGAAAGCAAACGGTAATGCTCACAGTCAATCCGGTGGTTGAGACAAGACTTCCACCAGGTGACTACAAGAAAAAGCTGAATAATGAATCGCCCTACAATTCAAGAGCAATAGTCACAGAATACATGGACAGGAATTCTCCAAGGGCGCGTTTTGGGATAGCTGTCATGGCATTTGACCTGACGATGACAGACGAGCAGAAGAAAGATCAGGCAGGGAATCAGCAAATAAAGATTGGTGACAGGCTTGTATCAAAGCACCTTACGCAATTCCATGAATTCGATGGGTACGACTATGTTGCGGATTCCATGAGTTATGAGTTGGATCCTGCAGTAATCACTGAAAATGAGCCGTTCCAGAAAAACAGGATATTGCAGTTATCGTCTGCCGTAATTGAAAGCGAAGGGGAAGAGCCTGCTACTCCTGTCACGCTGGTCACCGGAGAAAGGCCGCACTATTACGGCAGCACAAAGATCCTGACTGTTTCAACGCACTATGGCGAATACCAGGAATGGGACAATGAAACGCCCCCACCACCGCTGGTGACCTGCACAACATTCGCAACCACTTACACATTTTCTGACGACAGGACGCTGATCGATGTTTCGAGAGACATTATCTTCTCGATAACAGCGAGTGGCATATTCACAGGATATAACCAGGAAAGTACATATTACGATTCTGTTCAGAGCGACCCGATTTACATGCACTACCTGTACTGCTCAAGCGGATCATGCGTTCCAATGGTTCGTATCGAGCTGGATGAGACGGCGCTTCCGGAGCCAATACCGGAAGATGACCCGCCTGATCCAACAGAAAATAACATGGGGCAGTACGTTTCAGGATCTGCGACTCTGATCATGGTTTATCCGGATGCAGAGACAGTGGAATATGATCTCGATGGCTATTATCCGCCAAGGCCATTGATGCGGGGCGGGAATATCATTGATCACTACAGTCGTTATCAGTGCATTTCCTACAATACATGGCAATACGGGCATGAAACACATACTTCTACCTTTCGTGCCGGGATATTAAGTGGCCTGCTTGACGGGGCAAACAATGGGGCTTATTCAACCGGATACAGTTCTTTTGTGTGCGAAGGCCCAGACAAAGGCATGCACCTAAATGTTGGGAGCGAGGATGAGCAAGACGATTACTACAACGGCATAAACTTCAAGACCAGAAGGCGCGTATCAACAACCGATAACGTGTGCATACAGCAAAAGATTCATGGTCACATAGGAAAGGGCAAGATTGCTGTTCTTGCCACAAATACGCCAGAAACGGGCGCAAAGGTATCCTGGTCATTGGTCAAGTGCTACGAATCAACTGGATCCCGCACAGCGGATGCGCCTGTTGTTGTCTTTGAGAATCTTCCGCTTGAGTCTGCCTGCTGGATTTCGATGACGGTATTATCTCCAGAGGAAATAGATGGTGACGGCAATGTAATTACTGAGTGTGTAATTCTTGTGTCGTTACAGCGGCCAACATGGTTTTATCGGTCAACGTATGATCCTTTTTTCTGGGGTCAGGAACAATCGGCCCTTCATCAAATCCAGGGAAGGCAGAATCCGCGCTATGTTGAGGAAACAATACAGCCGGAGTCCAATATAAATACGCACTGTGAACAAAAGATCAGCAGGGACGGCGGAAAGACATGGGAAATTCTGCTGAATGGAATGCCAGGTGAAGGCTATCGACTCGGCAATGCACTGAAATCAAGCAATAAGACGGGGTAAAACATGGCCTACGATCAAACAACCAGCTTCCTGCAGACACAGGTAACCCGTGCGCTTCTCGGTGTAGAAAACACACAGCGAGCAATATGGAACAGCGCAACAAATCCGCCATCGATAAGCAATCCAGGGTTTGATTTTGTCCCGAAGGATCTTGCCGCCAATGTAAAAAAGCCGGTGTTCTCTGATGTTTTTGAGGGTGCAGATTCAACTTCTGCTGATGTTATCCGGCTAAACAAGGATGCTGACGAATGGATCAACAAGTATTTCCCTGCTATTGGCGGAGAGCTTTTGACGCTCCCTGAAGACTGGCTGGTAAACATTATCAGCGGTGTAAAGCCATTCGGAATCGAAAGCACAATCTTTGACATGGTGTGGCAAAAGGCGCGTGACAGGGCCACAGCAGAGCGCCAGAGCGAAACAAAAACAATGGCCGCAAATATGTCAGCCCGTGGATTCAGCATGCCAAATGGCGCGCTGGTTGATCTGACATACAGAATGAACGAGAAGCTGATTGATGATGTGTCAGCAGTAAATCGCGAAGAGGCCATCAAGGACGCTGAGATCAAGTTGGATCTGCTGAAGTTCGCCGTCGAACAGGCGCTGCGCTACAAAATGGGACTGATGGGAGCAATGGCAGACTTCTATCGAATCTGGATTGCATTACCAAATACTCGCATAGAGCTTGCCAAGGCAAGATCGCAGGCAATGGAGTCGTTTTATCGTGCGCTTTCTTCTTATTACAACGTGGAAATTGCGGTTGAAGAGCTGAAAATGAAGGCGGCTGTAGAGAAAACCGACACCACAATGAAGTATTACGACCAGAAGATTCGCGCATTTGCTGCATCAAGAGGCGATAACGGACTTGGAAGTGCTGCCCAGGCATTCGGTCATGTTGCTTCCGGCGCTGCAACAGCTGCAAGCTCGCTTGTTGCCCAGATTGAGAGCCTGTAAACATGGACACTATAAAGTATACGCTACCTTCTTCTGGAAACTATGTTGCTACGCGAGTTGTTGGGTCAGCAGAGCCGTTTGCGACGTTTGCCGGGATACTTAATGGCGATGCAGTAACGGATGGTTTTCGCGTAACAGCTGCTGATATTGATGTTTCTGATGTTGTGATCGGGATATTGCACACGCATGTTTCTGGCAATGACTATGAGTACAAGTTCATCGTTGATGGCGACGTTAAAAGCACGCATTCGACAACTTACAGCAATACTGCCGATGGAAGAACTTACAGGATTGAGTATGAAAACGATGAAAACCTGATGCTTGCAGACCTATCCGGCAGAAACAGGCAAATATCTGTGCGAATGGGGTATGCAAATTACACTGGCGATCCTTTAGTTTCTGACGTTGGATCATTTAATGTGACAATACCGCTGCATTATGCCGAGTTGTATACCGATGATCAGGCCGAGTATTCCAATGAAATCCTGCCAGTTGTAACACAAAATCAGGCCAAAACATTCTGGCGGAACCCGATTGATGACAACACAAAGGTAACCCTGTCATCGACAGCTGGCGACAACCTGATTACAAAAACGTCGCTTAATTTTAATCAGATTGATGGGTCAGTTCCGCTTGATGGTGTGGCAGGAATAACCTGGACGGCAACAGGATCTGCCGCAATTGCCAGCAATAAACTGAGCGTATCTTCTGGCGGGTATATCCAGTCTGGGCAGTCAGGGTTTCAGATCAGGACAAATGCATTCAAGTTTGCATTCAAGTTCAATGGAACAATATCTACATCGCACTGTATTGTATCTGTAACGAACACAGGTATTTCATCAGGCGATCCGATTGAGTTTTCCATTGAAATAACTGGAACGTATCTGAAGTTTTATCACGGTGTTCGCGGAACGTGGCAGTCGGCACTGCTGATGTTCGCAACATTCGCATCATGAACCGACTACACGGTTGAGTTCGGAAGGCATGTAAGCGGTGACTGGTACTGCACAGTAAACGGAGTGAATACAACCCAATACCAATGGGCGCCTCCTGCGGCGTCAATCAGCTTCGGATCTGTAACAACAGGGACATTTAATAGCCTGACGGACATCGGATGGCATACGGATCCGCTGCCAATGACCATAGGACAGTTTTACAATGGGTATTTCCCATTTACAGGGGCTATCGACTTTATTACGTTTTCTGTTGGAACATCGTGATAGACAGGAAATACAGCAGTGGTACTATCAAAAGGCATGTAGATCACAAGTGGAGAATCGACATGGCAAACCTTGAACTTATACGGCACGACATTGCAAGCCAGCAGGCATTGATAGACAGGTTCGAGCGAACCAATCAGGCCGATCTGACCTATTTTCCGGGAATGAAAACGAAGGAAATGGCAGTTAAGGAGCTTGCAAGTCTGCGAATGCAGGAACGAGAGCTATGCCATACACACTGGATCCTCGCTATGATCCCTCGACGATTAAGACAAAGATTCGCGTTCCTCAGCAAGTAGGCCGGCCAAATCTGTCTCCGGCAACGACGGCGCAGAACATTGCAAACGAGAGACAGTTTCGTGGCGTTGGAAGGGATGGTCTGCATTCTGCTGCGTCAGGTGATGTAAACAGTCCGGCAGCAAAAGAAATTGGCAGGCGCGCGGGGGTGCGATTGGGCGTTCTCCCTGAATTAAGCACTGCTGATTCTGCAATGGTAAACAATCAGGCCCTGGCAGCATCGGATGAGATCGCATCCAATAATGCCGGCCTAAATGATCTGGCAAAGAAAAACAGCGCGGCAGTTGCGGATGTCAAGTATCCGAACAGCGCAACACCAGGCTATGCTCCTGATGCATCACGACCAGATCTTACGCAGAAATTCACTCCAATGACAAAGCAAAGAATTGGACTGATGGATGATACTGCCGCATGGAATAAGGCATCAGCCCAGCCATCAGGAATGGTAAACAACTCGGAGGCGTTCATTGTGGCCCCGGATGGAAGAGTTGCGGCTCCTGGTGGGCAAATCCCTGTTGTAAGGCGCCAGAATTCAGTTATGTCTCCAGAGGCCATTGCGCATGAAGCTGCGGTAGCAGGAAGGCAGCCATTTGAACCAAAAATAATGCCAGAGCATGCAGTTAATCCAGCAGCAGGCACGGTTCGCGGAAGAATCGGTGATGCCTATGCGTCGGTGAAGAATGCGGTTGCTGATAGTGCGTATGCGCAAAAAATTGCTCCTGCATTGCAGAGTGTTAAAGAAATACCTGCAAAGTCTATTGCTACGCTAAAGGGCGCACTTGGAACTGCTGCCGGTCTTTATGAAACAGCAAGCAATCAGGTTGCCTTGAACAATGACACTGCATGGCAGGATCGTGCGGGTCAGGCTGGTGAGGATCTATCAAGAGCCGCTGGCGCAACAGCTGGCGGCCTTGCTGGAGCTGCCGTTGGATCTGGGGTTCCTGTTGTTGGAACTGCTGTAGGCGGCCTTGTTGGAGGTGCGCTTGGCTATATGGCCCCAGGTGCCGTTATTTCAGGATCGCGCAGGCTGATTAACCGACTTGGCGGCGGCGACTGGTCAGATCCAGGAAGCCCATTAGAGCAGCAGCAAAAAGCAGGAACAGCGGATCTTTCTATCCTAGACAGATCAATCAAAGGCGTAAACGATTTCATCGAGAACGAAAAGCGCGATGTCCCGCAAGAAGAATCTGGTTCAACTGGCAAGGATTCTGTTTCCAATGATGGAATGGGTGACAGAACAGGATCAGGTGGCGGTTCTGGCGGCGAAGGCTGGATGACGGATAGCAAGGGAAATAAAGCAACATGGAATCCTGCAACACAGCAATTTGAAGGTACGCTGGCCAGCGGCAAAAAGCTATCTAGTGGGCCGGTAAACTCAGCAGGCCAAATGTTTGCTACGAGCGGGAAAATCGCTCCGGTGCAGCAATATGATCGTATTGGCATGCCGGTAACGAAAGGGCGCGGCGCTGTTCTTCTTGGTGACTCGGCAAATGATCCCTATAAAAAGATCCTGAATGACCCGAATGTTCCTGACATGGTGAAAGCAAAGCTGAAACTCAGGATGGATGTTCTGGATCAGGGTAATAGACGGGCAGCCGTTGACGAGAAACAGCAGCAACTTGCACAGACTCTTGGGATTGGAAAATTCAACATGGACGCAGAGGGTAATGCGCTGGACAATGAAGGGAAACAGCTTGCGCTGAAAAACAGCAGGCTAATTCAGGATATTCGTGATCAGATGGCAGTGGAGACAGATCCCGATGCACGCCAGAGACTGATGGATCAGTATGATGTTCTGACAGGGCAGAGCGGTAAATTTCAGGTTGCGCAGGCAGACACAGGTGTTCCTGATGGCGATGGTGGGACTATCAAGCAGTCGGTAGTTGTCAATAATCGCACCGGAGCAATTCAGCCGGTACAGATTCCGGGAATAGGAGCTGTCCAGAAAGCGAATGTTGATCCAAAAACAGGAAGAAGGGTTGAGAGAGATCCAAAGACAGGCCAGCTTGTGTACGCGAATTAAGTTGAAAATTTATTACAGCAGAGCCTAAATCCCGAGACAGCGCATACCTTCTCGGGATTTTTTATGAGCAATGTTTTCACCGGAAATATCAGCGATCTTGTAACCGAAGAAGAGTATCTGGCAAACAAGCCAACCATAGGAAAGGAATTAAAAAAGGGAATTGGGCGCGGCATTGATCTTCTGCAGGCCAATGCGTATGGCGCACTTGCAGCGCATGCTGATGTGGCAAAAGCCAACACTGTAAGGGATTGGGCAGAAAAGGGACAGCAAAGCAATATGCAGGAGGCGGCGCAAAACCCTGCAGCAGAGCCTAGCTTCACTGGTCTTGGTAAAGCGTACACTGACGGCGGCATTGCCAATGGAATTGGAAGAACCGGGCTATGGGCCGCTGGAGTTGTAGGCGAATTGGCCCCGCAGGGTGCCGCAGCTATGGCATCCGGGGCTATTGGTAAGCGTCTTGGCGGTGGAGCTGGATCTGCCGGCCTGATGATGGCAAACAATGTCGCACAAGAGACTGGCTCTATTTACGGGGACATACTCGAAAAAACAGGGAAGATGGAAGGCGCTACAGCCATCGAGTACGGAATTCCAGCAGCCCTTATTGATACGGCAGTAGAGGCGGTTCCTGTTGGTAAGGTTCTCGGCAGCGGACTCGGCTCCGGAAGCGTTATAAAAGACGTTGCAAAAGCAGGAGTCAAGCAGCTCGTTACTGAAGCTCCGACAGAGGCTATACAGACCGGCATTGAGCGCGCAGCTGTTACATCGGTTGATCCAGACCAACAAACATTCACGCCAGAAGGCTGGAAAGAGATCATTGATTCTGCCGCAGCCGGTGGAATTGGTGGTGCTGTTTCAGGTGCTGGAGCTGAAGGCATAGGCCGAGGACTACAGACGCTTACACAGAACAGGCAGGAGCAGGGAGTTGCAGGCGGTCAGCCAGAAGAAGTCCTGCCAGTCGCTCCGCAGGCGTTTAATCCTTCCCCGCAAATACAGACAGATCCAATTGCGCGCCATGTTGATAATCAGGTACAGGCAGCGGCATCAGTTGATCCTTCTGGTGGGCCTCTTTCAAAAGCAGTTAGCACTGGCGTTGAAACCGGGGCTGTTGCTATTGAAGCCGTTAAGCAGGCGGCATCAGATCCTGCTATCCAAGCAAAAAACCTACGGGAGATCCAAAATGAAATCCAAGCCAATCAAGAAGCCAAGCAAGCCATCGAAACCGGGCAAGCCCTGCTAGATGCACAAGAGCAGCTGCCTGCAGGAGATCGTGCGGAGGGGCCTGATACTCAGGTGGCTGTTTCTACTAATGAATCAAGAAATGTTTTTGGTTTATCTCCCGCTGATCAGGATCATATTTTAAGACGCGAAGCAAAGAAACTGGCGAGAGTACGGGCGGCTTACAGCGATCCGGCTACATTGGCTATGGCGCAAAACGCAAAGACAGAGACGGCTAGGCTCAGTGATCTGGAAAACAAAGATGCTGAGTTAAACAAAGTTCGCGCAAAAGTAGATGGCAGGTTAAATGTACCTGAATTCCAGGATCAACTCGTCAGGATGGCAGACAATGCCGGATGGGAGGAAATTGGTGGTCGCGTAATCATGCGCGATCTGGAAGGAAATGGCCGCATGACAGCGGTTGGAAGAACGCCCTGGGCGCCAAAAGAAGAGTGGTTTGTAGGCGGCCTTGGCAGTAAAGAGCAAATACAGACAGCCGTAAGAAAGGCCATAAATGGCGAAAAGCTGGGCGACAAACAGCGCCAGATAGTTGAATACATGCTTGATTTCGCTGGCGAAAACATCATTACAACAGCCCAGCGCAATTATGAGTATGATCAGTTCTTTGAAAAGCATGATATAAACGGCACCGGGAATATGACCGAAGCTGAAATGGACGAGTTCTTTAATTCTCCAGAGTTCATGCAGCCAATGAGTATTCTGTCCGGTGTAGGAATGCCGGAAGAAGGGAAGGTACTAAATCCAGAGCAGGAGGCGCTTGTTGAGTTCGTCCAAGATCACGCTGGAGATCCGGACGTTGCAGATGCGATTGCTGTTTTTGCAAGTTCCGCTTCGCAGCTGTCAGGCATGGATGGTTCACCAGAAACCATAAGCAAAGCATTTGAGGCAAAAGCCAGAGGCGACAATGAAAGACAACAGCAAGAACAGCCTATCAGCGAATCGGCGCAAGGCGAAAGCACGGGCGGCATTGGAAGGGGCGCTGAATGGGGTCAAACAACGCAAGGCGAGGGAATCCTCCAAAGCTACACCAGCGAAGAAATAGCGGCCAAGGAAAAGGCGGCGGCAGATGCGGCATCGAAAGCAGCTCAGGATGCCGCAAAAGCAGAGCAAAAGGCCCGTGCTGATGCAGAGCGCGGAGATTTTCAGCTAACAGGATCAGACAGGCCGGCTGATGTTGCTGCGGCAGCAGGGCAAAACGATTTGTTCGGTGCTGGTTCCAGAAAAAAAACTAATTCTCCAGAAATTAGTAGTTCACAGCAGACTAATCCGCCTGAAGAAGCTAAACCGGATGGCGAAATCCGGCAGGAGTCCGACGAAGATCAGCAAGACGCGCCCCTTGTAACCTACTGGGCGGATAGAGCGTCTGATCTGCATGATGTAGCGGTTGTGCTGCGCGACAAGATCAGCGACCAACCAAACAGCGATGGCGCTGTTGCTGAAATATCGCACGAAATGGTCAAGTTCCAGTTGATGACAATGGATCACAGCAAAGGACGCAGGCCGACACCAGAGCAATTCAAGGATATTGCTGATTCGCTTGAAGCCGTAATAAGCAAGTACACAGGAGGCCAAGACATTGATGGCCTTATTGAAAAGTACGGATCATTCGGCACAAAGGCATTACCAAAGCCAGTTAAAAAGAACGTGCTGGCAGAAGCCAAAGCGAAGAAGCAGGCCGAAGAAGCGGCAGCGCAACCAAAAGAAGATCAGGCAAATGACAACCCGATCATTCCGCCAGAGCCGAAAGAAGACGCCCCGCAGACCACAGAAGAGCCAAACCTTCTGGCGGCACGCGACATTATGGACAGGTACAAGAAGATTGTTGGAAACAAGGTGGCAGAAGGAAAGATCCGCAAGGAAATGCTTGCGCTGGCCAGCAAAACCGATCTGAATGAACATCCGAAAACCGCAATGGCTCTTGACATGCTTGCTACCCGCCTTGGTTACGATGGCGATATGGGATGGAAGGAGTCAGAAGTAAAGCCACAATCCGCTCCGGCTGTCGCAACAGCACCAGAGCATGTTGATCTTGAAGAGAATGCCGGTGTATCTGTTAAAGGAATGGACGACGAGGCGGCAAATCAGGCTCTTGTTGATGCGGCTGGCGATTCTGGTTCGGCTGTTATTTCACAAAATACCAAAGATAGACCAATGCGCGAACAGCGCCTGATCGCTTCAGGAGAGCAGCTGTATAGCGCAACAGGTAGAAAAATTTCTCCTGCCCCCAAGATAGATACCTCGTCAAAATTAAAATTGGCAGGATCCATAAAGCGCATGAATCAATGGCTTTATGACGAGGCTATGAAAGAGGCGGTTGAAACAGGCAGTGACTGGAATCAGACACTGATAAAAGGAATCTCGGTTAAAAGCCTGTCGCAGTCAGATAAGGACACGCTAAATCAAATTTTGTTTGGTGATGCCGATGGTGCTTCAGATAAGAATAGGAGTCCAGGAAACGGCCAGCCGGTTGATCCTCGCGGAAAATCAATACTGAAAGACATTTCCGCAGGCAAGGAAGAAGCGGACCATATTCCTGACGTCAGGAAAAAGGTCGAGGAAGATAAGCCTGCAATCCTGACGCTGAGCAAGGCCAAGTACATCGATGCCACAGCGAAAGAGCAGGGCATCAAGAAAGGATCGCCAGGATACGATGCTGCAATCAAGCGCCTTGAATCTGCCTATGACGAGGATCTGAACAAGGCTCTTGCTGCTCTCCCTTTCGACCAGTTTCACGATTGGAACGTGAAAGACGGAAGCAAATCAGAGGCCATGAACAGATCAGCCTGGGAAGCGTTACGCGAAGAGCATGGGATTACTGAGGCCAAGACAGAATCAAGAGAAAGGAAAAAACCTGACTTTGATCCTGCTGTATTTGTCAAGATTGCGGCAGACAGCATAGACAAGCTGCGGCCACAAGACGTTGACAGGGTTTTGGCTGACGCCTATGCGCTTGGCAGGGATCAGCTTGGCGGCATGACTCAGTACATAATGGACTACAACGCCAAGCTGATGCCGCAAGTTGTAGAGTTCTTTGAAGAGGTCGCCGGATTTCTTGAAGACACCAATGACAAGCGAATCAAGCACTTCGTTGACGTTGGATTGCGCAGACGTAATGCCATTGATTTACGCGAATCCATTGCCAAAAACTTTGGAGAGGATCTTGCTGGCCTGCAATTACAGGGCGCTTCAGACAGGTACGCATTCTTCTTGCCTGATGCCAGCAATGAAGGAAAGGTTAGGGTAACTTATTTCGACAAGAATGGTCTTTCTGGCCACACTACCTACGACACATACGCCAAGGCATTAGACGAAGCAATACAGGACGGATACAGAACAGAATCGCAAGGGTCACTGGAGCGACTGTCAGAGCTTGATTCATTCAAAGCAGGCAACGAATGGGCGCATAAACTACAAGCCTTCCATGACGGCAAGATTACCTGGGCTGATTTTGTTGCAGGCAAAGATGCAAACGAAAAGCAGGCAGAAGCGAAAGACCCGCTAGGAGTAAGCGAAGAGCGCGAGCTTTCTGATTACATCGCATCCGATTACCGGAACGCCAGCAATTCGACAGCGATTGCCGGGACTGGTTGGGTTATGCACGACGACAGCATTAACAGCGCTGGGACAATTCAGCTTGTGTCTGCGTCGAGAAATGTTATCCGTGACATTAAATACGATCCAAAATCAGGAACAGATCACCGCAGGGCTATTGTGAGGGCTACTGTCTGGGCGCAGGAAAACCCTGACAAGTTCGAGGCCACAAAGGAAGAGCTTGTATCAAAGCCGGAGTTTGATCCGAAAATAGAATCGGAAGAGTCTTCGCTAGATCAAAAAGAAACCATCAAGGACTTTGGCGAGAAGATCGGCGGGGCCAGGAAGGACATGGAGATAAAGTCCAGCAAGAAAGTCGGCAAGAAATCATCAGATACAAGGCCTGCATGGGAGAGGCGATTTGAGATTGTAGAGGTTGCTGCCAGCAACAGGCCAGAAGAGGTTGGCCGCTGGTTTATCTACGATACCAAAAAGAAAGATTGGATGGGAAACCCAGTAAGAGTTGGGTGAAGAG
>ERZ724505.1047-NODE-1047-length-15849-cov-3.706344_pt1 | contig 15849 bp, 36 predicted proteins | sample MGYA00376038_ERZ724505 | MGnify/ENA primary metagenome ERZ724505 (study PRJEB28724, sample SAMN07190884) | wastewater metagenome | isolation source: effluent of sewage treatment plant in Hong Hong | place: Hong Kong | collected 2016-03-17 ... | reverse complement strand
AACTTCAAATTCTTCAAATGTCTTACATTTTGTTAGATGAATACACTCACCTTCAAGGCGTTCTTTTTTGGTATCGTTCTTTATACAATCCGCAATTACATATGTAATTGCTTTTATCATTAGATTGCGAATATCCAAGTATCTACATTCACTCACCCATTTCATACCATATCTAACGGTATCCCAAAGATGTTTAATATCAGTTTTCATTAATCAAGATGATTCATAATTGTGCCAATAGTTTCTTCCAATGCTTGTGCATAAGCAGGACTTCCAACTTTAATTCCTGCCGTATATTGAGCAAGAACGAGGCTTTCAATCGCATCAAATGCTGCTGAAAGTTCAGTATCTTCATCGTCAAGATCATCCATCAAATTGCTTTCGATACCAGTCGAATTATCGTCATATGTTCGACAAATGATTTCAAAATTATCTGACAGAATTCGTGTTTGTTTGATTGGCTTCATGTTGAAATATATACTAACTTAGGTATTTGTCAACTAATTTTATTCTTTATCTTCCCAAGTTTCGCCAATATCAAGATTAATAAATTCATCAACATGAAGAATTTTATATTCACCATCTTGATACCATTCAACGAATTCATCATCGCATGAATCTAGACCACCTACATCAACAACGTCAATATTTTCAACCGTTTTATTAACTGGATCAAAAATACAGGAACTACGAATTTCAGTTCCACCATCCCAAATACTCACATATTCTGCACTAATTTTCATATTTTTATTTGTAGATTCCATAAATGATTGGGTCGCTTGATTCAAAATATACAACTTCACTATCCATATACCATTGATTTTCATCACCTTCTGGTGAATAGCACATGCGATATGCTTGAATGATATTTTGTTCGTGTAGTGCTTTAACAAAATCATATACCACATTTTTATCTTCATTAGACCTTGTGTAAAAACAAGGTGTGCCTTTGATATTGCCTATATCAACTGATTGTGTGAGATAAACAATGGCTCGGTAAGTCTTTTTAGTCTTCATAATCTAATATATACCGATTTGTGTTGTTCGTCAACCATTAAATGAAATTGTTCCAATTGCCCAATCAGGTTTTCACAAGTCTCATATCGTGTAAAATCTTCTGAGAGTCTGAACCATGTTTCGTCGCCTTCATCCGGCCAATAAACCGAATCAATGTTATTCAGACCAACTTTTTCAAGCAAAATATAAGTGTAATAGCCCTGTTCTTGAATATATTCACATTCTTTTGTGAGCAATTCAATTGCTCGTTTCTTTGCTCGTGAAATATACTTGATTGTGAGGTCTATAAAGTAGATTTTGAAAGCGTTTCAATTGTTATGCCCATCAAGCCACACCTTGGCGGCGTTCTCGATCTCGATGAGTTGTTCGTCCACTCTGGCCGAGAAACTGTGGACTTGCTGGCGTGGATACTTCTCTGACCATTCCGCGAGGCGACGGATGATCTCCGTGGCGGCATTCAGTTTGCGCTCCAGTGTGTAAGCGAAGTCAGCCCATACGAGATGGCCTTTGTATTCACCTTCTGGCAGCATGGCCGCATCCGTCAGCGGGGTGTCACTTGGTTCTTCCCACAGGACTTTTCCGTCTTGGCAGTCTGGATGGTCTGGATGATACCAGTATGGCCCGCTTGGGCTTTCGTGTTTGATCAGTGTTGGAGTCATGGTGTTTCGGGGTCGATTGGTGATTCAAAGAGGCATAACAAGAAAAATGCAGGCAACGGCTCGAAGGCTATCTGTCGTGTTGGCGATGTCCTGCGCTCGCCGTCGCCTGATTTTCGGCGATCTTCTGGTGAAAATTGATAACGACTGTTCTTAACCAAATTTTTATATTCTTCTTCAAGTTGTTGATTTTTAATTTGAGCACGAACATAATCAAAACTAAATCCGACCATTACCCAAATATCTTGGTGTTTATTCATAATTTACTACTACCTAAATTAGTATATCACAAAAGGTCTGCTAAGTCAATCGGAAGTTGATAATCTTCTAGAATATCAATACGGCTTTCACCATCTGCAATCCGATTTTGGATCAAATCATATGTTTCTTCTGCTTGCTCCTGATTTGCTCCTTCCGAAAAAATCAGAAATTGGATAAATTCTTGTCGGTTATTCATGATCTAATATATAGTTATCTAGTTGTTTGTCAATTGATGATTTCAAAATCTACATCTTCGGTCAATCCATCTAATCGGATTCTATTACATTCAACAATTTCATTTTCGTAAAAGTATTGAACTTCCCACCAATCAACATATCCATGTTCTTCACAACAAAATTGTTGAACATTATACAGTGTAGAAAAAGGTCGTAATACTTTAATTTCGTCCATGGCTAAAAAGGCAGGATGTCAAAAATATAATCGGGCTCTAGGCCGATTTCGTAGAGCAATTCTTCTGGGTCTTCGCCATCCATTACTCGTTCTTTCATTTCACGAATCAATTCAGATGCTTCATCAGCAGTCATTTCGTCTCGTTTGATCAATACTTTTTTAAGTTCGCTCATGATTTAATATATACCAATTTGGTTGTTTGTCAATCTCACATTTCATTTTTTGCGACCACAATCCATACTTCATATAGATTATTCAGTTCTTTTGCACGGGCTCTCGCATCTTTCAAAGTCATCCAACCTGAAAAGGTAGTAAGTTCTTGAGCAGCAGTAATTCGTGCAATCACTTTAAATATTTTTTGTTCTTCTATATTCATTAGATGCTATAAATCATGGAATTTAACATCAGGCAAACAAGGAAAGAAATAAATTGAGAACCTATTCCTACAATGGTTGTAATAGAAATATCTCTACTTGTTTCCGCATCATCTTCAGTAAATGACCAGATACTACCAATAATAGCTAATACGATGATTAGTGCTAAAAAAGTATCGGGTCCATATGGAAATAAGGAAAAGAAAATGCCGGGTCCAAACCAGATTGCTAGAGCTTTCATACTATTTTTTAAAACAATTCATCAAATGAAATACACAGGTCGTCCACAAACTTGAGACTGTCACCCAATAATACACTAATAGATTATCAGGAGTGCCTATAAGTTTATTTGTCATATAAATTCCCAAACACATTGAAATTGAAATAATGATTGATGTAAAATATTTCATATTATTAGATTTTCATTGGGCTCATTACATACACCATAATGGATGTCAGATCACCATTTACATCTGCAAATGAGAGCAACCCGTTTTTAAATTCACAATCAGCATCAAATGCTACACAGCAATTCCATTCAGTTGCACCTTTATTGTTGGTGAAATACAGGTGTCGGTCTTCAATAAATGCCGAATCATATTCTGCATCCCGATTAGCCTGATCAATTGCGACCGCCATTTCGTTTTCAATCTTCTGTGCAATATTTTTGATTTTCATGCAGTATAATACTCCGGATTTTAGGTTTGTCAATTATTTTGTGAACGGATTAAATGCGGCAAGTGCAGTTGCACAAATGACTGTCACTACATTAAAAATAAGTTCCGCAATAGTATTTGCATAAATAATAGCGATAATCATCGCAAATAGCAGTAGATGGAGTGGTGTAAGTGGTTTATTCATGATCTATAGTTTTTGTCCAATGTTTTCTTTGATTGCACCAGTTTCGTTATTGATAATGATGTAACTAGTTGCATGATTTGCAGCAGATGCTGCATCTGCAAATGTATTAAATTGCATCAAGATCTTTCCTGGAATTATTACCGTATATTTCTTCATGTTCACATTTTAGCCATTTTTTTGAGAATGTCAATCGGAAAAATACCTTTTCCGATTTGAACGGATTCAATATTTTTAAAGATTGACTCATTAATATCATAGGATGCCACCAGATCAACAATCAATTGATGGCTAATTATTGCACAACCAAATTTCCAAACATCACAGATCTTTACTCCCGTATATACTAGTCCATCAACCGTCTTGACTGCAATCGGTTCCCAAATTTTTGTATTCTCATCATATGGAACTGCAAAACATCCATATTCTAAAATAATAACCCATCCATGCTTTTCATAAAATTTTTCAACAACTTCTGCCGCATTGTAAGATACATCGTTGATTACAAGCAAAACATTAGAAATAGGAATATCTGATTTTTCCAAATATTTGCCCAACAATTGTCTAGCCTTTTCATATTCTGCCCTAATTTTAGAAATAGGCCAATCTTTTTTATCTACCGAGGTTTCTCCAAAAAGAGATTTCCATACATGTTCGGGCGTATAATAGTCGTAACTATAAATATACCCACGATTACAACCTTTATCAAGCCTTTCTTTACTTTCTTCATCCGAATAAATTTGATTTCCAAAACCAAATTCACAATCAACAATAGGATCTAATGAATCTCCTGGTCCTAGATAAACATAACCTGGATATTTTCCAACATTCTTTTGTGCTTGTTCAATAAAGTATTCTTTTGTGTATTTTGTTGTGCTCATGTTCTTATTATATTCTGATTTTAATATTAGTCAAGTGATTTACCATCCCAGATAGGAGTAATAACACTTTTAACTGATTTACCGCCAATGCAAGTTCCTTGGAATGGTTTTCCCTGAGTTTCACACTGGGTCAAAACGGTTTTTAGTTGTCTGACAATCTCTTCCTTAGAACCAGTGATCGCCAAAATTAATTGGCTGTCTGTGGGTTTCCAGTGATCGCGTGCAATATCAATTCTCATAATATTATATTTTTCTTATAGTTGACGGCCCTTTGAGGTATTTTCGGACTCTCATTGCGTGTCTCATTGACTTGAATGGTCCAATGACATATTCTTTAAATTTACCATGGACTGTTATTTCACATTGAAATGCTTTCATGTTCATATTATACCGTTTATTCGGCTTTTGTCAACTTTCTAAATCGCCCTAAAATACGTTTATATATTTTTGTATCTTCTTTTTCAATTTAGTTGATCAGAGCAAAATATTGCATTTCTAATTTATAATATTCGTTTTTATGATGTTTTAATTCTTTTTGGAGATTGGCAATAAGACAATTATCAACTAATTCTCTTTCATTTTCTGAGTATTGATTACGTATTCTCATTTTAATTTAATGTTGTTGTCAAAATTCCGACAATACATAGCAAGACACCCGATGCAATAAATGCAATAACTAGACCGACCGTAATCATCCAAATCCAGAGGTTTAAATCCCTAAATGGAATACTCAGCATAGAGAGTAGTAGCATAACTAAACAAGATTGACCAAGGAAAAAGACTAGGTGGAAAAGAAATTCAAGAAAAGGATTCATATTATTTGATTACAGTCGGGTAGTTGAAATGCACATAATTTTATAGGATGAACACCTGTTCTTCGGAAAAAGCTGGGAATCATTGAAAAAATTAACTGCATCTTCCATCGTTCTAAAACAATTCCATGTTGCAGGAATAATCATGTTGTTTTCTTCAATACAAAATTTCATACTCCAAAAAAGGTTAAGATCGTAACGAAAATGGCGGTCAACAATAGAAAGCACAGAAAGTTCTTAAAACCACCAAGAGTTGTGATTAAGACCGTCAATGCACAGGCAATAAAAACAAGTGCTCCGGGTTGCGTGATATTAATATTCATAATTAAAGCCATTTAGAAATGAACCAAAAGAAGAAAAGAATTAAGACTAGTCCGCCAATGAGTGTGATAAATCCCAGTGTCAAATCCTCGGGTTTTTCTGTAACTGTTGATGCAATTGTTAGTAGTGCGATATTCATGACAGAATATACTTCAAGTTAGATGTTTGTCAAATTAAACCCGTTCTTTCTTAACTTTTCTTGCGATATTCAGAGCCAATTTAATTGCCAAATCATTTTTGGTATTCATTAATTCAGCAAGAGTTGCGTGATTACCAATATTATATTTTTGTTTGAAATTTTCAATTCCAGGAATGCAATATCCCATTGATCGGGCATCTGCGAATGTTGCTTTTACATTCTTACAAAGATGCGCAATTAGACGCAAACGGCGATTATATTTTCGTTGTTCATTCGCATTTAATTTTGCAATGCGTTCTCTTTCAATACGTTCTGCTTCTTCTTTTTCAAAGATTCGAGTCTTCTTTTCCAAACCCTTTTTTGCATCTTCCAATGACTTAGTAGATTGTGATTCGTTGCTGACCGTCCAGGACTTCGAACTTCTCCTTCGCCACTTGGTTGAAATAGATCAGACCCAGCGGATACCCCTTCAGGATGGACTCCACCGACGAGCTTGCCCTCATACTCCACACGGAAGCAGTGCGAGATTTTCACACCGTTGAGATTATGCGAGTAGTGATGAGTCTCCACAAAGCGGCGTATTTGGGCGAGTTCACACGGAGAGATTTCGAGTTCACGCGCCTTCAAAATTCGACCAGCGGCAGAACAATCGGCTGCACCTAACCCGGCCATCGCGTCCAGTTGTAATTCGGCATTCTGCCGTTTTCTTTCTAGATTTTGCAATCTGGCTTTAAGATCATCAATTTCTTGTTGTGTATTCATGTTTCATTATACTCCAATTATTCAGTTTGTCAAGTGACTTTAATTTTCAGTAATTTCTCCATCAAGGTTTAACCAAATTTCCTGATCTTTAAGTGATTCGTATGAATGTATTGGACATCCATCAGAGATCCTTATTCCTTCTTTAAGTGTTTTATAGAATTTTATACCATTGTGAATAATTGTATCTGGCCATTTAACAACTATTTTAAACTCAAACGGATAAACGGCTTTACTTAAAGAAAAAATATTTTGTTGAATATTATATTGCTGATTCATAAAGAATTATACCATTTTTATTGGTGTTTGTCAATTAATTAACGTCACAAAAATCAAAAATGTGACGTTAATTAATTGGGGACTCCAATTTACGCATTACCGCTTTAGCCCATTCGGGCATTTCCAGATCATTCTCAGATTCTTTACACAATTTGGCCAAACGATTTATTTTAGTCCTGGACGCTTTTGATATATATTCAATTCTACCATCAGACCAAATATGCAGAGTCGCATTTGATCCATCACAATCGCTCAAATTCACTTCGTAAAAGGTTTTGTCAGTATTCATAAAGAATTATACCATTTTTATTGGCCTAGTCAAATATAATTCTTCAAAATCTTTTTAACCTCACCATATGTTTTAGGTTTTTGATGAATCAATTTATTAATCAACTGATAAACATCATTATCCCCAATTAGTCGTTGATTACGGTCATTTACAACCCCACTGAAACTTACGGGGCCGATTTGTCTGTGGAAATAGTGCCGTCCAAAATGGACCAATACACATCCACAATCTTGATCTCCATTTGGTTGATTCATATCAACAGGGCGATCATCTAATTGAGAATTAATAAAGGTCGTTAATTCGTTGATACTGAAAGTCTGAATTTTTTTCATATTATACTTCAATAGTATCGGTTTCGTCTTCAGAATACCCATTTTCAACTAGAAGATCAAAAACTTTTTTATTTTCTACCTGAATTTGAACACGAAGAACCGGATCATTGGCTTCTGCCAATAGATATGCTCGTCGAAGGGCTTCAGATGCGCCGATTTTACGACTGAATGAATCGCGAGTAGAACAGAATGAATATCCAGTGTATTCCAAGCCAGATTGTTTATGAATCAAATTAACGGTCGTTGCACCACCCCTAGGGTTTGCATCTTCTAGCGTTGCAAATTCATGGTTGGGAATAAGTCCCTGATTGAAACTATTAGTATATTCTTGCTTAAAGAACCTATGATGTTGAATACGAACTTTGTAGCGGTCAAGATGTTTTGGATTAATTAGTTTGTGCATAATATTTGTATTTTATTGTTGTTTTGTTTCTAGTCTAAGGCTGTTTGTATACCAATTTCCCGTGCATATTTTTAGTTGTCCAATTGTTTCTGGGATTTCAATATAATCTATTCCTGATCATTGTCAACTTTATTTGGTTCAAAATACAACATTTCTTCCCACATTTTAAATGTTTTAGGATTATCCAGATTCTTATGTCTAGGATTGGTTAGTTTTGAATCAATTTGAAAACGCCAATTCAGAATTTTCTTTTTATGTTCAAAATCACACCGTTCGTAGATAGTTAATAATATTATTTTTGCAGTCGTCATATTTGTTTATTCCGCAACTACTTTTTTCCAGTGTGAATCTTTACCTCTCCCGATCTTGACCAAGATTTTGGATGACACTAATGCCCTTAGATCATTACCAGCATTGATTTCATTGGTTTGGCATAGATCAATCACTTCTTCCATTGTAACCTGCTCATTGGTCTGTAAGTGCGCAAGAATGGCTTCTCTACGACGATTCTTTTCAGCAGAACGACCATCAGTTTTTTCTTCTGGTTGGTCTTCAACAATTTCAAGTGGATTAGAGAAGTCATATCCAGTTGAAGTCATTCGCAATGCAACTAGGTGTTCTGCACCTGTTCTATTTTTTGTAGTTTGAAGTTCTCTAACACCTTCAACACTATAAAGATTATCCTTACCTTTAGGCTTCTTAATTTCTACAATTACATCACAAATGTGTCCCGAGTCCGCGCCATTCCCGCCCTTGGGTCCACTACCATTGGATAGTGCATGATAACATACTAGGAGACTACATGGATGCCCTTCTTTATAATTAGTAACTTTATTGGCAAGCACTACCAATGCATGTTTGGTCTGCCCCTTTTCAACTTTAGTTGTTGTCAATCCATTAAAACTATCAATGACAATAATATCCAACTGTTTTTCATCAATGAGCCGAATAATTTCATCAACATCATTGATATTAACTAGCGGAACATTGGATGCCCCAATTCGTTTGCAAGTCATTGCCAAATCTGGAATACTCTGTTCGTTTGAGAAAATAGCAACATTCTTACCATTATTAGCTAAACTTGAAAGATATTGAAGTAGCATAGTTGTTTTACCACAACCCCGCTCTCCAAAGATCATTACATTGGTGCAAGGCCGCAATCCAGGAGTATCAGGACCGCCAAACAATTTATCTAGTGCATCTACCCCAGAAATATGTCGATCATAGAAGAAATTAGGAATTTCTACATTTTCTGCTGTTTTCCAGTTAAATTCTGCGAATGCATCTGTAATTGATAGGTCTTTTAGGGCACTTGACATGTATTATGTATTATGTAGTTTGTTTGTTGTTGCTCTTCACTATACCACCATCTCACCGATTGTCAATATATTAACGGTAATCGTCCATTTCTGTATTAAGATCAACCCCAAATTTGGTATATTCATTATCCGGTGTTTCTTTTGAAATAACATCAATAACATGATCAAATACCATTTTATATTTTTCAGTGTCTATCCAATACATTTCGACCGGATATTTCCGACCACATTGATGGGAAATCGCAACCAATGTATCATCTAGAAAATATGCGTGGAATCCCACTATTGTATCAGTGCATAACCAAGTTTTTAGTGGGAATTTCTTAACTTTAGGACTATCCCAAGCAGAAAAGTCATAGAACTTGATTCCCACTTCTTTTGCTATCCATTCCAGGGAAACAGCCGATTGGTAATCAAGTTCAGTTTTATCTAAATTATTGAGTGCTTCTTGTATTGTCATAATTCAATTTTCAGTTTTGTCAATCACAATTTACCCATGTAATCACACCGTCAACTGGTTCTCCATCCAATTGGACTTCGATCAAAACCTTTGATTCATAACAAAATTCCTTAATTTTAAAATCTTTCAACCGTGAATTAGTATTATACTCATTTAGGACGTTCTCAAATTTAGGAACAAATTCTTCCCATGTAATCCAATTCGGATGACAGGTAATCAATGCATATTCTGTATTATCATATGCCTTTGCTGCCGATTGTTATGCGACACAGATTCGGTGCCGCTGGGTAGTTCGGGAATCTCTATGAAGCCGTTTCCTTGGCAGTGCGGACACGGGTCCGTTTGATATGATCCGTCAGGAAATTGGCCACCCACTTCCCCTCTGCCTTCGCAGCCTGAGCACTTGCCCCTCAGTCTCGCGTTTGCGATTGTTCGGCAGGTGTCGAGGTCTTTATAACAAGCAGCGGCTTGGAATCCGCCATAGAGTGCCCGCGCTTCGCGTTCCACCAGATCGGCGCGGATGATGGCGTAATGATTTGTGATGCGGGCGAGCCGCTCCTCCAGACTTTTGATGTATTCGTGAAGGTTCGGATGGCTTGCTGCCAGTTCGGTTACACTTAGTTGATTCATGTCAGTCGTGGATGGCTTGTGATTGAACTAGTCTTTCATCTGGCACTATCATTATAGTGTTTGGGGATTTTGAATGCCGAAGAATGCCTTCAACGGACATAGCATCTTCGTAGTTTGGGGCGTAGGCTTGGATGGCTACTTCTGCGTCCAAGTCTTCATTTAGTAGTTGCTTGATGAGTTCGCGTATTTGCATGTCAGGAATATTTTAGGAGTTCGTTCGTCAGTGAGTCGATGTCTGAGTTGATCATGTCGATATGCTTTTGGTGGTCGGAGAGCCAGCCTCCCTTTGCGAGTTCTGCATTCGCAGTGGCGATGACCATGTTTTTGTCAGCGATGTAGCTGGCGATTTGAAGGAGTCGGAGTTGGGTTACGGTGTCCATATTAGTTGAGGACGAAGATTCTTTCTTGGTCGCAGTCTTCGCAGAAGCCATAGGCACATTGCTCCATGTTGAGGCATTCAGCGGTGAAGTCGTCTATCCACCCGCAGACTTCACATTTGCAGGTGATGGGTTTGAGAGGGTCGTATTCTGGTTCGCTCATAGTGTTTTCAAAGTCTAGGGTAAATCGCGCATAACAAAACGGTGCAGCACAACATTCAGGGCGGCGGAGTTGTAGATGCTGCCACGTCCAGTCCGCCCTGAATGTGGCTGACCTGATCGATATGGTTCACTATAATATAATTCCATTAGTTTGTCAACCACTTTTTTGTTCGGACTTTGCCCTGATCCCCAACAAATTCGCTTACAAATCTTAGATTTTCCATAATCTAGCCATTCTTCATAGTCTTCTAATCGTTGAACATGAACAGTTTTAGGCGAATCAAATTGGGTGGCCGTCAAATCAATAACTATTCCATTGAATTCATTAAAAACATGTGAACAATAATCTCGACTAACAATCCGACAATTAATAGAAATCCCCTCTTTTTCTAAAACTCGCTTAAAGAAAAAAGATGCGACTGCACACATTTTATGTAAATCCGGCGATTTAAAATAATCATATGGCATTGCATCGTGAGACCATGCAAATTGTTCACATACAACCCGACATTTTTTAGCAATGGTCCTGATTTTGAGGGAGATCATAAAATAAAAAGACGGGTAGAATCGTTCTACCCGTCTTAATCTGTTATTGCCTATTCCAGACTCGCCAACTGCTTTTCAATATCTTCCAAAGAAAGACCTTCAAGCTGTTCCATCTGCTTCTTCTGTTTCAGATTGGTCAAGAATTCGCGTTGAGCAGCATTCTTTTCCTTTGTCTTACGTGCATCGTCTTCGGCCTGCTTAGTCTCGATCACAAACTTCACGATTTCCAACTGAGTTTCGATGTCAGCCGTAGATGGTGTGCGTTTCTGAACAAAAGACTTACGACCAAGCTTCTGAATCTTTTCGTCCAGGGCAACCGCAATGTTATCCAGTGCAGTCAAACTCAGATCAAAAAGATCTTCGCTAGTTAGTTGAGCCTTAGTGGTTTCAAAACGCAGCTTCTTACGGGCGGCAGTGATGAACAGTTCGTTTGTGTTGTTTGTATTACTCATGTTTATTTTGTTGTTTGTTGTTTGTTGTTTAGGTTAGAATTTAATTTTAAGCAAGCGTTTGATATTTCCAGTCACTTCCACGATCATTTCATTTCTGATAGTATCGGAGAATCCAAGACCGGATAACTCATTTTCAACTGGTTCTACTTTAACACGATTTCCAAGTAGTTCAAATACTTTTCGATCTTTTGCCAAATCTTCTTTCAAAAATTCATTGTAGAATGCTCTGGTAGTATCATCGGATTTACATCCTTCGAGGAAGAACATATGATGTTTATTACCAATCTCAGAATTCCAGTAGTTAGGAGAGAATGTGATTGCTTTAACATTATGCCACTTTTCGGTGCCAATATTCCACTTAGTCTGGCTTGAAGTCTTGCTTTCCATTTTGTGTTCGATAGTGAACACCCCATTTTTAAGCGTGACCTCTGCCAGTGTGATCCACTGCTTGTTCTTGAGTGGAGCAGGATGGTTATAGTGGAAAATTTGACCACCAAACTCGATTTCTGCTCTAAAACCTGACTTAGTAGGTTCACGCAATTGCCAGTTATGAATCTTGAAAACATACTTTCCATCACGTAATTTCTTCATATCAGGAAACGCAATGTTTTCAATTGGAATATAATTTTCAGGTGCCGCTGCCGTATAATCGACATCCTGTTTACCGCCAGAAGTATGATCCACACGATTATTCCAGCCTACACGTTGTCCACTAGGATAACGATCATGACACTCATCTCCATGCATAGTCGAACCAGGAAGGAACACATGTAAATCCATAAGACTTGCATTTCGACCTGCTTCTGGATGATTCCAAGAATGAGTGAAGCGCAGAACGCCATCAACTCGACCACCCAATTCAGCAACCCGTGCTCTCATGCTATCCGCAACATTTCCTGTGTAGCTCCAACTAAAGTTGTTATTCCACTTAAAAAGGGTCTGATCTTCCTTATTTTGTGGTCCTACAAGTGACACTGCCCATTTTTTACTATTATAATCGTATTCAACAAAATATGTATATTCATTAATATTCGGTTCGATCTTGAATGACCTGGGAATCAACTTTGGTCGATTTTCCAATTCCTTTTTCCTCGCCTGTTCTTTCTGCCAGCAATTATCGCACGTAGTTCCGATCAGAATGGAATCCCCGCAAATGTAGCATTGTTTATAATTATTCATCTTGTATTATATTAGCAAATTGTTCCTTTGTCAAGCATATTTTGCCACACTCTAATTTTATCAGGTGCAGTATGCACATCTATATTCAATGTAAGCTTGTGCTTTTCTTTCACAATAGCAGCCTCAATTTCTTGCCGCTTGACAAACAACGGCACCATGTTGTTGATGATTTCTCCACTGGTATCATATGCGATCTTCCCATATCTTTTCTGTTTCCAACCAGTGCAATCATAATAATCAAAGCCACGATGATACTCGTCCGAAAAAGGATTCACAACATTACCAAAATATATTTCATTATACTTTTGTTCAGGGTGATGTTGAATATCAACCATCAGAATATCTGTATGGTCTTCAATAAAGAAGCTAAGTTGTTTAGACACATTTTCCGGTGTATCAAAAAACGAATAGGATTCTCGATCATTATCATAATGATGAACACATAGACCTTTCAAGTATGCAGGATAGGCAAGGACATTCCCCTTTTCATCTTGAATCACAAACTTTTGACCACTGTTGAGATATTTTGATAGTTTCATATACTCAGACTATTCACCACATTCCTGAACTTGTCAATATATTCTTTAGCAAATTTATTGTATTGTAACATATCGGCAAATAATTGCGAATTATTTGACCACACGTTTTCCAACGATTCCAATTCTCTTGGATTTTCCATTAACCCATTTATTGGGCCGATCTTTTTCTAATTCATCCAAATATTCGGACATGGAGAAAGTTTTTGATTTATTCTGACTTTGAATCATTTGATTAGCTTTTTCCAAAGATTTTACTAGATCTTCATCAGATTCAGATCTTTCACAAAGATTTCTGTTTGCATCATTTATTTGTCTAATTGTGTCGTTCCAGTTCATATATGATATGTGTTGTCAAATTCCTCTTCTTTAATATTTTTATAAATTTCTGCCCATTCTAATCTTCTTCTATAGCGTCTTCTTTCATATCTCTTATAGACATCATCAATAGCATCCAATGCGGCTTCAGGATTATCTGCCAATATGCGGATGATTTCCAATAATTCGGTTTTCATTGATTCAATCATATACCACACTATACCAAACTCCCCTCTATTGTCAAGTAAAAACACAATTCTACACAAATTTGAAAATAATACTTGACTGCCAGTATATCTGTATTAGATTGTGGGCGTTCCAAATGGAATATAACAACAAACAAACAAAATAAAATGAGTAATACAAAGAACACAGTCGTATGTGCCGTGACCGGCCATAACCAACCCATCATCCAAGCCCAATTCGTTGCAAAGGCCGCACGAGACGGTTTGACTCTAGAGGAACTGACTGCTAGTTATGTTAGCAGTGCGGGCAAGCGTCATCTGAAGTCCCTGGATTTGACCAAGGAAGAAGTGGCAACAAAATTCCCCAATATTCATCCAAAGGCTCTGGAAAAGCTTCGGGTATATAAGAAGACTCGCAAGAATAAGAAGCAGGCCGTTTTAGAGACCGTTGTTTCCGAAACAGTTCCAGAAGCAGTTGAAGAAAAGGCCGAAACTCCAATTGACACTTCTACAGAAGATGTTACAATTGAAGAAATTGTGATTGAAGAAGCATAATTTTTAATTAGCAAATTTCCCCCAAAGAACGTCATCCAATCCTAGGACCATCATTAGATTGATGAAATGGAAGTTCAAATCTTCCCGTTCTTTTTAACCTAATTATAAAATAAATGAATAATCTACTAACAACCGAAGATTCAAAACGAGTAGCAGATGCTATTATTGCCACACTTAAAAATATGGATCTTCAACAAATCCCCTTGGCGATCAAACAAGCGGTCAAAGAAAGTCTGGGCGTAACCTCTTCCGGTTATTGTCCACTGACTGACAAAATCCCGGTCGCAATCCGCGATAGAATCAAAGAATCCCATAATAATGGAAAATAAACACGATAAATCTGTTGATATTGATGCACTTTCAGGACCATTATCTTGTTTGGTCCTTCTTATTGGCATCATTCTAGTTCCGATCATTATTTTGGCATATCTAATTGCTGACAAATTTTAACAAATATGAAAACACATCTAAAACAATTCGTAAAAGAAGTTCAAGAACAATCTGATCATTTTCAGGTTCCATTTATTACTCTTCAAATCTGTTGTCTAATTCCCTTGGGCATCACCGTATCTACCGTTGTATATCTAGTTTGTGATAAATTTTAATTTATCTAAATAAACGAAATTATGACCACACAAGAATATATTGGAGAATTGGAAACATTAATATCAGACAGTGATTTAGATCTTGATCTTGATATTTTTGTGGATTTGGACAAAACCATCAAACATCTGGCAAAACGGGCAAAACAGTTGGAAACCGAAACACTTTCAGAAGAAGATATTTTGGACGAACTTCTAGAAGTCTTGCCCAAAAAATATGTGGACCAGGATGATGTATTTGACATTATTTCACAATTTACAGATATTGTTCTTGCAGAAGTTGAGGGCGATGATAGTGTAGAAGATGAAGACGAATAAACTACTACTACTTGGAATAATTGGACTATTTTTGGTCAGTTGTGGGGATGATGATGTGCAAAAGATTCCACCCGCAACTAATATAGCACAATGGAATAGGATTGTATTCAATGGAACAAACAATTATAATGAAATTCAGTTAATTTATCAGACTGTTAGAATTGACGGAAATGAATATATTGCATGTGTTGATTTTCGCGGATTTGTTTCTCTTTGTCCTAAGCTCCCACCAAAAGTAGAAAAATAATGCACATTATTCCAGGATCACGTATGCTAGCAAATGCCATGTTGGGTGATTATAGAGAATTCTGTGATGTTCATGGATTTGAATTGGCTTGTTATAAAGGAACTATTCCTTCAAATCAGGTAAAAGTAATTGACAATAAACGTAAATGGTTGTATGTTAATGAAGCTAACT
>ERZ724505.1046-NODE-1046-length-15849-cov-78.697100_pt1 | contig 15849 bp, 16 predicted proteins | sample MGYA00376038_ERZ724505 | MGnify/ENA primary metagenome ERZ724505 (study PRJEB28724, sample SAMN07190884) | wastewater metagenome | isolation source: effluent of sewage treatment plant in Hong Hong | place: Hong Kong | collected 2016-03-17 ... | reverse complement strand
AAGATATATACAGGATGGGTGCTTATTGATGAGATACCGCATGAGGCGCGCTTGTATCGCTACGGAATGGACTTCGGGTATACGAATGACCCGACGGTGATTATCGCTATCTACGAGTACAACGGCGGGTATATCCTCGATGAGGTAACCTACCAAAAAGGACTTTCAAACAAGTCAATCTCAGATATTTTTCTGAATAGAGATAAGGCTCTGGTTATAGCTGATAGCTCAGAGCCGAAGTCTATCGACGAAATAAGAAACCACGGAGTGAATATCATCGGCTCAGAGAAGGGACAAGGGAGTGTTTTTCAAGGAATCCAATTCGTGCAAGGATTGAAAATATCAGTCACGGCTCGAAGCGTAAAAACCTGGAAAGCATACCTGAATTATCTTTTCGTCGAGAATAACGCTGGAGTGATTATCAACGAGCCGGACGACACAAACCACGAATGGAGCAACCCGATGGATGCTATACGCTATGGATTCAATGGAAAGGTAGATAACTCAAAAGAGGATCCAGACCCAATCTTCGATACATACGGTACGCATTACGTGGACTAGCTATGCTCACAACACCAGAAGAAATGCTCATATCGTGGAACACTGCCACGCAAGAAGATCTGAAAGAGATCGTAAAACTTTGGTCTGTCATTCATGATATCAAGGAGTACGGTCATGGGAGTGTTGAGGTGGTAATACAAGATAAGCAGATTGTCTTTGTTGGGTCTACTAAGAAGTGGAGAAACCAGGGGAGTGCTTTTGCGGATTGCAATTTGACTGCATAAGTGCTTTTGTGATATAGTCTAAGCAACAAATATAGGTTAGCCCAAAAAGCATACCATCAGAAGAACGAACGGATAGAATCCAGTTTGTTTTTTTGGTGGTTTTTTTATCGAAACACGAATGGAAATCATCCAATTGACAACCAGGAAGCCACGACCCATCCAATAAAAATCAATATGGAAGAACAAAATGATGCTCTCAAGGCAGTAGCCGATGCTAAGAACATTGTCGATGTTCTGTTCCGTGAGCGCGATAACTATCAGCAATCGAACAAAAACCAGCGCGCGGTTATCAACGAGATATACCAGGCATACGTCGGGGAGATGAACGACCCGAAGGATAGGTCAAAAAGTCAGGAAAAAATAACAAAACTTAGGACTGAAACGAACTACATTGTTCCGTCTATTTTTTCAGGTACACCGTACCTCGAAGTTGATTTGATTGGCGAAGAGGACAAAGACTTGGCGTTTGTCTCCGAAGAAATAGTTAATTATCGTCTTGAGACTATTCCACAAGCATACGAGAAGATCGAGGCTTGGGTGAAGCAATCTGTTGTATTCGGGACATCTATTCTGAATGTCTTTTGGCGTTTCATCATGAAGGAAAACGAAGATGGGACACAGACACCAGAGAAGGATGAGCCAGACTTTGCCGTACCGAACATATTGGATTGTTTTTATAATCCTATCATCTCGAATATCGAGAATCAGAAATCACTTATCTTTCGTTCTGTCTTGACGGTGGAAGAAGTCAAAAAGAATGTTTCGTATAATTTCACTGATGCGACTGGTCGGCTCAATAGGGATCTGGTCGAAGGGAAAGGAACGATGCAGCGCAATCAGTACGATTCTACGCAACAAGTGACAGGAGACCGTATCGACCTCACAAAGGCGTCACAGGGTACAGTGGAGGTATATGAGCGAGTTACCTGTGACCGGATTCAGACTGTGGCAGATGGCAAGGAACGCTTAGTCCTTCGGGATGTTGCCAATCCATACTACGAAATCACTTCCGTCAAATTGATACACGAACCAACGGCCATTCCGGATCGGTTCGACGGGGATGGAACTGGACATAATACTCTTGGCCTCGGAAAACTGTACCAGAAAATGCAGAATCGTTCTCTTGATTCTGTCGCTCTTACGAATAACCCGTTTTTTATCGTAGAGAAGGGTTCTATCCCAGATAAAAGGCAGGCAGTTGTCAAGGTTGGAGGCATGATGGAAGTAAAATCGGATGGACAGCCTGTTAGTAGCAAAGTGCAGCTGGTTCAATTCCCTGATATTCTCACTGGAGCAGTGCAGCTGATGAACAAAATCGAGGATGAACACAAGCGTGCATCTGGAGCAAATGATCTCATACAAGGTGCCGCATCAAACAAAACACTCGGTCAAGACCAAATCGCTTCCACTTACTCATCGAACCGTTTCGAACTTATCAACCGACGCTTCAAGCAAGCATTGGCTGATGTTGGAAGACTCATCCTCAAGATGGAGATCGAAAATATCCAGTCAATTGACGCACCGATACTCAAGATTTTCCCTCTTGAAGCGGAAGTCCTCCCTGGTGGAAAGATCCGCTACTCGCGTGAGACAGTCTTTCAGATGCTTATTGCGGCCCGTGAACGTGGTGACTTGAAGTTCAATATCAAAATCAAGGGAGATACCAACGTAGCCAGGAATAAGGATATGATGCTGAAACAGTTTGGTGAATGGTGTGATCGTTTCCTTCCTATCCTCCCTCCAGCGAATCAGTTGGCAGCCGGAAAGAAATGGCTTGAACTACGTGGAATTGATGGAGTTGATGAGTTGATTCCTGATATGGAAGATATGAAGCAACCTCAGATTCCAGGAACACCAATGCAGACCTCTCTGAACCCAGGGCAACCACAACTATGAACAGACAAGAAGCTCAAATAAAGCTCGACCATCTCTTTGAGCTTAAGGCGCAAATAGAATCATTTCCATTCCAAGAATACCTCGTGAAGCCGATACGCGAAGAGATTGAGAAGCAGAAGAACGCTTATGATTGTGAGTCACTCAGAGAGTTGGCTACGGTGAAAGGGAAAAAACAAGGGCTGACATTTTTTATCAATACGCTGAAAAACATCGACCAGGACATTAAGAATTTGAAATACGAGATAGAAAACGAATAGACATTTGAGGGTAGGGCTTCGGCCTCTCCCTGAGCTGTGTATCGCAAGATGGTCGAACAGACTCACGTTCGGAATGTAAATTGTATCCGAATGTAACAATCAAAACGAAATATGGATAATACCGAAAATGTTACACCCGTAGGGGGCGAAGGCGCTACTTCCTCTCAGGATAATGCAACTGTCAGTACCCAGCCTGTAGAAACCGCTACCCCCGTTAGCGACGGGCAACCGGCAGAAGCAGGACAAGCATCTACCCCTTGGGATAATGACCCACGATTTAAGGGAAAATCACCAGAAGATATTTACAAGGCTTATACCGAATCCGAAAAGGTCATCGGTCAGTTGAGTCAAAAAGCTCAGCTCGCCAATAAGCTGAGTGAAAAGTACGGTGTTTCACCTGAACAAGTCTTGAGTCAAATTGAGCAGCAGGAATTGAAAGAGAAACAGGAATACTATGCCAATAACCCGCTCGCGCCGGTTCTTGACGAGGTAAACCAGCTTAAGGCCATCGTACAGCAGAATGCGCAAGAAAAAGCCATGGAAGCGACGAAGGCAGAGCTTAATGAGTTTCTGAAAACAAATCCTGGCTTCGAAGCACACAAAGACAAACTCATGAAATTAGCTATTACTCCGGGTATCGGGTTCGACCCGAAAACAGGAGATGAAGTTCCTTTCGCAGATTTGGCAAATGAGTACTTTGGAGCCGCTCGTGCACAAGGGCAACAGGATGCTTACCGTAAGATTGAAACGAAGCAAATGACACAGGCTACGAGTGTCAGTCAAGCCCCTCCAAAAGGGAAACCGACGCTCGAAGAGTTACGGAACATGACATACGCAGAGCGGATTGCCGTTTTGCCCCATGGACCGAACACGTAGCCTGTTAGAAAAGTATGCCTGATGTGCTTACATCGACCTCAGCTCCGTCACAGGAAATGCAGATTCACTACGATTCGACCTTTCTTGAGACCGCTGATCTGGTTCGAAAATACAGCCTCATCGCAGAACAGAAGACCATCCCGAAGAACGGTGGTATTACTGTCCAGTTCGTACGTACAACCCACTTCCCAGTGATCACCGCTGCTGCCACGGAAGGCGTGAACCCGACTGCTGTCGGTTTCTCAGCCTCCAACGTGACCGCGACTGTCGCTGAGTGGACGTATGCCACGAAGATCACTTCTCTCTTTGAACTTTCGACGATCGACGCAGGTTTGACACAGAAGTCCAAGGAGCTGGGGTATCATGCTGGATTGGTAATGGACACTGAACTTCGCCGGGTGATTATCGCCGGAGCGACCGCTCAGTATGCTGGTGGAAAGACCAACATTACCGATGTCAACTCGACTGATACTTTCTCTGCGACTGAATTGAGAATAGGTGCCAAGACCCTGTTCGAGAACGCTGCTCCTACATTCGAGAATGGAATGTACCGAGCCATCGTTACTCCTACGGGGCGCTACCAGCTCCAGGGTGACACCACCACTGGCAACTGGGTTAACGTCAACATTTACAACGGAGCTGAAAACGCCGAGTTGGTAAAGAAAGGCGTTATTGGTAACTTGATGGGATTTGATGTTGTTCCGACGAACAACGGCTACTCCTCGGCAACGGTAGGTCTCGGCGCTTCAAACACCGGTTACTGGGAGATTCTCGCCGGTAAAGGTGCTGTCGCCGAAGTGTCTATCGCAGGTCAGGGTGGGGATTACCTCATCATCAAGAAGGCGAACGAGTATGACACGAGCAACCCGTCCAATATGTACGGGACAATGGCTTGGAAAGTCAACGCGTACGCGGCTGTAGTTCTCAACGCAAACTGGGTGATCAAAGTGATCCACCGGTAAGGTTGTTTCGGGGGAGAACTCGAAACCTCCCCTGAATCGAGGAAATAACCTAATTAAAACTCTATGAAAACTCTAAAACCAATCGGAGATCGAGTGCTCCTAAAAATCAAACTCGTCGAAAAGAAAAACGCAGATGGGCAGAAATTCACCGACCTTGACCGTGAGGCGAAGGTGCTTGAATCAAACAATAAAGACATCAAGAAAGGAGCCACTGTTTACTACAACCCACGCGGGTGCATCCAGATCGAGACCATGAAAGGGAAAGGATTTGTCGTCCTAATTATTGATGCTCAGGACGTCTATGGACTCTGGTCTTAGATTCAAAAAGTACGTTGAAAAATTTGGATTCCGGATTGAAAAGGTCGCTTACCGACCAGACCTTCTAGCTGTGAAGTATATGAACCAGTATCTCTTCGCCATACCAAAAAAAATGTACGATCGAAAGTTTCCGCTTCACATGGACATGATGGGGACGGAACACCCTGATTACTACGAGTGCGAGCAATGGGCAAACTCATGGAATACGAAGGTTAAACGAACTGATTTCCTCGAGCAATCCTGGGAAATAGAAAGGGAACGACTATGCTTGTAAACAAATACCGAGTTTTCGGCGCTGTGAACGACTGGGCGAGACCTGGGTGCGAAGGGAAGTACGGTGGTATTGGCTGGTATCGAATCATCAACCCTCTCAGAAAGATAGGGGCTTATGTCGTGACCGGCGAATTTCGTATAGGAACCATGCGATCGGCCATATCGCTTAAGAAAACAGCTGATATCTGGGTATTCAGTCCTATGGCAGATGTCGAAGCCATGACTCTTGTGCGTGCCAATGCCATGTTTACCGGTGCCAAGCTCGTCATGGATGTGGATGATGATCCTTTCAGCGTAGATAAGGAGCATCCGGGCTACGCGTATCACAAAGCGCACGAGCAGGATATGAAGTTCCAGCTCAAAAACTGCGATGCTGTCACCACGACTACCGAAGAGCTGAAAAAAGTGCTCAAAAAGTACAATGACAAGGTTTTCGTCGTACCAAACGGAATTGACAAAAGTATCTGGAAGCTCAAAAAACCGAAAAAGCGTACCGATGGGCGTATTCGACTAGGGTGGATGGGTTCAGGGTCACATATGGCTGATCGGATCGTCGTTGAAAAGGCTATAAAGACCATCATGGCGAAGTATCCACAAGTGGATTTCTACCATGCCGGGATGTGCCTTGTTGAAGGTGCCGAAAACAGGGAGTTTTCCTTCCGTGGTACGAAGGGGTATGAAGAATATCCTGAGTTTCTCAATGGTTTAGACCTCGATATTGCCATCGCTCCGATCAAAGATACGCAGTTTAACCGCTGCAAGAGCAATATCAAGTGGTTGGAACATTCCATGCTCAAAACACCGATGGTACTCTCTGATGTTACGCCATATTCGATGGTAAAACACGGAGAAACAGGCTTCTTAGCGAAGACAACTGAGGACTGGGTGACATATCTATCACTTTTGATAGAAAACCCCGAAGAACGCAAAAGAATAGGGGAAAACGCCTATCGTAGCGTCAATCAGAACTGGCTCATTGAGAAGTTTCTTCCAAGGTACGAAAAGATGTTTGAATGGCTGACAAAAAAGCCTATAACTGTCTACACGGCTATTTCTGGGAAATTCGATAAGTTGATTCCACCTACGAAGACCAAGACAGCCAATTATGTTGCCTTCACAGACCAAAAAAGCGAAGAATGGGTGACAAAAAGGCCCTACGGGAATTTCAACGACAAACGAAGGAACTCCCGAATTCAGAAAATCATGCCTCACCTGTACCTCGACACCGAGTACAGCATCTATCTCGATGGAAACATTGAGCTTTTAGTTGAGCCTCAGGTTTTGATTGATGAATTCTTGAAGGATAAGGATGTGGCCGCTTTTAAGCACCCTGGATGGAATGACATTTACTCCGAGGGGGAGGCAATAGTCAGACTTGGGAAAGATACCAAAGAGAATATCGTCGAACAGATCAAAGAATACTCAAAACAAGGCGTCAAGCAGGACGGGGGTCATTGTGAATGTGGGGTGATTATCCGTCGGCATACGAAAGAAGTCGCTCAAATGAATGAGAAATGGTGGGCGGAATACTGCCGGTACGGAGTCCGTGACCAAATGAGCTTTACCAAGGCGTTTCCGATTGAAAAGGTGAATCAGATCGAGTCAAAGCAAGGGGTACACACGCATCCGTACTTTAAGGTTCACCCCCATGGCTAAGCTCACGATTCTATACAGCTACTTCGGCCAGCAAGAAATGGTCAAGAAGCAGGTAAAAGAGTGGAAGAAATACCAAGGAAAAGCAGATCTGGTGTATGTTGATGACTGCTCAAAAGTACCGTTTGTGAAGCCTGACGGAGTGACAGCATACCGAGTGCTCGATGACATCAAGTGGAATCAGGGAGGGGCGCGTAACCTCGGAATGAGTAAGCAGAAAGGTTGGGTGATCGTGCTTGATATGGACTATCTTGTGACAGAGAAGAATATCGAGCAGATACTCGCGCTCAAACCGAAAAAAGGGACGGTTTACTACTTTGGGCGAACTGGTGAACCTATATCCTACACGCTTTACCTCATTCACAGTGACGACTTCAAGAAAACAGGAGGCTATGATGAAGATTTTTCTGGGCATTACGGGTGGGAGGATGCGCTTTTCAATCGGAGAGTCAAAGATGCTCTCAATCGTGAGGTGCACGAAGAAATAAAGATTAAATACTTCCCGGGTGAATCCTCGGGCGGAGAAGATGGCCAAAGAAACAGAGACCTCCTTAACTGGAAGCTCATGTTCCCAGAAAAAACGAAGAAAAATATCAGTTTCGAATGGAAAACTCTATGAAAGTACACATCGTTAACTACGAGGAACCGCGCTACAACGGCATTCTGTCTAAATATGCCTATAGCATGGCAGACGAACTCGAAAAACTCGGAGTGGAAGTCACCGTATCGAATGAACCTGACCAGAAGTCCGACGTTAACCATCATATCAATTACCGCTCTTACAGGCCGAGCGGAACCATTGACACGCTCATGGTCACGCATATCACGACCGAGGACAAAATGGAGTCAATAAAGAGCGGAATGAAGACGGCGAAGAAAGGAATTTGCTTCTCTCACGAAACCGAGGAGCAACTGAAAAAAGAGGGTATTAAGAAGCTCACCACTATTCTTCCAGCACACGACGGATTGCCACGACGGCCAAGGAGAATTTTTATCTCAACCAATGTTTACCCGGACGGATGCAAGCGTGAAGGAATGTTTTACGAGCTTATCAAGAATATCGACTGTTCTAAGTTCCATTTTTACATCATGGGAAGCGGATGGAACGTACAGGGACTTGAAGCGAATATATCGTATCTCGATCATTTTGAGCTGGATGACTACGTGAACCTGATGAATGTGTGCGATTATAATCTGTATTTTGGCATGGATGAGGGGAGTATGGGAATTCTGGATGCTACAAATGTCGGAATGAAAACGATCGCTCCGTCAACAGGGTTTCATAAAGAGATCGGTATTGATTACCCGTTTACAACGCAGCTGGAATTGAACGAGATATTCAAGAAATTAGCCACGAATCCGGTCGAATCGTGGACATGGGCGCAATACACCAAAGAACACATGAAAGTATGGGAAAAACTGCTCTCATAACAGGGATCACCGGACAGGATGGGAGCTACCTCGCGGAACTCCTCCTCTCGAAAGGCTATGAAGTACACGGACTTGTCCGCCGATCTTCGACATACCCGTCCGGAAACGAGCGGATCGAACATATCCGAGAGAAACTTCATCTACATTATGGTGACATGACCGACCCGTTCTCTCTTCTGTGGGCTCTCAGGAAAAGCAATCCCACTGAAATATATAACCTCGCGGCTATGAGTCATGTACAGGTGAGCTGGGAGACCCCCTATTATACGGCACAGACAACAGGCATAGGGACGCTCAACCTCTTGGAGGCTATGCGTGTTCTTGATTGCAAGGCGAAGGTCTATCAGGCATCTACCTCGGAGATGTATCGGGGGGACGGAACCATCATCGACGAGAAAACTCCTTTCGACCCTATCAGTCCCTACGGATCCGCGAAAATGTATGCCCACAATATCTGCCGGAATTATCGTGAAGCGTTCGGGATGTTTATTTCTTGCGGAATACTCTTCAACCACGAAAGTCCACGACGAGGCAAGAACTTCGTTACGAAAAAGATTGTGGACGAGGCAAAGAAGTATGGGAAGGTAAGACTCGGGAACACATCTTCAGCACGGGATTGGGGCTACGCACCGGACTATGTTGAGGCTATGTGGCTTATGCTCCAAGAGAAAAAACCTGATGATTACGTGATTGCGACTGGCGAGACCCACACCATCAAAGACTTCATCGGGTATGTCGAAAAAGAACTCGGGAAGAAAATCAAGGTCATCATCGACAAGGAATACAAACGCCCAAATGATGTGCACTGTCTCAAAGGAAATCCAGCCAAAGCCAAGAAGAAACTCGGATGGAAACCAAAAGTCAAAGCTGAAGAACTTGCAAAAATAATGTGTAACAAAACTCTATGAAAGCAACTAACTGTAGAATGTGCCAGTCCAAGAATCTGAAGCAGTGGTTAGACCTCGGACTCCATCCACACTCAGACCATTTTCACAAAGAGAAGGAGGCTGAGATGTTTTACCCCCTGGGGGTATCTGTTTGTGAAGACTGCGGACTCAACCAGCTGACTTGGATTGTCGCCAAAGAAGAGCTGTACCTGAAGGATTATCTCTATGAGTCTTCCATCACGAAGACCGCTAGCGACCACTGGCAGGAACTGGCTGACACGGTTTGCCAGAAAGTAGAGCTTCCTGATAATTCTTTCATTGTCGATATCGGATCAAATGACGGAACGCTCCTCACGAAGTTCCAGGCGAAAAGGCATAAAGTGCTCGGTATTGACCCGACTCCGGAAGCAACACAGATTGCTATTGATAGAGGTGTACCTACTATACAGAAGTTTTTCACTCGCGATGCAATCGAAGGGCTCGACAAAGCAGACCTTGCCGTTGGGACAAATGTCTTCGCGCATGTCCATGACCTGAAAACATTCATGGACGATATAGACGCGCTCCTCAAGCCAGAAGGTGTTTTCGTGTTCGAGTCTCCATATTTCGGAGAGTTTTTGAAAGGTCTTGAATATGACACCGTGTACCACCAGCACCTCTCCTACCTCTCATTGAAACCAGTCGTGAAGTTCATGGAGAAGCACGGCATGGAAGTCTTTGACGTCGAACAGCGGCCGCTCCACGGTGGAGTATTTCGAGTCTATATCGCCCGAAAAGGACAGCGTACAGTGAAGCCGAGTGTGCGAGAGATGCTTGATGGTGAGACATGGGGGAGAGAAGTACTCGATTCATTCGCGCGGGCTACTCGTAAGAGCCGAGATGATTTGGTTGACGTTATAACAGAGCTTCATCGAGAAGGGAAAAGCATTGCCGTGGTCTCTACACCAGCAAAGGGGAACACCCTTCTCAACTACACCGGAATCGGCCGTTACATTGATTTCGCAACTGATCGCTCAAAGTTGAAACAGGGGCGTTTCCTACCTGGAACAGGTATCGAAGTGTTCTCAGATGATGAGCTTATCAAGCGCCAACCAGATTTTGCGCTGGTTTTGGCATGGAATTTCTTCCCGGAAATCACTGAGAACGTACGAAAGGCTGGTTTCAAAGGAAAGTTTATTCGCCCACTGCCAAAAATTGAAATTATATGAAACACGAAGACGAAAGGGGTATAATTGAAGACCTCAAAGTCGGTAAGGACTGGTCAGTCACCTATATTTCTTTTAAAAAGGGGGCGGTCAGGGGAAATCACTACCACAAAGACACGGCGCAGTTCGACATAGTTATTAACGGTATCTTGGAGTGTGCAACGAAAGGAAAGTTCTTTAAGAGTCGAAGGGACTTGTACGGACATGACACTATGTGGCACTGGCCTGGGACAAAACACGCCTATAAAGCCAAGTACGACTCGGAAATGATTTCCATTTGTTTTGGAAAAAGGATCGGTGAGAACTACGAAGAAGACACCTACCGACTGGATGAGAAAGAAAAACTCCTATGAGAATCGGGAATCCCTCTATTACCAAGGCCGAGATAGATAATGTCACACGAGCCATCGTTCGTGGCGATATTTCTCAAGGCGATTATATTGGCCGCTTTGAGGAAGAGTGGGCGCACATGAATTGGCGCGAGTTTGGGGTGTCTTGTAATTCTGGAACTTCGGCAATTCAATTAGCGCTGCTTGCTCTAGGGGTAGGAGAAGGAGACGAGGTAATCGTTCCGGAGTTCACTATGGCGGCGTGTGCGTTTTCAGTGTCGGCTGTCGGAGCTACACCGGTTTTTGTGGACTGTCTTGATAATCTGACTATGGATGCTTCCAAGATCCTGATAACGAAGAAAACAAAGGCCATCATGGTCGTTCCTATATACGGCCGACCAGTGAGCAAAGAGGTATACAACATTGCGAAGAAGCACGGAATAAAAGTGATAGAGGACTTCGCCGAAGGGCACGGAATAAAGCCACATGGTGATATTACCTGCTATTCATTCCAGGCTAATAAGATCATAACCACTGGTGAGGGAGGCATGTGCACGACTGACAATGGAAACTATTATAACGAGATGCGCAAGTTTTCTTCTCTTTATTTCGATGAAAAGAGGTCAATGCTGCACGCGAAAATTTCAGGGAATTTTCGCATGACTAATTTGCAGGCTGCGGTTGGAGTGGCACAGTGTAAGCGATTTAAGGAGCTTCGTGACAAGCGGATCAAATTGGCATCTTGGTACAACGAGTATCTTCCGCCTCAATATCACATGCCTAGTCGCGAGGTTGTTTGGGTTTATGATATACAGACAGATAATCAGGAGAAATTGAAATTATTTCTTGAAAAGAAAGGAATTGAATCACGGTATGGTTTCAAACCTATGAGTATGCAGCCACCGTATCGTGATGAGTATTCTCGTGAACACGAAAAACTTAATGCATTCAAGTGGTCGAAAAGAGTCTTGTACCTTCCGACTTACTATGAAATGTCTATAACTGATGTAAAAACTGTATGCAAAGCGATAACATCTTTCGAGAGAAGGTAGAAACTCCGTCCGAAAATTCAGTAAATAACAGCTTATCTAAGCCAACTAGTGAAGAAGTTGGTACTCCTTTGCGTCCAGAGGATAAAATTGGTAATGAAGAGAACTTTGAGAAGCTGGAATTGTGGGAAGGAGAGAAAAACAAGAAGTACGTAAATGAATACTTCAACACTCACAATATCGCCCACGATTTTATGTGGAAAATGCCGCTCGCTCAGATAGACAAATATATCCGTGAAGAAATGGACTCTCGTGAGTATGAGAAAACCACCACGAACTACAGGGATATTTTAAGGGAAATCGAGACAGAAATAGGGTCAGAAAAGCTTCAATTATACAAACGGTTACAGAAAATAGCTCAATACATCCAGGTTTCTAAGAAATATCGGGCGATCCGAGAGAAAAAAGAATCCTTTAGACAGTCCTTGTCCTCGCCCAGTTTATAGAGTCTGGGCTAGGAAAAGGGAAATCTAAATATCACCTTTATGCCCTATACACCCAAAACTCTCTCTGACATGAAGCAAAGTCTGGCTGATCGTCACGACAACGGAACTGTTCCGACCAATTCGACTATCCTCGCCAAATACGTTCGCCTTTTGAATCGGGGAGTGGAATACTGCGCAGATGAGCTGAAATATACCAAGGAGGCGACAGTAGTAGTTACGAATGGTGTTGGAAACCTTCCGGCTGATTTTATCGAACCAAAAAACATCTTTGACTCGTCAAATAACGAGTATTTTCAGATCGGGCAAGAGAAAGTGGCCTATCGGATCGGCCTTCGGTACTGGATAAGCGGCAACCAAACGGACGGATTTGTTTTGAATACCCCGAATGACGATACTTTCACCGTGCAGTACGCCTTCCGACCGGCTCCGCTCGTTGATAACACGGATATTTGCCTGATACCTGACATAGAGGCTCCGGTTGCCTATGCCTACGCCATGCTCCGAAAGGGAGAAAGCGACCCATTCGAGGATGCTGAACTCTCTCTTCAGGAATGTGACGACCGGATATCGAAAATGTCAAGCACAAACTCCTCAAATAACGAAGTAAGTGGGTTTGAAATTTACTGAGATGGCCAAGGGCATGGAGAACAAGCAGCAGGATGATTTCGGGAAAGGATTGAATCTTTTCACGCGAGACACCATGCTCAAAGAAAACGAGGCTCCGGTAGCGTACAACGTTTGGGCTGTTGGAAAAAACTCGGTAGCAAAGCGTCCAGGAGTGGCAAGATTTTGCACTATCGCCGGTGGAAACCCGATAGATGGTATTGGGTCGTACTATGCAGGAGCAACACGGAAACTCATCGCTATGTGCGGCGGGACGCTGTATGACGTTACTTCTGGTTCGGCCGTAGCTCTTTCTGCCGCTCCACTGACCGCAGGAAACTTCTCGGCAGGGTATCGTGCTGATTTTTGTCAAGCCGGAGGGTCATTGTTCGTTGCCAACGGAAAGCAAAACATCCGAGTCGTTGATTCTGGGTTTACAGTGCGCGACCAGACTGGTTCGGTTATCGCTGACAAGCTCATTTTTTACAAATCTTGTCTCTGGGCGGCTGGTGAACCATCAAGTGGTAATGAAACACGGCTGTACCGGTCTGGAAGCGATACAAACATCGGAAACTTCACCTACGGGGCGACGGCAAACCCGCTCGCCACATCGGTCTATATTTCAAAATCAGATGGGCAGTATATAACTGGGTTTTTCAAACACCAGGATTTTCTCTACGTGACCAAAGAACGGTCTCTTTGGCGTTCAAACGTCGGAACAGATACCTATCAGCTCATCACGAATGAAATGATCGACCCGGCTCGCGGGTGTGATTCGCATCATTCTATCGACTCGGTAGACAATGATAACTTCATGTTTGCGGAACAAGGAGTCCAGGCAACCGGTTATGAGCCGAACATCCTTGACCAGATTCGGACAAACATTGTCTCGCTTCGTATCGATCCTGACCTCAAATCCATCCAGAAGTCTCGTCTAGCTGACGTTGAAGGCATCTACTTTGACAATCACTATTACCTCTCTTATACCTCTGGTGGCGGAAGCGTAAACGATGTGATTAAAGTATACGATCGTCAGCGCCTCGGTTGGTGGGAGTTCCAGATAGCTATAGACGGAGTATTCACAGGTGCTTCTTGTTTCTCTGAGTTCAAGAACGCTTCTGGAGAAACCAAGCTCTATTTCGGATCACCAGTAGACGGCTCTATCTACTACTTCGACGATACGCTCAAGCAAGACCAAGGCTACGCCATTCTCACTGACTATAAAACACCAAAACTTTCTTTTGGAAACTATTCACAGATGAAGTTCTTTTTGGATGTCGAGCTGTACTTTGGGAAAACACCTGGTAATCCAACCATTAACGTGTTTATCGATGGGACACTAGCAGCTACTTCTCACCCATATATCGGGTCTAGTGGGTCGGCAGGAACAGGTATCGAAAAAACGGGTGTTGGGAAAACAGGTGTCGGCGGAGGGTCGCTGACAGTAACAGACGACGGAGGAGGAGACTTCGTGCGAATCCCACTCGGAGTCAGCGGTCGAAATATCCAAGTACAGATAACCGACGAAGACATCACAGGAACGAAGTCATGGGAAATCAACAGTATGCACTTTCACTTTAAGAAACTAAGCCCACTTTATCAGCCAAATACGCAATGATATGAACCATCTAGATAATTTCGGTACAAATCTCACATCGGGAACTTCGGCATCTGATACGACTTCGCCAGTGAACTCTGTTCCATCGATCGCTGCTCCTTTCTGGGTGGCTTTTGACGCGACGAATATCAACAACCACTACGAAACGAAACTCATCACCTCAAAGACAGCCACAAACATTCTTCATTCAGCTCTTTTATACGACCACACTACGGCTGAGGAGATTCGAATAGTCAACCCGGCAGCTGAATTTGATGCTCTTTCTACCGGCTGGCAGACAGGCCCGGGGACTTGGACATACTCATCCGCCGACTCTCCAACCTTTGTTCTCACGACAAGCGTTGACTTATCATCTTTCATCGGAGTAGGAGCCAGGATAAAGCTCACTCAAACCACGGTCAAATACTTCATCGTGACAGCTATCTCGGGTACAACCATAACGCTTTACGGAGGTACTGACTACACTCTCACGGCAGCAGCTATAACAAGTCCGTATTTTTCGATAATGAAAGCTCCGGTTGGATTTCCTCTGGACCCACTCAAATGGCAACTGCAAGTAACTGACCAAACGGAACGGTCGCAATCTTCTCCTGTTCAAGGAACATGGTACAACCTCAACGCAGCGCACAAACTAGACGTTCCAATCGGAGCATGGGATTTAATGTATTGGTGTGGAGCATCAGCTTCAAAAGCTGCGGCTACAGTCATTGGAGCAGAAACAACTCTCTCAACAGCTAATAATTCAGAAAGTGACGCAGACTTTTCAGACGACGCATTGATTACAACTGGTAGTGCATCAATCGCATTTAAATCTAGTTATCACAGACGAAAGCATGTTCTACTTGCTTCTAAGACAAGTTACTACCTGAATGTCAGAACTAACATTGCTTCAGCAACTGATATTCGGGTAAATCAGACTAACAATGGGCAAACAGCTAAGCTGATAATTCGTTGCGTTTGTGCCTACCTATAAATATCACAAGTAAACAATACTAAAAAACAACTATGGCAAGCAAAAAAAGAGGAGGATTAAGTAAAAGGGAATTTTCTTCTAACCAAGCAGCAACACAGACGAAGAAAAACGCTTCTGTTCGAGCAACAGCGAGTAAATCATTGGCCCCTCTTGTAGGTGCTGGCCCTCTCCTTCCTGGTCAAACCAGACAGGCTCCTTTGGCCGGCCCGAGCCTCCCAGGGAAAGTCGCACCAGGGTATTTCGACTACTCTAACAACTCAGTGGATTTAGCTGGGTATAAAGAACCGT
>ERZ724505.1045-NODE-1045-length-15853-cov-4.701228_pt1 | contig 15853 bp, 12 predicted proteins | sample MGYA00376038_ERZ724505 | MGnify/ENA primary metagenome ERZ724505 (study PRJEB28724, sample SAMN07190884) | wastewater metagenome | isolation source: effluent of sewage treatment plant in Hong Hong | place: Hong Kong | collected 2016-03-17 ... | reverse complement strand
TTACAAAGTACCCACAGTCGTGTTTAAAAATTGAGCGTGACGGACGAACGTTAATGTTTGACATCGGCACATTCGCCACAGCCAAATATTCGGTCAGCGAGTTTGGAAAGTTGGATGCGGTAATTTACACGCACAGGCACACAGACCATTTAGACTTAAGCATCATTGACGAGCTACATGGTAATGGTGTTGCGATTTATGGCAACTCCGATGTTGCCGAGGCTATCGGTAAAGATTTTGTTGAAATAGTAGATGAGGAAGAGGAGTTGGTGATTGCTGGCTTCAAGATAAGGGCTCGGCATATGGAGCACTGCCTCTTGGTTGACGGACAGAAAACAGTTCCAAATACTGGTTTTGTTATCGAGGACAGGCTGTTAATACCTGGAGATAGCGTTGAAGCTGGTGATCTAGATGTTGAGATAGGCGCTCTCCCTATATTCGGGCCGGACATAACATTCCATGATGCATACAAGATGGCACTAGATCTTGGTGCAAAGCAGATTATCCCTATCCACTACGATATAGCTAGAATGGATCCTCACACCTTTACACACCTGGGAGGCGACTTCCATGGCAACTTCGAGGTCCATATTCTTGAGGATGGGGAAAGCCTAACAATTTAGGCATAAGCGTTTTGAGCCGTTCTAAGCCTTTTTGAGGGCTCTTCCAGCTTCACGCTCCTGTTCTCGCCGTTTGATGGTTTCTCGCTTGTCATAGCGCTTCTTTCCACGCCCAAGGCCAACCTCAAGCTTTACCAATCCTTTGTCTTCTAATAAAGCAAGGGGTACGGCCCTAACCCCGCCGTTTTGACCGCCAATAATTTCGTTAATCTGCTTCTTGTGCATCAAGAGCTTACGACTCCTATCAGCATCCAATTTCACGCCCGCTGCTGGAGGGTAGGGAGTAAAATGGGCATTGGTTAACCAAGCTTCACCATCTTTAAAAGCGATAAAACTGCCCTTTAAGCTGACATTACCCAGCTTTGCGCTCTTAACCTCTGGGCCAGACAGCACCAAACCCGCCACTAACTTCTCGGTAATGGCATAATCAAAATAGGCTTTTCGGTTTTTAGCTAACAGCTTCATACTATGATTATAGGATATCGCTTCATCTAGGTATAATATTGTTATGACAATGCAAGAAATCAAAAGCATATTATCCCAATCTATAGAGCAGAACTTCGGTCAAAAGATTGACCCTGAGGTTAGCTATCCTGATGTAAAATTTGGTGACTTCTCGACAAATGCCGCATTTCTTCTGGCCAAGCCCTTGGGCAGCAGCCCTGTAGAGATCGCAGAAAAGCTGGCTGCGAGAATCAATCACGAGCATATTGAATCAGCAAACGCAGTTAATGGATTTATCAATATCAGGATGACAAAGGCTTACTGGATAGAGAAGCTCTATCAGATTGACAGTAAGTACGGGTCTTCAGTAGTCGGCACAGAGAAGAAGCTTCAGGTTGAGTTTATCTCGGCCAACCCTACGGGACCTCTTACGCTAGGTAATGCCCGCGGGGGGTATCTTGGAGACGTGATCGGCAGAGTCATGAAACATCGTGGCTACTCGGTTACAAACGAGTACTACTTTAATGACGCTGGGACTCAGATCAGGAACCTGGTGGGCTCGGTTAAGGCAGCGGCTGGTTTAACACAGAAAACCGAAGATCACTATCCTGGCGAGTATATAGAAGAGCTGGCTAAAGACTTCAAATCTGATCTCGAAACAAAGGATGATAAAGAGCTAGCAAAGATCCTTACTCAAGCCATCTTCGAAAGATGGATAAAACCATCGATTGATAAGATGGGGATCACCTATGATGAGTGGTTTAACGAGAGTAGCTTAGTTGAATCAGGGGAGTTCGACAAAGTTCTTCAATTGCTCGAGGAAAAAGAGATATCATACCTGAAAGATGGCGCCTTGTGGCTCGCAAGCTCTAAGTTCGGTGACGAAAGAGATCGTGTTATCAAGAAGTCTTCTGGAGACGTTACCTACCTGGGAACAGACATTGCTTATCATCTCAACATCTTCAATCGTCGCGGTTTTGACCACGCTGTAAAGATATGGGGAGCTGATCATGCAGGTCAGGTGCCATCTCTCAAGCTGACAATTGAGCAACTTGCTCCAGGTAAGAAGCTAGACTTCGTCTTGATGCAATGGGTCCGACTTATTAAGGACGGGCAAGAGGTTAAGATGAGCAAGCGCGCCGGAACATACGTAACGGTTGAGGAGCTGGTTGATGAGGTCGGTTCTGACGTTGCAAGGTTCTTCTTTTTACAACGTTCTACCGACACTGCGATGGATTTTGATCTGGATTTGGCAAAAGAACAGTCTCAGAAAAATCCGTTGTACTATGTCATGTATTCATACGCTAGAGCTCACTCAATCCTGAAGCAGGCAAGCCTTAGAGGGCTTACACCGATCAGTAGTATTTCCGATATATCAGATCAGGAGCTTGCACTTATTCGCTACATCAGTCGTTTCCCCGGTGTGCTTGAGGAGGTGATTCAGGATTATGGTGTCCATAGACTCACATTCTTTGCCATGGAAACGGCAAAGCTATTCCATGATCTCTACGAGAGTGAGCGAATTATCGATCTCGATAAAGGTGTCGCCTCAAAGCGCCTCTACACAATCCAGAAGTACACCCAGTTCATGAGGCTATTATTCGGCTTGATCGGAGTCACTCCACTAGACAGAATGGAGCATAACGAAGAGCCAGATACATCCCACCCGTCTTAACTGCTATAATCGGCATATGAATCCGGGGGAGTTAAAGCAGTCAGAATTGGGTCTTTTTGATGAGCCAGAAGAGGTGGTTCTTAATAACGCGCAGAAGGCAGCTGTAGAACATCTTGATGGCCCTGCCTTGGTTGTGGCCGGAGCCGGTACGGGTAAGACAAGGGTTATAACCCAGCGAATCGCACACCTGATAGGTATCGGTAAGGCCGAGCCTCAAGAGATACTGGCGTTGACCTTTACAGAGAAGGCGGCCAGGGAGATGGCTGAAAGATTGTACGATCAGATAGGATGGCGCTCATACCAGGTGGCCGTTCTTACCTTCAACGCTTTTGGTTCCGAGTTGCTGGGCCGTTACGCTTCCCATATCGGGCGATCTGTAAGCGGGGGCCTCCTGAACGATACTCAGAAAGCGCTTCTTCTCCAACAGAATATTGAGCGCGTTGAGCTGTCGTATTACGGTCCACACTCGAATATTTTCGAGTTTCTCATAGGGGTGGTTGATTACATTGGGAGATTGCAGAATGCAGGCATAGGAAGTGCTCAATATACCAAGTACGCCTCTGGGTTGAAGCCGGGTGCTGAAATGCATCCTCAAGATATTGCCGAGCAGCAAGATCTAGCGAAGCTTTATGAGCTATATGAGCAATTAAAAGAGGAGTCCGGGACCTACGATTTTAACGATCAACTCCTGTTACCATTGAAAATATTACAACAAAGAAAAAACTTGGCTCTAAGACTTAGTAAGCAGTATAAGTATGTGCTAGTAGACGAATATCAGGACACAAACAAGCTGCAGGATGATCTACTGCGGTCCTTCATCACAAAGGAGGGCAACCTTTTCGCTGTAGGCGATGATGACCAGGCTATATATGGATTTAGAGGAGCCGAGATCGGAAACATACTGAACTTTGTTGATCACTTTAACGTAGAAAAGCCTCTAGCTCTAACCGAGAACTATCGTTCCGGTCAGGAGATACTGGATTCGGCCTACAGACTTATCAAGCACAACGATCCCAACAGGTTGGAAAGTAAGCTTGGAATTAATAAGAAGTTGTCATCTTCCAAGAAGGGTAGCTCAATTGAGTTCAAGCTTTTTGAATCACCTACAGATGAACTATCCGGTATTGCAGAGGAGGTGCAGTTAAGGGTTGAAGAAGGAGTTGAGCCAAAAGATATTGCAGTTTTATCTGCGACCCATGCTCCTTTGAAGCAGTTAGCAAAGATGCTCAAATCGAGAAATATTCCTTTTGCGCTGTCTACTCAAGTTAATATTTTTGAGCAGCCAGAGCTAAAACAACTCTGGTATTTACTCGAGTGGCTGGGGAACAAGGCCGATGATGAAAGTATTTCTCACGTTTTGATAAGTAAGTTTACAGGTTTGAAAGCCGAAGAAGTGAGGAAATTATTACAACAAAGAGACATTGATAACGAAAATTTGGAAGATGCTCTTCGCAAGGCGGCTCAATCTGATGAAGGTCTTGAACATGTGGTTCAAAAGGTAGATGAATGGCGGGCGTGGTCACTGGAGTACCCGGTTAGCCAGTTGGCTTATAGGTTGGTCTTCAAAACCGGTCTCTCCGACAGCCTTATCGAAGCTGCCAAGAAGGACGACAGGATAATTCGAGTATTTGAAGACCTAGTTCAGCTACTTACCCAGATGCAGGACTATGAGACGGTCGCCAAGGATAACAGCTTGGTAGGTTACCTCAAGTCATTCCCTAAACCACCGACAATTGAGGTACAGGAGCCGGTAGGAGACGAGGGTGGGGTGCAGCTATTAACTGTTCACGCATCCAAGGGCCTCGAGTTTAGTAGGGTATATCTTGTAGGATGTACTCAACGTAGTTGGAGCAGGGGGCGAGATTCGGGTTGGCAAATACCTGAGGAGCTAAGACGAGATAGCGATTTCGGTCCAGAGCATGAGCTAAGGAGGTTGATGTACGTTGCAGTCACAAGAGCAAAAGATGACATACAGTTAAGTGCTTCTGCTCTCTCTGCGGGAGGCGTTCGTCAAACAGTTAGCCCGTTTATTGACGAGCTCTTCGGCGACCTGAAGTTCAAGATGGGTAAACAATCAACAGACAAGCCTGCTATCGAGAAACTATTGACAAAAATACAACGAATATATCCGTTGGCGGGTTACAATAACACCAAAAAGCTACCATTTGAAGATTCCGACGGGTGGCTCAACCTCACTGTAGGAGAATTGGCTTCCTACGATTTCTGCCCATATGATTTCTATCTGGAAAAGGTGTTGGGAATAAAACAACCGTTTGGAGCCCAATTAGCTTTTGGGTCAGCTATCCATGGCGCGATTGAGTCATATTACGACTCCATCTTAAGGGGTGAACGGCCGGTAGAAGAAGAGGTAATCCAGCGGCTCGACGAGCTTTGGAGTGATCGAGGTTATCCAACAAAAAAAGCTGCCCAGCAAGCCAGAAAATCGGCACATGAGGCAGTGCATAAATTTGTTGCTCGGGAAGCAAAATCAGATCGCCAGGTACTTGGATCCGAGGTGCCTATCAAGATTGAAATACCCGAAGCAAAACTCCGCATTCGAGGAAGACTTGATGCGTACTTCAAGACACCAGAAGGAATTGAGCTAAGGGACTTTAAGACTGGGCGAAAGACAGATCCAGAGAGTCTAAGCCGTACCGCCAAATCGAGTATTCAGCTTAGAACCTACGCCATGGCTTTTGAAGAGATGACCGGCAAGAAAGTTGATCAGGTGGTTCTAGACTACGTTGTCAGTGGGGTTGAAGGTGGAGCCAGATTAACGCCTAAGATCATACAAAATCACCGAGACAAGTTGGTCGCAATTGCAGAAGGAGTCAGGTCTCGAGAATTTAAGCCGAAGCCCTCGAATGTACACGAGTGTGCGGCAATCAAATATTTTGGAGATGTTCAAGACTTTGAAGGCTATGAGGTAAGTGATGCGTGACGACATCTGGTTACAGCAGCTTCTTGATGAGACATGGGATAGGTACTTCAGCGACGTGCCTCAAGAAAACATTGTTCGAATTGAATTCGGCCGCAGGGCAAAACGTCAGCTTGGTTCAATCAGGCGTGACCGAAAAGATCCTTCGATAACGATCATCACCTTGAACGGTCTATTTCGCGATGAGAGCATCCCAGAGTACATTCCTCAATCTACTCTGGTTCATGAGCTGATTCATTACGCTCATGGCTTTAATTCGCCCTTAGAGCAGCTCCACAGGCATCCTCACGCGGGTGGAGTGGTGCGTCGTGAGTATGCTGAGCGTGGGCTTGAGCAAATGTACCTGGATCAGCAGAAATGGCTCAAGGAGAACTGGCCTAGGATACTTGAAGAGAACTTCGGCACCAGCTTGCCAAAGCCCAGGAAGAGTCGACGCCGCGTGCCCAAGCCTTTCTGGTTTTAGCCTTTAGGGTAGAATAAGCATATGTGGTTTATATATGGGATTCTCAATGCCAGCTTCTTATCGGTTAGGAGACTCTACGACAAGAAGGCCTTAACGAGTGGCCATTTGCCTCCGCTGACCTTGAGCTGGTCAACCAGAGCTATCGCGGCGGTAATTATGCTTGCTGGTTTGATATTGTTTATCCAACCTGATGTGACAATATCAACCGACTTCTACATTGCCATCATTCTGGTGACGGTGGGATTCTACCCGTTGTTCTCATGGCTGTATTACTCGGCTCTAAGGGACGGGAAGATCTCGACTACGCTTCCGATACTCGGCTTGATACCGGTCTTCAGCTTGGTTGCGGCTTACTTCGTACGAGGAGAGACGCCTCCGCTTTGGGGGATTATTGGAGTTCTTTGTATCGCTTTCTCGATTTATTTCATGCACTTTCATACTTTCAATCATCCACTCCAGCCGTTCCGAGAAATAGTGTCCGAAAAACCCGCTAGAAAGATGCTAGCTGTTGCAGTTATTGCAACGTTTGGAGCTCTGGTAGACAAGTGGGGTGTTGATGCCGGCGGTCCGTTCCTTTACGCCACTTTCAATCTGGTGGGGGCGGTGATGGCGGTCGCTATAATTGATGCGATTATGCATCACAGAAGAGCCATTCAACCTGTTTTTGAGAAGTGGCACATCATTTTGTTTATTGGTTTGGTTGAGCTTGGCGTCTTCGTTTTTTATAACCTCGCTTTAGCCAATACGCCATCGGTAGCCTATATCGTCGCTATGAGAGATTTGAGTATCTTGGTGACCGCAGCGGTGGGGGCTTATGTCTACAAAGAGAAGGTCAGTAACCACACAAAAGCTGCGTACTTGATCGCGGCTTTAGGATTCATATTGATTGCGGTTCAATAATTACTGGTCGGGGTGAAAGGACTCGAACCTTCGACCTCAGCAACCCGAATGCTGCGCGCTAGCCAACTGCGCCACACCCCGACAACGGGTGAATAATAACAAAATAGAAAGGGGCCCCGCTAGCTCTCTAGGATGAGAGGTAACGGGGCCCGGATGGGTCCAGGACATGACGTCAGTCGGTGTTCTTCCATGATGCCACCCTGTCGGTGGGAGGAGGAGTGCGCTGACTTGAGCCCGGCTTTGCACCACCGCGCCCCTTGCTTGTCTTGTCCCGCTGATCACGAGTGTTGCCACCCGAGTTGGAATTGCTAGATCGTGGCTTGATAACGCCGACAACCCTATACCCCTGTTCAGGATCGTAGAGCGTTCCGCAGTTCCCGCAGGAAATACGGCCGTTCGTTGACCCGAAGCCAGGGTCTTCGTACCCACAAGAGGGGCACTCCGGCTTTCCTGACATGTTCCTCCCAGAAATCGTATTTCTAGAACAGATACATTATACAACAAAACCATAAGCATTACAAGTAAATTAATGAAAAATTCGTGACAAAACCAAACAAATACCGTACACTTTCATTATGGAAATGATTATTGGAGCGGTAATAATTGCGATCGCCCTGGTGGGTGTGGGCGTATATCTTTCAATACTTATCAAGCGAGGGTCTCAATCTGACCCTAAGCCAGATCAAGGCCTTCTTCTCCTCCAGGAACAGCTCGGTAAGCTCACGGATCGTATGGATGAGCGCCTCGACAAGAATCATGAGAATATGCAGACCGCTATTCGCAGTCAGTTTGCCGCCTCAACCAAACTAATAGGTGAGGTAACTCGAGACTTAACTGAACTCAAGGAGAGCAACAAGCAGGTCATGAGTATTACCGATGAGCTCAAACTGCTTCAGAATACCCTCCAAAATCCTAAACAGAGAGGAGTCCTAGGGGAATACTTCCTCCAGACCGTTCTAGAAAATGTTCTACCGCCAGAGCGATATAAACTTCAATATCGGTTTAACGACGGCGAAACTGTTGATGCAGCAATCATTCTAGATAAGGGTAAGATCTTACCGGTTGATTCTAAGTTCAGCCTCGAGAATTATAATCGGTTGGTAGACGAGAAAAACGAGCAGAGACGAGAGACGCTGGTGAGGGCTATCAAGAACGATCTCAAGCTGCGCATTGATGAGACCTCAAAATATATAAGACCGTCAGAAGGGACCATGGACTTTGCTTTCATGTTTATCCCTAGCGAAGCAATATATTACGATCTCTTGATTAACAAGATCGGTACTCTCCAGACCAATGCTCGCGACCTTATTGAGTATGCCTTCCGCGATAAGAAAGTCATCATTGTAAGCCCGACATCATTCATGGCTTACCTCCAGACGGTCATGCAAGGTCTAAGAAGCCTTCAGATTGAGGAGCGTGCTAAAGAGATTGAGAAGCGAGTCGGAGAGCTTGGTCGCCATCTAACAGCGCACGAAACGTACATGCAGAAACTTGGAAGCTCACTCGGTACGACCGTCAATCACTTTAACGCTGCTCACAAGGAGTTGGCGAAGGTTGATAAGGACGTAGTAAAAATAGCCGAGACGACCCCCGCCGTAGAGGCTATGCTTGTCGACAAGCCTTCGTTAAACGACTAATATTGGCATATGAAGCGTGTCCTTTCTGGTATCCGTTCAAATAACGACCTAACCCTGGGTAATTACCTTGGTGCTCTAAAGCCATGGGTCGAAATGCAGCCCCAAGTCGGTGATGCCGAGAGGTCTACAGAATACTTCTTCTTCGTGCCCGATCTACATACGCTAGTTGCTCGACCAGAACCATCGGAGTTGCGGAGGAATACACTCTCAAACGTTGCCTGGTTCTTAGCGGCAGGTTTGGACCCTGATAGAGTAACTTTGTTTGTGCAGTCGCATATACCAGCGCACAGTGAGCTGGCCTGGATCTTCAACAATTTTGTGACAATGGGCGAGTTGAGTCGAATGACGCAGTTTAAGGATAAGTCTCGTAAAGGCGGATCCGAGGGGCAACTTGTTGGGATGTTTACTTATCCAACACTGATGGCGGCAGACATCCTGCTTTACGATGCAGACGAGGTTCCAGTTGGTGATGACCAGGTGCAGCACGTTGAGTTGGCCCGCGACATTGCTCAAAGGTTCAACAATCTTTACAACGGAGTGTTTAAGCTGCCCAAAGCAGTCAAGCCGGTAGCTGGAGCACGTGTCATGAATCTCCAGGATCCCACATCCAAAATGAGCAAGAGCGATGAGGATTCAAGTGGAGTTATATTGCTCAGTGACAAGCCAGAGGTTATTCAGAAAAAGATCATGAGAGCGATTACCGATTCAGGCAGCGAGGTGAAAAGGGGAGAAGACAAGGAAGCTGTATCAAATCTTCTCGAGATATTTTCGGCTATAACAGGTGATTCGGTTGAGGCCATCGAGGACCGATACAAAGGTAAGGGATATGGCGACTTCAAAAAAGATTTGGCAGCTGCAGTCGTCGAGCATTTAAAGCCTATTCAAGAAAAGCACAACGAGCTTATGAGCGACCCAGCTAAATTAAACGCCATCCTGGAAACAGGTAGGGAAAAGGCAGCCAAAATAGCTGACGAAAAGCTGGATCAAGTCAAGCAAAGCATCGGCCTTATTTAATACATTGTATATTTTACTACAGATTTTTCTCGAAGACTGTTGACATTTTTATACTACTTATGCTAATATGAGGGCAATCAAACAAACAAGGTTTGATTTACCTTGAAAAACACAAACCTCAATAAAGAAACTCGCAATTACACCACTAGGGAGGCGGTCCAAACGTCTATCCCTCCGTAGAGGATGGTGGGACCAGCCCGGACTTAGAAGTATCCCCCTTACTTTCTAAATCCGGACTTGTCCTACTGTTCTAGAAGTGTCATGCAATTAGCACTTCGATGGAATCTGGGGTAGGTCCTGGTCGCGACCATGAGTCGTGGTCAGAAACTACCTCAGATACCGTACCAACGGTAGTGATTGCACCTGCTACTGCGAAAGCAGTACTCGGAATCTTTGCACCACCGGTGTAAGGACTCTATTCCGGGGCGACAGGCGCCAACTAAGTAATATACAATGGGCGATTCCTAGTTGCCCCGGCACGCTGAAATTATCTCGTATCGGGTTGTTGTAGTATTCGATACATCTATTATCAATAAAAACGTCTGGATCCCGGCCAGGCGTTTTTATTTATTTGAAGCATAAGCCATAATTTGACATACTTATATCAAGAAACGAGGTATTTGTGGCTAGAGGATATGTCGCCAAGACATCAACCATATCAATAGTTGCTGGTGTAATGTGCTTACTTGCTTTGGTAGCAACAAACCCAGCTTCCGTTGGGCCGATAGGGGTGACTCTATGGTTCTTAGTGCTCTTAGCTGCTCTGAGTTCGTTCGCCGCACTTATCTGCTTCCTTGTTGCTAACGCATTCACTCAAAAGCAAGCTAGCAAGCCTGCAGCTTGGAGAAGGGGCTTCTTTATAGGTGGCTACATTACCGTTCTACTAGCTTTGAGCTCCTTACAGCAGCTCAATTTTAGGGACGGGATACTCCTGGCTCTGCTACTCGTTCTAGCTGAGTTCTATATGGTGATGAGAAAATGAGTAATCTAGATATCAAGCAAGCTCTTCTAGAAATTGAAGGGGCAGCCTCAACGCAGGAAATCAATAACCTGCGGGTGAAATATCTTGGTCGCAATGGAGTTATCACTCAGAGGCTTAGAGCAATTGGCGAGCTACCGGAAAAGGAACGAAAAACGGCTGGGGCAGAAGCTAATAAGCAACGCATTCAAATTGAAGACGCAATTAGTAACTCGTTGAGTAAAGTACAACGCCTACAGATTGAAAAAGATTTAAAAAACATTAACGTTGATGTTACAGCCCCCGTTAAACTCCCGCTAGAGTGGGGGCATCATCATCCGGTTAATACTGTGATTGACGATATCGTTAAGGTCTTCTGGCAGATGGGCTACGAAGTAGTAGATGGTCCGGAAGTCGAGACCGAGTGGTACAACTTCGACGCTTTGCTGGTTGGTAAAGATCATCCGGCTCGCGACATGCAGGACACCTTCTATCTCGAAGAGGGTAATCTTCCTCGAACTCATACCTCAAACATGCAGATACGTCATATGGAGAAAAATAAGCCGCCGATTAGAATCATCTCGGTCGGGAAGGTTTACCGAAATGAGGATGAGGATGCGAGGCACGTTTGGATGTTCAACCAGATTGAGGGGCTAGTTGTTGATGAGAATATTACACTGGCCGACCTCAAAGGAACGTTGCTAGCCATGATGCAGGGAGTCCTCGGGCCCGATACAAAGCTCAGGTTAAGACCTAGCTTCTTCCCATATGTTGAACCGGGTGTCGAGATGGATGCTAGCTGCGTTATCTGCAAGGGTAGTGGTATCAATAATAACCAGGAGTGTAAAACCTGTTCGGGGACTGGTTGGCTCGAAATCGGAGGGGCAGGGATGGTCCATCCTCAAGTGTTGGTAAATGTTGATATAGATCCAAAGAAGTATTCCGGATTCGCCTTCGGCTTTGGTGCCGAGCGAATCGCTATGATCAAGCACGACGTAGGTGATCTTAGGGAGTTCTGGCGACCCAATCTAAAATTCCTGGAGCAGTTCTAATGAAGGTATCGGTTGAATGGATTAACCACTTCCTAGAGAAGAAGCTAACTGCTAAGCAGATGGCTGATGCTATGGAACTTGCTGCAATTGAGGTTGAGGAAATTGTTGAATCAAGCAACTTCGATCCAAAGATTGTTGTCGGTGAGGTTCTCGAGGTTACGGAGCATCCTAACGCCGACAAGCTAAGACTTGCTACAGTCGATGTAGGAAACTCAACAGTATTAGAAATAGTTTGTGGCGCCCCTAATCTAGAGCCAGGGCAGAAAGTGCCTGTTGCTAGGATAGGGGCAAAACTTCCGAACGGCTTTGAGATCAAGAAATCTAAAATCCGTGGTGTGAACTCAAACGGAATGATCTGTAGTGAGGCAGAGCTAGAGATTAGCGATGATCATGAAGGAATTATGGTTCTTCCAGAAAAAGCCAAGATTGGAAGTAAACTCGTTGATTTAATTACATCGGGCGAGGTTATTGATGTTAAGACACCTGCTAATAGATGGGATCTCAACAGTGTGATCGGAATTGCAAGGGAAGTTGCATCGCAATCCGCTCAAAAGTTGACTCATGATTACCCGGAACAAAAATATAACTCAGGTAATGATTTTGAAGCATCAGTAGAATCAAAAGATATTGCTCCCAGCTATGTCCTGGCCCGGCTAAAAGTTGATCTTGGTAAGCCATCTCCAGCTTGGTTGACGAGTAGGCTCAAGGATTCCGGGATAAGGCCGATTAGTGTTGTGGTCGACATTACAAATTACATCATGCTTGAGTACGGACAGCCTCTGCACGCATTCGATGCCTCTAAGATTGATGGGCCCATTAGAGTTAGAAAGGCAGTTCAAGGCGAGAAGCTCACCACTCTAGACGGGGTTACAAGAAAGCTTACTCCAGAAGACATCGTTATTGCAGATCAATCAAAAGTGGTTGGATACGCTGGTGTTATGGGTGGGGAGAATTCCGAGATTGATGAGAATACAACTGAAATCTTCCTCGAGGCAGCTAGCTTCCACGCGGCCAGTCTTCGAAAAACCGCCATTCGAAATGGCCTCCGTACTGATGCTTCAGCTAGATTCGAGCGAGGTCTCCCTAACAACCTACAGCTGATTGCCCTGGGTGGATCTGGTGGAAGTAATAAAGGTGCGATTGATCTATTGGTTGAGCTTGCCGGTGGAGAGTTGCTCGGTGTGAAGACAATCTCGAAACCCGACCCAGTTACCCAAATAACTGCAGATAGTAGTCGAATAAGCCGTCTTTTGGGAATAGAGTTGAGTTCTCAGAAAGTCTCTAAAGAGCTGCAGAAACTTAGTTTTGTTGCGCAAGCAGGATCCTCGAGCGAAGTTCGAGTTCAGGTTCCTTGGTGGAGAAGCGATGTTACCATGGAGGCCGATATTGCAGAAGAGGTAATAAAGCTCGTAGGCTATGAGGCCCTACCTTCAACAATCCCGAGTTGGCGACCAAGAAGGATCAATTTTGATAGTCACTGGAGCAAGATATGGCAAATGAAATCTGTTCTGATGTCACTTGGCCTTTTTGAGGTTTCGACCTACTCCTTCATAAGCCCTCAACACATTGAAGATGTGGGCTGGGATCTTGAAGGGCACCTAAAGCTCAAGAACCCATTGTCTAGCGAGCAGGCATATCTAAGAAGCTCAATGTTCCCGAGTTTGCTCTCGACAGCGGCAAAAAATAGGAATTACTCCAAGAACTACGGCATGTTTGAGCTTTCAAAGCTGTTCCATAAAACACAGAAGGGGCAGCTCCCACACGAGTCGCCCTACCTAGGGATCATAATGGTTCGGGAGAAAGATGCCTATAGAAGAATAAAGGCAGCTATTGATAGACTGGCAACCGACTTCAATGTCGATTTACAGGTTGAGCCATTCGTTTTTGACCCCAAGATTGCTCACCCATCGCGCGCCGCCGAGATTGTGATCAACGGTGAGCGAAGAGGAATTATTGGTCAGTTGCATCCTGAGCTGACTGCTAAGAATAAAATCAACGGCGAGGTTGGGTATCTGGAGCTTGATTGGGAAGCATTTGTTGGCGCCAGCAAACCAAAGACCTCACATGCATTGAGTCGCTTTCCAGAGATAAGTCGAGATATATCAGTTGAGCTTGATGCGGCAATCCCATGGGTTGAGGTGGCAAGAGAGTTAAGCGATTACAAAGTGGAGTTCATTAGCGACTACTACGGCAAGGGCGTTTCAAAAAATAAGAAGTCGCTAACTTTGAGGCTAACCTTTGGTTCAAATGAGCGTACTCTTACAGATAAAGAAGCTGATAAATTGGCTCAAAAGGCTATTGAAACCCTAAAGAACAAGTTTGGTGCTCAACTGCGATAAATAGGACTAGCCAAGTAAAAAACATAAGCGTTATAATAAGCCTGTAAGTATGGAGCCGCATTGCAGGCTTACGAACCAGAGAAACAACCGATCCCTCAAGTGGAACCCGTTTATAGAGCGGATGTTTTTGGTGATCCCGTCCCGCGATGGAGAAGAGCGGCTTTTGCCTCGCTTGGATTATTGCTTGTTGTCGTCAGCGTTTCTCAAATATTGATTAGCTCAATATACGCCGGCAAGTCTTATCCGGGAGTCTCTGTTGCTGGGCAAGAGATAGGTGGTCTCACCCGAGAGCAGGCTAAGCAGCAACTTCAATCTAAGATTGATGGCTACAAGGTCACTATTAAGGTTGAAAACAAGAGCTACACTTCTACACCCGAAGAAGCTGGGATCAGCTATGATCTTAACTCAACCCTTGATGATGCTTTCGTTCAGGGCAAAAAGCATTGGCTAGCAGCGGTCGGTCTTTACAATACTCTCAACTCAAAAGGTATTAATTACTCATATAAGGTTGATATCGACAAGAAGAAGGCTTTCGTCGACAAAATAGTTGCCGAGACTGGGAAGGCTCCGGTTGATGCAACTGTTGTTATTGAAAATGGAGAGCCTAAAGTCCAGAACGATGTAAATGGCGTAGGTCTTAGCGCCTCTCAGGTTGAGGGAGCACTCTTTGACCGAGTATCAACCGTAGATCCTGATCCGGTTGCCTTGACGCAAAGCTCGCAGCCCGCCCGAATTAAGGCAAAAGATGTCGTCCCTGCCGTTCAGGAAACGAAGACTCTGCTATCAACGCCGGTTACAATCACTTATCAGGGCAAGGTTTTTCAACCAAGTGCTGGCGAGATGAGTAACTGGTATGTTTTTGAGAAAACCAGTCCGGGTGAACCCGCGGGTGTAAAGCCCAAGGTCAATGCAGACGGCATTAAGAACTATTTGCAGAAAGTGGCGGTTCAAATCAATGTCAATCCGGTAAATAAGAAGGTGAAGATAGAAAATGGGGTTACTTCGGTTGAACGAGAGGGAGCCGAGGGGCTAGCTCTTGATCAGGATACACTTTCTAGCCAAATTGCCTCTGCAGTTGGCCAGAAGAAGTCGTTTACTGGCGAAGCTCCCACAGTGAAGCTAGGTTTTAAGACCGAGACCAATCGAGTCACTACACTTGCGTACGGAAAATACATTGAGATAAATCTCTCCAGGCAGTACATGTGGGTTTATCAAGATCAAAAGGTTATCTTTGAGTCGCCGATCACCAGCGGCGCTACCGGAGCCGGTTTCCCGACGGTTCAAGGCTTATTCTCGGTTCTTGCTAAGCAGACCAACCGCAATTTGAACGGCTATGCTATTGGCTACAACTACAATGTGTTCGTCAAATACTGGATGCCATTCTTTGGTAATTACGGCTTGCATGATGCCAGCTGGCGTTCCAGCTTCGGTGGATCAGATTATTACTATGGCGGTTCACATGGGTGCGTCAACATGCCTCTAAACTCTGCAGCTTTCCTTTACGGCTGGGCCGATGTCGGCACGCCCGTTTGGGTCCACTCTTAAGATATAAATAAAGCCATATCATCCTGTTGGAATTCAACCATAAGTGGTATAATTTCCCTAAGATAGGGGACAGATATGGAGCCAACACAAAATCCGAACGTTAATCCAAACGTTCAACCTACACCAGAAAACGGTAATGTGCCTGAGACATTAAGGGCGCCGGGTTCGCCTGAGGCAGCTCCGGTAGCGCCATCAAATCCGCCTGCTGGTAACACACCTGCAGTTCCCGCCGCACCCGTTCAGGCGCCTCACGCTCAACCTCAAAGCC
>ERZ724505.1044-NODE-1044-length-15856-cov-7.357066_pt1 | contig 15856 bp, 16 predicted proteins | sample MGYA00376038_ERZ724505 | MGnify/ENA primary metagenome ERZ724505 (study PRJEB28724, sample SAMN07190884) | wastewater metagenome | isolation source: effluent of sewage treatment plant in Hong Hong | place: Hong Kong | collected 2016-03-17 ... | reverse complement strand
TTGGCACCAGAGATCGTCACTTCGCCTTGCAGGCGACGACCGCCACGAATCAGGAGTTTGTCCATGAAAACACAAAGGGCACGAGGCCGCCGCTAGGTGGCATCGCGCCAAAAAGAAAAGTAAAACAAGCCGGATTCAAGCGCCCGACTGGGTGGCCCATTCGGCCGGGGTCAGGGTCTTCATCGACAAAGCGTGAATCTGAGCCCGCATTCTATCGCCCAGGGCCTGGTAAACGCGCTGATGACGCGCAACCCGGCTCTTGCCGTCGAATTCTGCCGAAACGATGGTGGCAAAGAAGTGCTGGCCATCGCCCTCCACCACCAGGTGGGAACAAGGCAGACCGTCGGCGATGTACTGCCGAACTTCGGCGGGTGTGGGATCAGCCATCTGAGACTTTCGAAAAATAAACCAAATAAACAATCAATGACGAATTTTGTAGCCCGTTTTCAGCAAATGCAGCGCCAAAGCTGACACCCCAATCACGGCCAAGGAGACCACAACCAGGCTTTCCCAGGGGCTGACATCACTGACGCCAAAGAAGCCGCAGCGGAAACCGTCAATGAGATAAAAAAACGGGTTGATGCGAGACACGGCATGCCAAAAATCGGGCAGCGAGTGCACAGAGTAAAACACACCCGACAAAAAGGTCATGGGCACGATGACGAAGTTCTGAAACATGGCCATCTGGTCGAACTTTTCAGCCCACAAACCGGCGATCAGCCCCAGAGCGCCCAGCAAAACCCCGCCAAGCACGGCGAACACCACGATCCACCACCATTGCGCCAGACCTGGCCAGGCAAACAATGAGGTCACCACGAACACGCCCAGGCCCACCGCCAGCCCACGCACCAGCGAGGCCCCCACGTAGGCCACGAACCAGGCGCGATGCGACAAGGGCGTCAACAACACGAAAACCAGGTTGCCGGTGATCTTGCTTTGAATGAGAGAGGACGAGCTGTTGGCGAACGCGTTTTGCAGCACGCTCATCATGACCAAGCCTGGAACAAGGAAACGCGTGTAACCCACCCCGCTGAACACCTGAACGTGGTCTTCCAGCACGTGCCCGAAGATGAGCAGATACAGGATGGCAGTAAGCACCGGCGCCCCTACGGTCTGGGCACTGACTTTCCAGAATCGCAGGATTTCCTTGTAAAGAAGGGGCCGCGCCCCGGCGAATAGACTCATGCTTGCACCTCGCGGTCCAGTTTCTGGCCATGCATGATGTTGAGGAAGATGTCTTCCAGATCCGCTCGCCCCATTTCAAGATCTTCCACCTGACAGCCGCTTTGACGCAAGCGCCCCAGGATGGCCTCAACATCCGCCGCATCGCGCGCAGGCAACTGCACGACACGACCAGTCACACGCGCCTGCGCAGACAGGTCGTCGGGCAAAGTCTGGTCGGTCTTGAAGCGCAGCATGGTGCTGGCGGTGCCTGCCAGCAAGTTGGACATCTTGTCGAGAGCCACCAGTTGGCCTTGCTTGATCATGGCAATGCGGTGGCACAGGGCCTCGGCTTCCTCCAGGTAATGCGTGGTCAGCAAAACGGTGTGCCCCTGCTTGTTGAGCCGAGCGATGAACTGCCACAAGGTCTGGCGCAGTTCAACATCAACCCCTGCGGTGGGCTCGTCGAGCACGATAACGCGCGGGCGATGCACCAGCGCCTGGGCCACAAGCACCCGGCGCTTCATGCCCCCAGACAGTTGGCGCATATTGGCCTCGGCCTTGTCGGTCAGCCCCAGGTGCTGCAACAACTCGTCAATCCAATCGTCGTTGCGACGCAAACCAAAGTAGGCACTTTGAATGCGCAAAGTTTCGCGCACCGAAAAAAACGGGTCGAACACCAACTCTTGCGGCACCACCCCCAGCGCCTGACGCGCTTTGGCATAGTCTTGAACCACATCGAAGCCGCAGACGGAGACCTGCCCGGAGGTGGCGCGACTGAGCCCAGCCAGGATGCTGATCAGCGTGGTCTTGCCGGCGCCATTGGGGCCCAGCAAACCGAAGAATTCGCCTTCTTCGATATCGAACGAAACCCCTTTGAGCGCATGCAAAGGCCGGCCGCCGGGGTGAAAGGTTTTGGCGACGCTGTGAAATGAGACCGCTTTCATGGGGTCAACATTGTAGAGAGGGTGCTCTGCCCCCTGCTTTAAGGGGGCCTTATCTCAACACAAACCCTGAGTCGCACAGTACGATTGCCCCCGAATTCTGTTCGAGACCGCGCACCGAGGAGACAATCTTGTCCGATTTGAACGCTCGCTTTGAGCAAGCTGTGGCTGAGTCCAAGCTGCTGCCTGCCAAGCCTGATAACAACACTCTTTTGAAGATCTATTCGCTGTTCAAGCAAGCCACCACGGGCGATGTACAAGGCGACCGCCCCGGCTTCACCGACTTCGTCGGCCGTGCCAAGTACGACGCGTGGGCCGACCTGAAGGGCCAGACCCTGGATCAGGCCAAAAACACCTACATCAGCCTGATCGAATCGCTGAAGAAGTAATCCTCAAGCGGTTTGTTCAAAGCCCCTGCCCGAATTGGGCCAGGGGCTTTTTTATTGGCCTTGGTGGGATCAGCCTTGACCGCCAGCCTTTTCCAGCAAGCGAGTCAGGTTCTTGTCGATCTCAGCTTCGATCATGGGCTTGAGTGCCTTCATCATCAGGCCCAGCTTGGCTTCCAACTCCAGGGCATCGCCACGCACCTTCATGACGCCAGTCACGCCCGAGCGTTCGAACTTGATCTGGTCTTCGGTTTCACCCGACACCAGGGAACAGGTCAGCCCCATCTTCTGGGCGGCGCCTTCCATCCACTTGTTGGCCAGTTCGCGCGCTGCGGGCAGGCCGAGAGAATGGGGGCGGGAAATATTGATGTCAGCCATGATGAAATCTCAGGTGAATTGAACTGCGGGCCGCAGTGTAGCGCCGAGCTGCCGCAGTAAGATATTCAGGCTCCATCTAAAGGGCTTGCTCACGCCATGTCTGCTGACACTTTGAACCCTTCCTTGCCCGAGTTGCTGGCACTCAGCCCAGCCATTGCCGCGCTGCGGCGCGACATTCACGCACATCCTGAACTGTCTTTCGAAGAAATCCGCACGGCGGATCTGGTCGCGCAGCAGCTGGCTTCGTGGGGCATTGAGGTGCATCGAGGACTGGGCAAGACCGGTTTGGTCGGCGTGATTCAGGGGCGCCCAGGCTCTCGCTCGATTGGCTTGCGGGCCGACATGGATGCCTTGCCCATTACAGAACACAACCGCTTCGACCATGCCAGCAAACACCCCGGCAAGATGCACGCCTGCGGGCACGATGGCCACACCGCCATGCTGCTGGCCGCAGCTCAGTATCTGGCCGCCCATCGTGATTTCGCTGGCACCGTCTACTTGGTCTTTCAGCCTGCAGAGGAGGCTGGCGGTGGCGCAGCCACGATGATGGCCGACGGCCTGTTCGCCCGCTTCCCCATGGATGCCATTTTTGGCATGCACAACTGGCCCGGCATGGCGGCAGGTCAGTTCGCCATCAAGCCCGGCCCTTGCTTTGCCTCGAGCAACGAGTTTCAGATCACGATTCGCGGCAAGGGATGCCATGCCGCCATGCCCCACCTGGGTGTTGACCCCGTTCCGGTGGCCTGCCAGATGGTTCAGGCCTTTCAGACCATCGTGTCGCGCAATGTGCGCCCCATCGACACCGGTGTGATCTCGACCACCATGATTCAAGCCGGTGAAGCCACGAACGTGATTCCCGACTATGTGACCGTGCAAGGTACGGTGCGCACGTTCACCACCGAGGTGCTGGACCTGATCGAGGAACGGATGAGAGCGGTGGCACAGCACACCAGCGCGGCTTTTGGCGCCAGTTGCGAGTTTGTGTTCCAGCGCAACTACCCGCCCACGGTGAACCACCACGACGAAACCGACTTTGTCCGCACGGTCATGACCGAGGTGGTCGGTGCAGACAATGTGCTGGTGTTCGAGCCCACCATGGGCGCCGAAGACTTCAGCTACTACCTGCAAGAAAAGCCCGGCGCCTATTTTTTGATTGGCAATGGCGACGGCACCCACCGAAATGGCGGTCACGGCTTGGGGCCGTGCATGCTGCACAACCCCAGCTACGACTTCAACGACGAGCTTATTCCGCTGGGTTCGACGCTGTGGGTGAAGCTGGTGCAGCGCTGGTTGGCACAGACTTGATCACCTCGGGCGAGGCCACCGTGCGCCCAGCCAGTTCAGGGCGCGAGGCCAGGGTTTGCGTGCCCACAATGATCATGCGCAGCATCAGCTCAAGCTGATCAGCCCATTCAGCGTGCTTTTCTTCGGGCAGGTCCATGGCCGTGGTGCCCATGGCAAACACCAAGCGCGTGATGGCCTTGGCCGTCACAGCCGGCTCGTACAAACCGGTTCGGTTGGATTGCGCCAGGCGAATCAGGTCTTGGCGCAACTCGTCTTCGAAAGACAGCAGTTCGCGCTCAACCGCTTGCTTGAAGGCGTCAGAGCCTACTGTTCCTTCGCGCAGCAGCATGTGCAGCAGCTTGTCGTCGGAACGCAGCTGACGCATGAAGGCTTCCACCGAGCCACGCACCACGCTTTGCCCTGAGTTGGCCCGGTGCCTCGCCTCGCCGATGATGCGACGCAAGGAGCGCCCTGCCCGGTCAATCAAAGCCACGGCCAACTCGTCCATGTCGCGGAACTGGCGGTAGAAGCTGTTGGGGGCAATTCCGGCTTCGCGGGCCACTTCTCGCAAGCTGAGGGTGGACACGCTGCGATGCGGCCCCAGCAGCTTCAATGCCGCCTCAATGATGTCCTCACGAGAGATCACGGGCTTGCGCCCGAGAGGCACAACGCGGTCACGCAATGGAGCAGGCGGCGTATTCACAGGTGGGTCAGCAGTACTGCAGAAACAAGATGTCTCACATGATAGCGTTACACATTAATGCACACGTGTATAGACATTCGTATTCGTTTCTCTATAATCGCGCCGAATGCGTGACGCTGGTCACGCCTGTGGAGTCACTGTGTCTCGTTCTGCCCCTGGCGCCCTGCAGCGTCTGCTTACCCCCTTCGTGAACCCTGGCACCCTGGATTTCTGGGCGCAACACCTGCGCTCGAACTGGTCTTGGGATCGGCCACTGGCCACGGTGGAAGCTCGCCACGTCGAAGCCCGTGACACCGTGACGCTGACCCTGCGCCCCAATCGTCTGGTGGCCTGGCCCAAGGCGGGTCAGCACGTGAACATCAGCGTGGAGGTGAATGGCCGCCGAACCACTCGCAGCTACAGCCCCACACGCATTGACCGCCAAGCCGGCACCTTCGACATCACCGTCAAACACATTCCGCAAGGCGCGATGAGCACCCACCTGTGCCATGCCGTGCATGTGGGCGGCTTGGTAGAAGTGGGTGAAGTGTTTGGTCACATGACCTGGCCCGCCACCCCCGCCGGGAAATGGTTGCTGCTGGCCGCAGGCAGCGGCATCACCCCCATGATCAGCCTGCTGCGCCAAGCGCAAGCCGCTGGCAGTCAAGCCGATGTCGTTCTGATTTATGCCGCACGCCAACGCGCCGATCTGTGCTTCTTGGCCGAGTTAAACCAACTGGCTCAACGTGAGCCGGGGTTTAAGTTGCAGTTGGTGCTGTCTCGCGAAACGGAGCTGTTGAACACCGAAGTGGGCGGACGCATCAACGCCGACTTGATTCAATCGCAAGTGGGCGATCTGGCCGAGCGCCAGGTACTGGCTTGCGGCCCCGCCGGTTTTGTTGACACCGCACGAGCGCTGACAGCCCACGCAGCCCGCCGCTTTGACGCCGAAGCCTTCACGCCCCCTGTGTTGGCCGCAGTTGCCGACGATGCAGCTGCGCCGGTGCGCGTGGTGCTACAGCAAAGCGGGCGCACCTTGACCGTGAACAGCGGTGAGCCGCTCTTGCCCGCGCTGGAGGCCCATGGCCTGCAAGTGCCGTTCGGTTGCCGTATGGGGGTGTGCAACACCTGCTCCTGCGCCAAGGTGTCAGGCACCACCCGCAACATGCAAAGCGGCGAGCTCGATGCCGAACCCGATAGCGCCGTGCGCCTGTGCATTGCCAGCGCCCGCTCCGATCTGACTTTGGACCTCTGATTCATGACTGCCCCCACCCCCAAACACCGGGCCCTGACGCCCGAAGAACTGAACCAGTTCGGCGCCGAAATTGACGCACTGCGCGACCGTGTTCGCACCGATCTGGGCGAAAGCGATGTGCGCTACATTCGCGGCGTGATGCGACTGCAGCGCTGGATGGAAGTAGCAGGCCGGGCCGTGCTGGTGGCCTCTGGCTGGTTCCCCCCCTTGTGGCTGCTGGGCACCCTGTTGCTGGGCCTGGCCAAGATCATTGAAAACATGGAAGTGGGCCACAACATCATCCACGGCCAATTCGACTGGACGGGCGACCCTCGCCTGCAGGGCAAGACCTATGAGTGGGACATCGTGGGCACCGCCGACAACTGGCGCAAGACCCACAACTTCCGTCACCACACCTACACCAACATTCATGGCATGGACGACGACGTGGGCGGCTATGGCGTGCTGCGTTTGTTCCCGGAACAAAAATGGCATCCAGCCAACCTGTTCCAGCCCATTTATGCCGTGATCTTCGCGCTGCTGTTTCAATGGGGCGTGGCCATTCAAGACCTGCGCGTGGGCCGCTACTTCATTGGCAAGATGTCAGGCAAGGCATTGTTCCGCCAAGCCAAGCCCACCTTGAACAAGGCCGGCCGCCAACTGGTCAAGGACTATGTCATCTTCCCCTTGCTGGCTGGCCCTTTCTTCCTGCCGGTCTTCCTGGGCAACTTGGTGGCCAACGGCATTCGAAATGTCTGGACCTACGCCATCATCTTCTGTGGCCACTTCACCGACACGGTAGAAACCTTCCCCCGCAGCGTGCTGAAGAATGAAACCCGCGCGCATTGGTATCTGCGTCAGGTTCGAGGCTCATCCAACTTGCGTGGCGGCAAAATCTTGAACCTGCTGTCGGGCAACCTGAGCTTCCAGATCGAACACCATCTGTTCCCCGATCTGCCGGCCAATCGTTATGTGGACATCGCCCCGGAAATTCAGGAGATTTGCAAACGCTATGGCCAGCATTACAGCAATGGCTCGTTTACCCGTCAGTTCTCGACCGTGATCTGGCGCATTTTCCGGCACTCGTTCCCCAGCCAGCCCCGCCCCAGCACCGAAGGCCTGGTGCTGGAATAAGCCCACGAGAAAGCACTGCAGCGCATCCACCCACGGGTGGCATTGCGGTCACAATGTGGCCTCGATGCCACCCGTTTTGCCTTCTGCACCGCCACCACCCCGTCCCTCGCGCACAGACCCGGTGTGGCGCATGACGCTGCGCACGCTGAACCGCGGTGACGGCCTCTTGGGCATGGCCCCGTTTGACAAAGTCGGGCCACGTGGCAGCGAGGTCACGGTGGTCGAGATCGAACCCGAAGCGCCCTACCTGGCGCTACAGATGGGACTGGTTCGTGTACCCCACTCCGCCTTGCAATGGCGCAGCGAGGAGCTGGCGCGCCAGGCCCGCCGTGAAGACCACCAGTGGTGGACTCTGACACGAGAGGAAGACTTTCCGGAGTTTTGCACCGAACACCTGCCAGAGTTGAAGGAACGCGGCTGGCAAATTGACCTGGCTCCAGGCTTTGCACACCACCCACACGAGGCCGAAGGCTGGCGCATTCAAGTCAGCCCTCTGGCTTTACCGGGCCGACAAGGTTCGTGGTTGGTGACGATGGGGGTGGTGCTGGATGGCGAACGCCTGGACCTGGCCCCGCTGCTGGCCGATCTGATCAAACGCGACGCCCGCTGGCTGGATGCCCGTGCGGTGGCCGTCATGGAAGACGACGCCACCGTGCTACTGCGCGCACCAGGAGGCAAGCGCATTCGAGCCCTGGCTGGCCCCATCAAGGCCATCGTCAGTCAGATGCTGGAGTTGCTACTCGAACCTTTGTACCGTGACACCGACTGTGTCGTGTCAGATTGGGATGTCGCCCGCGTGGAGCGCATGCAAGCCGAACTGCAGGCATCGCTGGCCCATCGGGTCGCAGCCTTTGGCCAATGGCACTGGGATTGCGATGCGCGCCTGACCGAACTGATGGCCCGCCTGCGCCCGCCGCAAGCACTCGACGCGCAAATCGCCCCGGCTGGGTTAGCCATCACCTTGCGGCCCTATCAGCAACAAGGCCTGGCCTGGCTGCAGCATTTGCGTCAAGCGGGCTTGGCCGGCATTTTGGCTGACGACATGGGCCTAGGCAAAACGGCGCAAGCCTTGGCCCATGTGTTGACCGAGAAAGAAGCCGGTCGCCTCAGCCAGCCCGCTTTGGTGGTCATGCCCACCTCGTTGGTGTTCAACTGGGTGAACGAAGCCCACCGCATGGCACCCGGTCTGCGCGTCTTGGTGCTGCACGGGGCCGACCGCGACGGACGAATGGACGAGATCGCTCAGGCTGATCTGGTCATCAGTACCTACCCGCTGATCTGGCGCGATGTGGACAAACTCAAATCCATCCGATTTCATTTGCTGATTCTGGATGAGGCGCAAACCGTGAAGAACCCGCGCAGCCGCAGCGCCCTGGCCTTGCGCGAATTGCAGGCCGCGCACCGCCTGTGTCTGACCGGCACCCCCATGGAAAACCACCTAGGTGAACTGTGGGCGCAGTTCGACTTCCTGATGCCTGGCTTTCTGGGTGACGCAGGCACCTTCCAGCGGCGCTGGCGCGACCCGATTGAAAAAAACGGCGAAACCCTGCGCGCGCAGCTGCTAGCCCAGCGCATTCGCCCCTTTGTTTTGCGCCGACGCAAGGAAGATGTGGCCACCGAGTTGCCGTCCAAAACCGAAATCATCACCCCCTTGCGGCTGACCGGTTTGCAGCGCGACCTGTACGAAAGCGTGCGCGTGGCGGCTGACGATTTCGTGCGACGCGCCCTGACCCGCCAGGGCTTCGCCGGCTCGCAGATCACCATTCTGGACGCGCTACTCAAGCTGCGCCAAGTATGCTGCGACCCGTACTTACTGAAAGGCCGGCATCTGCCCGCCCGCATGGAGCGCGTGAAGCTGCACTGGCTGCTCGACACCCTGCCTGAACTGGTGGCAGAGGGGCGCCGTGTGCTGGTGTTTTCGCAGTTTGCGCAGATGCTGCAAATCGTGGCGGCCGAGTTGCAAGGAGTGGGCCAGACCGCGCTGCTGCTGACGGGCGACACACCCACAGCAGAACGCGCCCGCATCATCGAGCGCTTCCAGGGCGAGCTGTGCCCACTGCTGCTGATCAGCTTGAAGGCGGGGGGCGTGGGCTTGAACCTGACCGCGGCCGACACCGTCATCCACATTGATCCGTGGTGGAACCCGGCCGTGGAGCGACAAGCCACCGACCGCGCCCACCGCATTGGGCAGGACAAGCCTGTGTTCGTTTACAAGCTGGTGGTGGAAGGCAGCATTGAAGACCGCATTCAAACACTGCAGCAGCGCAAATCAGATCTGGCCGACGCCGTGCTGGGCACCGATCACAGCGGCCCCAGTTGGTTCACACCAGAAGATCTGGATGACTTGCTGGCACCGCTGGCAGGCCATGGGCCAAACGGGCTTTGACGCATTGCGCATCGCCCAGCGCCACTTCCTTGCAGGTGGACGAGCGCTGCGAGTAAATGCCACAAGACACCCACTGGCCCACCTCGCCTTCCAGGGCCACGCAACGCACCGGTTGCGCCTGGGTGCCCTGCATACAACGCAAATGGGGTGACACCGCTGCGGTCAACGCCACCGGGACGGAGCCGCCCGGCGCATCGTTGGCTTCGGCCCAGTAAAAAGAGACCCTGAACGTGGCGCAGCAGGCACCGCAAGTCTGGCAAGGATGCAAGTCACTCATTCCCAGCTGATCCGGTTCCACTGCAAGGCCCGACTGCGCCAGTGCTCTTCAATGCTCTGCACGAAATCAGGGCGAACCAGTTTGGCACGCTGCAGGAGCCAGTCATCGTCTTCGTGCCGAATCACCACGCCTTCCAAGTTGCCTTGCCGGTAGTGGCTGGTTTTGTCTTTCACCCACTGCGTCAAGGTGGGCAAGTCGGTCAGACCTTTGCTGACACGCGGCACGACCTTGACACCCAGCTTCTCAGCCAGTTCATTGCGCCGACGGGTACTCCAGAAGCGTTGCTCGCGGCGGTCGTACACATCAAATGCCATGAACCAGTCGGGCAAGGTGTCGTAATCGAGTGAGTGCTGCGCCGCGCACCACTCGCCGAACAACATGAGGTGGCTGCCCAGGGCATCAAACAGTTCGTCTTCGCGGGTGGCCAACCATTCGTCCAGCCGCGTGAACTGCCCACCATAAGGCCGGTTCAAATACTGCCCGCGGTTCTGTACATGCAGCACGACCTCCTGCGAAAACGAAATGCCCATGTTGGCACCATCGAGCTTTTCTTCCACCACCACCTCATGGGCCAGGAAGGTCTTCGCCTCGTCGGTCGACAAGACCTTGTCGTCACGCGGCTGCCCTTGGGCCAACCAGGCAATGTGCGGTGTGTGAGGAAAACGGAAAAATTCGGTCATCGGCTTACTTGAATCCATGGACTGGCTCAGCTCAACGGGGCGATTTGTTGTCATGAAATGCAGCAATGGTGCGGGGGCACAAGAACTGCACCGCCACACCATGATCGCGCAAGGCCGCAGCCCAGTCCAGCCATTTGGAATCGGTTGCCTGCCAAATGGCGGGGTGCTCGGGGTGCGCCATCGACAAGGCCACAAACTTGCGATCGGATGGATCAAACGCTTCGAGGCGCGCATCTGGCGGGAAGTGGCGGAACTGACCTGAAGCGTCTTGCGGCAAATCAACCAGGTCAACCCGAGCGGGATTGTTCTGCTCGTGCAACAACCACCGCAAAAATACATCGCCCACGCCCTGCCCTCCGCTGGCATGGGTCTTGTGCAAGTATTCGCCCAGCACGGCGTGCCCCGCGTCCAGCGCCACGCGCCCGGTTTGCATGAGGGCCTGTAGCCAACGAGAACAGAGCTGTTGCGCCGCCGGGTCCACGTCTTCGTGTTGCCCATTGGCCACCAGGATCACATTGGTGTCAACGATCCAGGTGCCCGTTGCATCGGGCAGGGGCCCCCCTTCGCCCGGCTCTGCTGCGTGGGGCGAGGAATAGCGGCCCGGCCCATGGGGGCGTGCGTCGTGATTGGGTGCCATGCCCTTAGTCTATCCATAGCCGCAGAACACGCTATTCTTGAGGGCATGTACGCGTCATTCTTCGGCCTGAAGCGAGAGCCTTTCTCCATCGCACCAGACCCTCGCTACCTGTTCATGAGCGAACGCCACCGGGAAGCCCTGGCGCATTTGCTCTACGGGGTGGGCGGGGGCGGTGGTTTCGTGCTGCTGACAGGTGAAATCGGCGCCGGCAAAACCACGGTGTGCCGTTGCTTTTTGGAGCAGATTCCGCGCCGTTGCAACGTGGCCTACATTTTCAACCCCAAGCTGACGGTGCTGGAGTTGCTGCAGTCGGTTTGCCAGGAATTTCGCATCCCCTGCGAAGACCTGGACCCGGCCCACGCCACGGTCAAGGCCTATCTGGACCGGCTCAACGAGTTCCTGTTGCGCACCCACGCGGTGGGCCAGAACAATGTGCTGATCATCGACGAGGCGCAAAACCTGTCGTCTGACGTGTTGGAGCAGTTGCGGCTGCTGACCAATCTGGAAACCAGCGAACGCAAGCTGTTGCAGATCATCTTGATTGGCCAGCCCGAATTGCGCGACATGCTGGCACGCCCCGAGCTGGAGCAGTTGGCGCAACGCGTGATTGCCCGCTTCCACCTGGAAGCGTTGTCTGAGGCGGAAACCGACCAGTACATTGCGCACCGCCTGGGCGTGGCCGGCCTCAAGTCGGGCACGCTGTTTGACCCGGCGGCCGTTCGCCGCATTCACCAGGTGACACGAGGGGTTCCCCGCCGAATCAACTTGCTGTGTGACCGAGCTTTGCTGGGCGCCTATGCCACAGGCAAACCGATGGTCAGCGAAGACATCGTGACTCAAGCGGCCCGTGAGGTGTTTGAGTTGCAACCGAGCAAACTGATGGGGCCCGCCACACGCGCGCCCCGCAACCCGGGCCGATGGCCCCTGCTGTCTCCATGGCCCGGCATGCGCGCCTGGCCCTGGGTGGCTGCTGGCGCGGCCTGCGCGGCCGCCATTGGCATTGGTGCCTGGGGAACCTTTCAGCAAAGTCGGGCCCACCCTGCCGACGTTGCTTTAGCCGCATCGCAACCCTTACCGCAGCCGGCTTCGTCGGCCGCGGCTGCGTCCGCGCCCTTGCCGGACAGCGTACCGTCAGGGCCCGTATCAGGGCCCACGCTGGCTGCGCAGCCCGCCCCGGCCCCATTTGATTGGGTCCAAGGCTTTGCCCCAGCCCTTCGGCAGGAAAAAGACGCTTGGCGCGTGCTGGGCCAACAATGGGGCTTGGTCGTCGAAGGTGGCGACCCTTGTTCGCAGGCGACCCAACAACAGCTGGCCTGTTTCCGCTCCAACAGTGGCTTGGGGCTGCTTCAATTGCTGAATCGACCCGCCGTGCTGACCCTGTTCGACAAGGATGGCAAGACCGCCTACGGCCTGCTGGTGGGCTTGTCGGCCCAACAAGCCGAGGTGCAGATTGGCGAGCAAACCCACCACCTCTCTTTGGCTGAGCTTTCACGCATGTGGCGAGGCGACTTCGGCACGCTGTGGCAAACCCCTGAGGGCTACAAGAGCAAGCTCACCGATGGCCAGTCCGGCCCGGCGGTCGACTGGTTGGCCCAACAGTTGGCCGTGATCCAGCATGAGCCTCCACCCGTGGGCAAACAAAAACTCGACCCGCAACTGAAAGCCCGGCTGCACGCCTTTCAGCTGACCCAGGGCCTTCCTCCCGACGGGGTGGCTGGCCCCACCACCTTCATGCAACTGAACCGCGCCCTGGGCGTGGCCGAACCCCAATTGCAAGGCCGCCATGTCGTACATCCTTGATGCTCTGCGCAAAGCCGACTCGGAAAGAGAGCGCGGTGAAGTTCCCGGCCTGCATGCGCAACCCCATGCGACTACCGTCGAAAAAACGCCGCCGCATGGCGTCAATCGCAAATTGGTCTGGGCTGTGGGCTTACTGGCAGGCCTGCTGGCTTTGACTCTGCTGGCCATGTTCTGGGGCCGCTCTGAACCCGCCGCGCAAACCCCGGTCGCCGGCCCTACCGCCATTCAGCCCCCTATAGCCCTGGCCCCACCAACACCGATCCCCACGCCCGCACCGGTGAGCAACGAGGCCACGCCCCCACAACCGACCATGGCACCCCCGCCTGGTGTGTTCCCGCCTACCGCGCAGCCAGTTGAAGTGCCGCCGCCCCCGCCTGCGCCCGTTGCGGCCGCCAAACAGCCCCCCGTGGCGACGCCCGCCCAAGCGCCTACCGCCACATCGGCCCGATCGCTCATGAGTGCCACGCCCACTACCGAAGCCAAAGCATCGACCAAATCGGGTGACGAGAGCCGTGTGATGACCGTGCAGGAACTGCCCGAGTCGGTGCGCCGCGAACTGCCCACCATCACCATTGGTGGCGCCATGTATTCAGACACCCCCTCGCAACGGGTGCTGATCATCAACAGCCAAGTGCTGCATGAGGGCGACAAGATCAGCCCCGAACTGAGCCTGGAGCAGATCAAGCTCAAGTCAGCCGTATTCCGGTTCCGCAACTACCGCTATGTGGTGAACTATTGAGGCGAACGGGGCCTATCAGGCACTCAACGCACGAGAAAAACTGGCTTCGATGTCTTTCGGCGGCGCGTGATACGGCGCCGAGGTCACCAGCACATCAGCCCCGGCTTCGGCATACGCCACCGCGTTGGCCGCGCTCACTCCGCCGGACACGGCCAAGGTGGGGTGCAAGCGGCTGTTGTGCAAAGCCAGCCGGGTTTGGCGCACAGCCTCAGGCGTGAAGCCATCCAGTTGCAGGATGTCGCTGCCAGCCACCGCAAAGGTCATCGCCTCTTCCAGCGTGGTGACCAGGGACACCATTTTGCGTTCGGGTTGCGCCTTGCGCAGCCGCCCGACCATGTCGTCGACACTGGCGTCCAAAAAAACGCGATGTTCCGGATAGAGCAGCACCCCATCCGATAAACCCAGCCGGTGAAGGATGCCGCCCCCCGCTTGCACGGCCTTGTAAGACAAGGCACGGGCACCGGGAAATGCTTTGCGGGTGCAGGCCAGGGGCTGCTGAAGGCCGGCTGCACGCAGCTCAGTAACGATGCGAGCCACTTCGCTGGCTACGCCACTGGCGACTTCGACAAGGGTTTGAGCGGTCTTCCAAGCCAGCATCAAGGCCGCCACGGGCCCTTGGGCAATCAGCAATTCGGCTTGGGCGCGCACATGGCGCCCCGAGGGGGCTTGTATCTGAGCGCTGGCACCGGCCAGCTCGAACAAGCGCTGGGCCTCTTCCACGCCGCAAACCGTCATGGGCTGGGTGGCCGCCAGGGTGAGGTGCCCTTGGGGGCCATTCAGGCTGAGCGCCTGGGTGGTCATGTCCCCGTAAGGGGCATCATCGAGCAACAGTTGGCTGAGGGCGGCGTCTGACAAAGACCTGAGCATGACTACCTCGGCATTGGGGATCTGCCCCATGCCAAGGCTACAACGTCAGGTCAGGTTTTGCCAAGCTCGCTCGCCCTGATCCAGCAAAAGGACGTCAACCTTCCTGTGAACGGCGCGCCAGATGGGCCAAGGCCTCTTCAACTTGGTCCACCAACACCAGGCAAAGATCGCCCGGGTTGAGCCGGTTCAGGGCGGTGTCAATGGCCAGGAACTCGCCGTAGATGTCTTCCACATGGGTGGCGCGGCTGGCCTGAGTCAGTCCCTCGCGCAACAGCTTAAGCACTTCGCCATCGGCTCGCCCACGCTGGCAGGCGTCTTGGAACAGGAAGATGTCGTCGAAGGCGTTGCCCAGAATGGCCGTTTGCTCACGGATGTCTTCGTCGCGACGGTCGCCCGCCCCGCTGATGACCACCGAACGGCGCTTGGCGGGCATGCCGTCGACTGCGGAAACCAGCGCACGCATGGCGTCGGGGTTGTGGCCATAGTCGGCAATGACCGTGGCGCCCTTGAAGTCCATCACGTTGAAGCGGCCCGGCGCATTGTCAGCATCATTGACGAAGCTGGCCACGCCGTTGCGGATGCTGTCCCAGTCAATGCCGGCAGCCCAGGCTGCGGCCACCGACGCCATGACGTTTTCCACCTGGAAGCCGATGGTGCCGTTGCGGGTCAGCGGCACGTCGCGCAAGGGAATGCTTTCGCGCCAGCTGCCTTCGGCTGCCACGATGCAATCGCCATCGACCGACACGGTGCGCTTGCCCTGGGCACGGTGCGCCGTGATCACGGGATGATGGAAGTCACGCGCAAAGAAAATGACCTGGCCAGGGCACTTGGGCGCCATGGCAGCCACGATGGGGTCGGCCGCATTGAGAACGGCATAGCCCTTCTCGGCCACGTTCATCACGATCACGCGCTTGAGGACAGCCAGCTCTTCCACCGTGGTGATGTAGTTCAAACCCAAGTGGTCGCCCGCCCCGATGTTGGTCACCACAGCGACTTGGCAGCGGTCGAAACCCAGGCCTTCGCGCAACACGCCACCCCGGGCGGTTTCGAACACAGCGGCATCGACATCAGGGTGCATCAGCACGTTGCGGGCACTCTTGGGGCCGCTGCAGTCGCCACTGTCGATCTGGCGCCCGTTCACATACACGCCGTCGGTGTTGGTCATGCCCACACGCAAACCGCTGGTGGCAATGAGGTGAGCGGTGAGACGCGCGGTGGTGGTCTTGCCATTGGTGCCGGTCACGGCCACCACGGGAATGCGGCCATC
>ERZ724505.1043-NODE-1043-length-15859-cov-4.506834_pt1 | contig 15859 bp, 16 predicted proteins | sample MGYA00376038_ERZ724505 | MGnify/ENA primary metagenome ERZ724505 (study PRJEB28724, sample SAMN07190884) | wastewater metagenome | isolation source: effluent of sewage treatment plant in Hong Hong | place: Hong Kong | collected 2016-03-17 ... | reverse complement strand
AGGACCCTGCGAGTTGGCAAACCGGCTGCCGTTCAAGCAGGTCCGAGCTAGTTCAGATTCGCGAAACACCGCGCACCCTGCCAATGGTACGGATCGCCGCACCGTCAACCGTTGCGTGACTTCGCGACCAAAGATCAGGTACACGCCAATGACGGTGCCGCCGACGGCAATGTGGTTCGTACCCCTGGTTGAAGCGCTGAGTCCAAGGTTACTCCTAGGCTGAAAGGCCACAACCTCACCGAGCTTCCAGATGATCGTGGACACGATCGCCCAGCGGCGCACTCCACAGGCAAAGGCAGGAGCTAGATCAAACCCCCGCGCTCGTGAGCGCGTTAGCGCACTCGTACCTTCACCGTGCGGTTCAACGTCTTTACCTTCCACCCGTAGAACTCGTCGTACGTGCCGCGCTGCTCCCAGGTTGTTCGTTCCTCGCGCACGGTTCCACTCGCTGCGTAGTCCCTGAAGTAGTACAGGTAGGACATATTGACTATGTTGCTATTGAAATCGTCCGCCACAGGCCGGAATTCGGGATCGTAGTACAGGGAGTCATACCACGGGTCGTACCAACTGCGCTCAAGGCCATCGCTACGACGACATGTCATTGTTGGACGCGACTTTGTTCTATTGATGTCTGGGTACTGGGATGTCCAGCAGTTGTAGGAGTAGCCAACAGTCACGTCCCGAGTGACGTTGCCGTAGTACGGAACCGTTCGGTACTTCGTCGCGTACTTCGCCTTCGCCGTCACCTTATATGTGCCCGAACCCCACGAGCCATAGATACGGCGCCCGGCGCTCAGAGGAAATGTAGTTCCTCGCTTTCGTACTGACCAAGCCGTCGTAAATGTTCTGCCCATCGCATAGCGCTGTCGGGCCGTAGAGGGCGTCCACCACAACTTGTTAACGGGAAGAAAGCTCTGCCAATGCTCCAGCGTGACAACTCCGGAGGTTGCCGCCTGAAAGCGCAGAGATTCAGCATGGCTCGGAGCCCCAATTCCTACTACTGTTAGCCCACTCACGAGCCCGATAGATGCGATCCGGGCAGCGTACTTCGACCGAACTACGCGTCGTATACTGCTCACAGGACCCACCGCCGATCTGGTCGCGTTGGAGGAATGCGCAGAAACCGCCCGTTCACCGCGAGCGACGGGTTGCAGTTTGTTTGCGCCCTTACCGCCGGTTCGCGATCCAGCAAGATGCGTTTCACACTGGTCGCAAGATTCGTGGCCTTTTGCCATCTTCGCTCGTACCCCTCCAAAATATCCCCGGACCAGCATTCCTTCGTTCACATCACTTGTGCTGCGAGCGATGTTGCAACAGGGCTGTCCCCAAATTGGCGCGCTATGCCGGGTGCCCCAGACCTTCCGCAACGAGTCAGATGATCATTCGGGGCAGAGCGTTCCATGGTTGTTTGTGATGATCATCATAGACAACTTCCATTTCGATTGATGGGCATGGCCCCTATCAGAGACCGCCTGCTCATTCTTGGCTCAGGGGAGATTGCTGTCGGTACCTGGCCCATCATCCCGCAACCCTCGTGGTTGATTCGGGGTACTGCGGCGAACGAGCTGGCCGAGGGCAACCGCCCCTCGGCAAGAGCAGCAAATGGCGTGACTCCACCCACAAATACTCAAGAAGCTGCGTATGTGGATCGGGTCTCCAATGCGAAATAGATACAGCGCCCGGTGAATTCATTTTGGCGGACGGCAACGCTCCGATATCGGTACCTGTCGGGGCATGCCTTGTCCACACAACAAGCTCCAACACACCCCTCTTGCGGCGAGTCCCATGCTCACCCGACGCCCCTTGTTCACCACGGGGCTATGCCGCGCACCTGGTTCAGGCGCCGAACGGGGCATGGGCACCACGCCAGGCCAACCTGCACAGGCCGGGCCAGCGGTCGTCGCCTAGCAGCCTTGCTGCAGGTCCGTCAACGTGATGCCGCCGTACTTCGTGGGCACCCGGTCGGCGTTGACCAGTTGCCCGCGAACCTCGTAGTCACCGTTGGTCAAGAGGATGTGCGACGCGTCGATCATCTTCACCGTCCACGTCTGCTTCAAATAGGTGCCCTGTTGGCTTATGCCCCCACCCCGGTACGTGGACGCACCAGCCGATTCACCGGTGAAACACGGCTCCCCAAATTGCGCGATCGAGACGGTTTCCCCGAGCCGCCGTACCGCGAACGCGCCGTTCTCTATCTTCCACAGCGTCCAGCCGACCGGGATCGCCCGCAGGGTGGGGGCCGGTGTCGCCGTTCTCTTCGGAGTCGGTGGCACCGATTTTGGGGCCGCTGACGCCGCCTGAGTGGGGGCGGAAGCTGGCGCGGATGAACTCACCCCCGAAGCTGACGGGCTGCCACCGTCTGGCGACCGGGTCATGGCCACGGCGAACCCGCCCACAGCGGCCACCGCGACCGCCACGACAGCAGCTAACGTAGGCCAAGCCCAGCGAGGAAGGCCCGCACGGTCAGCAGTCACGTGCTGTGCGGCAAGGTCACTGTTCATCGAGGTGGTCGCCGAGGCGTCACGATCAGAGTCGTTGCTCAACGTGGTCCCACACGTTGGGCAGAAGTGCTGCGTGGCGTTCGTAGGGCTGCCGCACTGCCCACAGAACTGAGCGGTGGAACGCGATGGATCGTTCACGACCGTGTCACCGCATCCCGATTCCGCCAACGTTGCACGAAGATCATCGCAAGGTCGGCGTGCATCAGCGCACCGTACCAGCTCACGGGCTCATCCGATCGAGGGTGGCCACCCAGCTTTCTTGGCACCTGCCCGTCAAGTGGGTGCTGGTGGGTTGTCGAATCAAACCACCGATCGCCAGGAGCTTCGTTCGCTCGGTCCCACCAAAGCAAGCAGCAAATGTCCGGTGCGAGCACCCGCAGAAGTCCGACGCATTCAGCCCATGGTCGGTTAGGTATCCGACCTCATCGCGGCCTGACCTTAGGCCAAAACGACCGTCGCATGGAGGTCGCGCTCGCGCGAACCAGAACCACGGAACAGCGCGACGACTTGGCCCATCGCCGGAGACATGCACCGTTCAGATTCACCAGCCTCCACAACTGCCAAAGACGTTCACCGCTCTGCGTCGGAACACCCCACTGGGACCCACTCGCCAGCATCACTGTCCACGAAATCCAGACAGCGCCCGAGAATCAGTGCCATCCACTGCCCAACTTCACGTGGCTACTGCCCCGCCGAGGTGCGCTCTACTGCGTGCGTGGGCTGGCTGTTGAACCTGGCGATTCGTCCTAATGGTGGGGTACCTGGAATGCGGGGCATCGCCGCAACTTCAGCCAGCAGCACGGAGATATTGATACACAGTTTCGCGGCTCAGTCCCAGTTCGCGGGCTAGAGCGGCCTTCGGCTCCCCTTGGGCAGCTCTAGCCCTGAGCTGTTCGGCTTCGTCGCTGGTGAGTGACTTCGACCGCCCCTTGTAAGCACCGCGCTGCTTTGCCAGCGCGATCCCCTCACGTTGGCGTTCACGAATGAGCGCTCGCTCGAACTCCGCTACCGCACCCATCATCGACAGCAGCAACGTTGCCATCGGCGAATCATCCCCAGTAAACGTCAACCCCTCCTTTGCGAACTCAACCCGTACTCCGCGACGAGTGAGGTCACGAACGATGCGGCGCAGATCGTCGAGGTTGCGGGCCAGCCGGTCCATCGAATGGACAAACACGGTGTCACCCTCACGGACGTGAGAAAGAAGCGCCCGCAGTTCAGGTCGATCAGCATCCTTCGCTGAGACCTTGTCCTCGAACGCGCGATCCAGTTGCACTCCGTCTAGTTGTCGTTCGGTGTTTTGACCAGCGGACGATACTCGCACGTATCCAATTCGCTGACCGTTCATTCGCAATCTCCTCATCGAGTGAGCGCACCGTCAGGTTGAGGTCTAAGACCTTCCAACGATGCGTCAGGTAATGCCGACAAGGACTTCAACCTGACGGGAATGGGATTAATTCCCTGACAGTCAGAAATGGGTGTACTTCATTCGGACAAATGACTGGAATGGTTGGCATTGGGCTCTATTCAGTTGCGCTGGGTCCTCCGGCGTTGACGCCAAAAGTCTCCCTTGCTGCAGCAACAAGCTCATCCAACTTTCCATCCAGCTCTTGGTAGCTGACTTCAAAGGCTGATCGGGTTAGTTTCGAATCTGTGAGCAGTTCCCCGTAGCAGAGCCACACAGCATCCACGTGGACCTGCACCTCACGACTGCAAATCAGTAATAGCGCTGCACGTGCTTGAGCCAGGTCTTCCGATTGTTCAGCGTTTGGTGGATCGATGATGCCGCGAAGGTGCGCATTCTGCAAGATCAACATATTCCGTTGCGTGAGCGCAATGAACCGTGAATGGGTGGCAATTCGATGGGTTCGCCGAGTATCCACCAACTCTGCCTCGCGCGCGGCCCTTTCCTGATCGCGGTCAGCACGAACCTCATCCCTCTCAATCTCTGCGCGCTTGTCTGCCCTCGATTGCGTGTACGCAGTCGTGACCAGTCCAACGATCGCAACGACAACAACCGCCCATGCATCCACGCTTGAGATACTAGGCCAACAGATCGCATCTGAGTTCGGCGTTGAGCAGCGTCAGAGGACAACCTTGGACCAAGAACCCATTGCGTGCTACCAGCGATAGCGCCGTGGATCGATGGCTCCGACCTCCAACGGGCCCACTAGCAGCAAGCCCTGGGAAGCAGGCTCACCCGCCATCGGTCGGGTGTAGTTGTCCGTCGGCAAGAGGAACCTCATGACGCACTCAGCCTTCCGGGAAAGATCCGGTGCCACGACGTGGGTCGATAGTCTCCCATTCCTTGTTCTTGATTCACAGGGTTGTCCGGGTCGCCAATGCCATCCAACAACGGATCCCACAACAGCTCGATATCGGCGTCACCAGCCAGCGCGGGAAGTACTTCGTCCCAGTCATAATCCAACTCGCCGAGGTCGGGCAACGACTCCAGAGTGGCAGGCAATGACTCACAAAGGCCTAGAGCGGCGTCAACCCATCGTCGCGAGCAGGCAACGTGCACAACGGCTTCTTCGGCGGGTGTTCGTGGTGTGTACCAGCCATCACTCGTCAGACCGTCCAGGACTCTCTGCGCCGCCTTCCACAGTTCGATCCACCACTCAATTGGCTGGTTCCAAGTGACTCTAGGGAATGATTGGACCGCGACAGATTCATCAGGCTCCACGGCCAGTCCGGGACCCATCGCGGCGATATCCGAATCCAATGCCTTCCACACCTCCTCAACAGCAGCCATCAGCACCGCTAACGTACGTGGTGTTAGGGGCCATCCCTCTAAGTCCGCGTCATGATCGTTCATGGTTTGACCTCCCTTTTCAGGCCGCCGGCTCACCGCAGGGCCAACCTCAGCGGGCGCTTTGATCAATTGTTGCCGACAGCCAATTGGGCTGCTCACTCGTCCTCGGCACAGCAGGTGCGAGATACGGCCTTGCTGGCCCACCAAGCCAGTCGTCACGCAGCGGACGTGTAGGTACTTCTGCCGTCGTCCCAGTAGTTGTCGTAGATGTGTTGGTAGACGAGGTCGCACTTGGTCTGGAACGTATCGACGTCGAACGCACGAGGTAGGTGATCGAGTTCGGTCTCCACCGCGACCCGCACCGCAGCACGTGACTGCTGTTGCTTTCGCCAGTCGAGGACCAAGCGTTCGGCCTTGAGCTTTGCGAGCAGCTCGTGTGCGATCGCCTTTACGAGCTTGGTTTCGGCGTCCGTGAGTTCGGGGGCCGGACGCGTGATGAGGTCGTAGATCGCGAGTTCTTCTTCGGTGAGGTTTTCGGCGAGTGCGCGGCGTTCTTCTTCGTCGAGTTCTTTAGTGAATTGCACGAGCCGGTCGAAGAACTCTTCAACGTTGAGGCTGCCTGAGTTGTAGTCGGCGATCAGTTCCTGGAGCTTCTCGACGAGATCGGTCCGTGTTGGGTTGAGGCGTGCCATGGCGTTGGTCTTGGCGGCGACGGCGGCTTTGAGGCGTTCTGCTTCGCTGCGTTTTCGACCTGTTGCGAACTTCTGTGCCAGCGCGTCCCAGTCCACAGCGTTGAGGTCGATCAGGGCATGTTCACCATCAGTCTCGGTGGCTCGAATGACGTATGCCTTCGCGGCGACTGATCGGTCGAGTAGGTCCTCCACTTGCGACATGACGCTGCCGATATCAACAGTCGGGCTCAAGGCGTGAATCTTCTGTGAGAGGAACACCAGGACGGCCCGTGTGGGGCCGTAGTCGTTGGCGGCTGGGTCGGGAAGGATCGCGCTGAATAGGCGGTCTACGAGGCGTGCGTGGGCCAGGAACGCCATCTTCGTGTCGTCGGTGGCAATGAGCTTCTCCACGGCATCATCGGCGGCGGCGATCATGTCGAATCCGTGCAGTTTCAGCATTCCGGTGATGTCCACACCCTGTTTGGTGCAGTACTCCACCGCGTCGGCGGTGCACTGCTTGAGAAGCGCGACGAGTTCGTCTTTGGGCTGGACCGGTGACGAGCCGCCCTCTCCGGGTGAGGCATAGATCGCCAGCGCCTTCTCCAGGTTTCGGAAGACCCCAACGTAGTCCACGATAAGTCCGTTGGTCTTCTCCGGGAAGACTCGGTTTGCCCGCGCGATGGTCTGCATGAGGGTGTGGTTCTTCATCGGCTTGTCGAGGTAGATCGTTGAGCACGACGGTACGTCGAAGCCGGTGGTCCACATTGCGCACACGAAGACGATCCGCAGCGGGTCAGCCGGGTCCTTGAACCGGGACTCCAGGTCGTCGTTGACCATGCGGGCACGGTGGCTCGTGATGTCCAGGCCTTTCGCTGCCATGTCGGCGACTTCGTTCTGGGCCTGGGAGACGACCACCGCCATGCCGGTGGATGCCATGTAGTCGGCCAGATCTGTGTCCCCCGCAGCCCGCGCTTCGTTGAGTCGCCGCTGCCACATCGCGTGGACCTTGTCGTACATTCGGACGGCTGTGGCTTTGTCGATGCTGATGACCATGGCCTTGCCCGCGAACCCGCGACCGAGGAAGTGATCGACGAGATCGACGGCAATACGGTCGAGCCGTTCCTCGCGGGTGATGAGTTGATACTGCTGGCCGAATAGGCGTGCGAGTTTGCGCTCCTGCGCGTCGTCGAGATCGGCGCCGTCCAAGAGTGCTTCAAGTTCATCGTCGAAGTCAGGGTTGTTGATCTGCAGTTCAGGGATGCGGTTCTCGTAGTAGAGGGGCACGGTTGATCCGTCGCGGATGGAGTCGCCGAAGTCGTAGACGCTGACGTAGTCGCCGAAGACCTCGCGGGTCTTCTCTTCGCCGACGATGAGCGGTGTGCCGGTGAAGCCGAGGAACGACGCATTCGGCAGAGCGTTGCGCATGTTCAGCGCAAGGGTGTCGTACTGGGACCGGTGCGCCTCATCGGTGATGACGACGATGTCTGAACGAGCCGAGAGCACCGGATACGTCTGGCCCTGGTCAGCGCGGAACTTCTGGATCAGCGTGAACACGTAGCGATGGTCTTCGCTGAGTAGTTGCTGGAGATTCTGCCCACTCGTGGCTTGAACGTGGCCTTCGGTCAAGACGCCCGCGTCGGCGAATGATTCGTACGCCTGATCATCCAGATCGGTCCGGTCGGTGACAATGACGAACGTCCAGTTCCCTGGCACCGTCCGAAGGACCTTCTGGGAGAAGAACAACATCGACAGCGTCTTGCCTGAGCCTTGGGTGTGCCAGAACACGCCGAGTCGGCCTGGGCCATCTGGTCGGGTCCGAATGTTCAGTAGCCGATCGATGGCGTTGTTGACGCCTAGGTATTGGTGGTTGCGGGCGAGCATTTTGATCAGGCCGCGTGGCTGCTCAGTGAAGGCGATGAAGTTCTCCACGATGTCCAACAGCCGCGACGGGTCGCAGGTGCCCCGGAGCATCGTTTCCAAAGAAACGACTCCCGGTTCTGATTCCTCGTCGATCTTCTTCCACTCCGCGAAGTGTTCCCACTGCGATGAGACGGTCCCGATCTTCGACTGCGAGCCGTTCGACAAGATGATGAACGCGTTCGGAACGAACAATGCAGGAATGGTCTCGCGGTAGTCACGCAGGTTCCCCGTGTAGGCATCCTCAAGCTTCTTGTGCGAGGCCTTCAATTCAATGAACACCAGCGGGATCCCGTTGACGAAGCCCACGAGATCTGCGCGCCGGTTGTAGATGTCGCCGGAGACTCGGAACTGCGAGACGAGAAGGAAGTCGTTGTTGCCAGGGTTGCGCCAATCAATGAGCTGAACGCGCTCCGGTGACTGGGAGCCGTCCTCATTTCTGACCTGAACAGGCACCCCATTGCGCAGTAGTTCGTACACTTCACGGTTCGCACGAATCGAATCCAAGACAGATCGTGGCTTCGTCAACTCAACTATCGCGGCATCTAACGCCTCGGTCGGTAGACCGGGGTTGAGGCGTTGAAGAGCTTGAACCAGGTGGCGCAGCAAGTAGATTTCGCCGTGGTTGTCCCGACCCAAGGTGCCATCCGGTCCCAACAACTCTGCATACGCGTTGACGGTGTCCCAACCGAGATCGTCGAGTAGCTCAATCGCTGGTTGCTCGACCAGTTGGTCCTCGGTGAACGTCCCAGACGACATGTGATCGATTCTGTACTAGATCAGAGACATATTCGCGGGGAGCCAACCCCACACCGCAACGGGCCCCTAGGGCCGCGCGACAGGGCAGCCGAGCACTGGGGCCGACTAGGCAAGCTCAATCGGCACTGACATCTCCGTGTAGATCTTGGAGGAACCCTCGGCTGGGGACAACTCTACGCTTTCCGGGAAGAGGGACCGCCAGAACTCGTAAGCGCAGCGATTCCTGACATGAATCAACGCCGTCAAGTAGATGGTCGTCCCCGAGCCGAGTCGGCTTCCAAGTATCTCAAGGAGGTACGAGAACATCCGACGCCCGAGACCTTTTCGATGGTTGGTTGTCCCCATCGAGACGACATAGTAGACAGGATCAGAGAATCTGTCGTCACGCTCGAAGACCAGAACCGCGATGGGTACGTCGCCCGCGTCCGGCGACGACACGACGATGCACTCACGACCCGGCACCAGTCCAGCGTGACCTACGTCTCGGATGATTTCCTGGGCATCAATCTCCCACGGATCATCGCTGTCGGAGCACGCGTAGGAGGTAAGTCTACGAAGATCTGCCCCGTCTGCGATTCGCGTTCTCAATCCGGCGATCATTGGGCGATCCGCGCGCGACTACTTCTAATGCCGTGTGTTCTGAGACTGTGATGAGAGCGGCTCTGCCTTGTGAATCACTGCCGATGCCATCGACGCCTCGACCACAGACCGAGATACCCCAGCACGAGAAAGCCGCTTGAGATCGAGTGTCATTGCGTCAAGAGCATCCGACATGGACATCGGCGTCAACAGTTCCGCGCGATCGAGCGATGCGCGCTTGAAAGTGCTCATCGGAATAGTTCCCTCGCTAGTGGCGTGATTGAGTTCTCGAACTGTGTGTTCTCGATTGTATGGAGTTCATCTGCAATGTCCCACACCTTTTGAATCGGGTAATCCGCCGGGATCGATCGCTTAACGTCAATGTCAAGCAAGAAGGAGCTCTCCATACTCCCAGAGTCCATCGTCCCAAAACCAATCGAAACGCTGGTTCCCGAATTGACGAGATGCGTTTCGGACCGCATGACGTAGCCGGCGACCTCCGCATCGCTGCCGTAAGCGGCGACTACTGGGAGCCGAAAGTAGTCATCGGTGTTGACACTGCTGTGCGGTATCCGAATGTGATTGACGTAGCGCAGGCTCACAACAGCGGCGCGTGCCGCATGATCGACGACCCGACCATACACGTCGAAGGCCAACTTCAATCGCTCAAGCAGATCGTCCCACCCTTGATACTCCGGAAGACCATTTGTGCTGACCACGTCTGGTCCCAGTACCGCAGCCTTGTTTCGGTCCTTGTTGCGGAAGATTACGCGCTTGGTCTGCGGCTCAAGCGAACTCTGTAGACCGCTCTGCGTCAGAGTGAGCGACGCTTGCACTCCCTGCTGCTCTTCAATATCAAGCGGGTAGTCCGGCTCCAACTCCTCCCACAACTGACCTGCAGTTGCAGGTGTCCACTTGCTGTGACGAGCGAGCTTGAGCTGGCAAATCGCCTCAATCACAGGCGGCTTTCGATACACGATCCTGTTCTCAGACACCCAGCAAACACCTCCCGCCCTCCATATATCCTGCACACTCCGCCGATCGTAGTGCCTTGGGAGCTTCGTACGAAGTGATCGTCATAACCAAGAATCGCACACCCGCACGGCTTTGCTGATGCTCAACGCTGGCGAATCAATTTGGGCCTTCGATGCCTACCGTGACGGGACGCTCTACGGAACAGTGGCACTCATGCCTATGAGCCTCCGAGCGGGAGTACAACGTCGCCAGAGAGCAACTTGGGCAAGATAAGATCCCGCGCCAAACGGAGGGTTCTGGAGGTACGAAAGAGCTGGTAAGAAAGCCGAAACATCTGCTGAACCATAGCTTCGAAGTCTTCGAGTAGATCTGTGGGCGGGACAGCCAACAAATAGCTGTCAAAACACTCATTTCTCACACGTTGTCGCCCCGTGGCACCGCTCATGCTCGCGATCGCGTGACCTCGGAACTCATCAGATCGCGCAAGCAGGTAGACGAATCCACTGGACACGGACCTACTCCTCATCACGATGAACTCAGTAGAACCACACGCACTCTGACCATCGTCGAGAAATTGGACATACGCGGTTTTGCCGTTCTCCAGACAGGGAGTGATTCTCGCGAAGAGCGTGTCTCCGTTCGAGAACTTCGCGCCCGAGGAACCGCTCCGAGTTTCAACGTCTCCGATGTGCATCTGAGTTTCAGAGAGACTTCCCATTGGAACAAACGCAATGGGCACCGACCGATCGACCGCGACGCGCGGACCGATCTCAATCACCTTCGAAGCCGCTTCAACTCTCCACCCCGTGGGGATCGGGCCAAGGGGGGAATCGACGAGTGGGACGTTTTCGTGGCCGGGGTAGCGGAAGTTGACGAACCATTCCTTGTAGATGGATTGGGCCATTTCTTCGAGGATCTTGATCCGGCGGGTGTTGTTCTCAATCAACTCGTCATAAGCGGACAAGATGTTGGCGATGCGTCTCTGAATCAGCAGTGGCGGAAGCGGGATGACGAGCGCATTGATCAGCTTCGGGCTGATATTCGGCTGAGCCGCTCCATAGGCAACGGCCTCCATCTCGGATTTGATCCGAGGATCGAGTAGCGCGTAGTAGACGAACAACGGTTCGCATTGCTGCGCATCAACATCGATACGCCCGACACGTTGATTGAGCATCCACCCGTTTGAGCCGCGAACCAGCCCAATCGAGCCGATTTCACCACTCATGGTCACAAGGATGTCGCCATCACGCAGGCGGTAACGCTCCGCCACGGAGGCCGTTTCAGAACTAACGAACGAACACCCAACCGGATCGACGCGACCGGCTCGGACGTTTTGAATCTTGATTACAGGAGTGCCTTCGACTGTCCAATCCGCACTCTTGAAGGAGTAGCCAGATTTGACCGACGCGATTTGACCGAGTTCGACCGTGGCATACTGCGCCATTACTCGCCCTCGATAAGCGAGCCGACTGAGGCCGCAATTCGTTCCTGTAACTCCGCTGCTTCGACGTTGAGCAATTCGAGTTCCTCGTTGAGTTCTTCGAGTCGGACTTTGAAGTCGATGCCGTCGTCTGCGACTGCGGTGACTCCGACGTAGCGGCCTGGGTTGAGGCTCCAGCCTTGCTTCTCAATCTCGGCAACGGTCGCCGCTTTGCACAATCCCGCCACATCGGCGTAGTTGCCATCCGGGAAGTGTTCGCTCATCAGCGCCTCGGAGCCTTGGCTCGTCTCCGCACTTTCGCCACGGTAGAGGCGTGCGATGTTGGCAAGGAATTCGATCTGTTCGGGTTTGAAGTCGCGGTGGGCTCGGTCGATCTGGTTGTAGATCTGGCGTGCGTCGATGAATAGGACTTTGTCGGCACGTTCGGTTCCGCGTTTGCCTTTGTCGTAGAACCACAGGGTGCAGGGCAGTGTGACGGTGTAGAAGAAGTTTGAGCCGATGCTGACGACGATGTCTACGCCGCCGTCTTCGATGAGCTTGCGGCGGATCTCTTGTTCGCTACTCCCGGCGTCGGCGGCTGAGTTGGCCATGACGAATCCTGCGCGCCCGGTGTCGTTGAGCGCTGAGTAGAACAGTTGCATCCAGATGTAGTTGCCGTTGTCGCTGCGAGGCATCCCGTAGGGGAAGCGTGTGGTGTCGTCTTCCAGCTTTGACTTGTCGATCTTGTTGACATTGAACGGTGGGTTGGCCATTACGTAGTCAAAGTTGCCGCCGATGCTGAAGGGGTCTTCGTAGTAGCTGTTGGCCTGCTTCACCTGGCCGCCGAGTCCGTGGACAGCGAGGTTCATGCGACAGAGCTTCACGGTCTCTGCAACCCGCTCGGTTCCGTGGATTGAAAGTCGGTCGGTGGCGCTAGATCGGTGTTCTTCGACGAACCGGGCGCTCTGGACGAACATGCCGCCGGATCCGCATGCGGGATCGAGGATCTTGCCCTTGAAGGGTTCGATGATCTCGACGATGAGTTTGACTATCGAGGTGGGTGTGAAGAATTGTCCGCCCTTTTGGCCTTCGGCCATCGCGAACTTGCCGAGGAAGTATTCGTAGACCTTTCCGAACCCGTCGCCGTCGATGTCGCCGAGGATGGAGTTCACGTTGCGCAGGAGGGTCGTGAGCGTTTCTGTTGAGAGCGCTTTGTAGGTCCGTGGGAGGACTCCGGCGAGGTCGTCGTTCTCCTTTTCGATGGCCTCCATCGCGTCATTGATGGCTGTGCCAAGATCGGTTCCCTCGGGAAGCTCAAGGAGCTTGCCGAACCTGGCTTCCTCAGGCAGATACATGACACCTTGAGCCTGATAGTCCGCCTTGCCGATCTTCCTCCGCCCGCTGCCGGTGCCAAGGTTCTTCTCGGCTGCAGTAAACCGGCTATCGGCGTACTTCAAGAAGATCAACCCGAGCACCGGGATTGAGTACTCCGACTCCTTCAACTCCGAGTTCGCGCGCAGCTCGTCAGCGACATCCCAGAGCCGGTCCTCGATCTGGTGAATGTCAGTCTTTTCAGTCATATACGGATCCCACTCATCGGCCTGCGAAGTAACTCCCGCAGCGTACCGACCGTCTCCGACAGCCACGTACGAAATGGCGCGAGTCTCTGCGCGCCCTGGCTACGGCCACGTAGACCGGCGGCGGGTGGGCATATGACCAGGAATTCATACGTCACGTGCCCGCTACCACCAAGTACTGCCAAGCGAAACTGCGCTGTTCGCATTCGTGCTCTGGTTGGACGGTTGGACGGTTGGACACCGCGCCAACCAGAGATGGTGCCCCATTTGTCCGTTTTATGCGTGGAATGAAGGAAGTATTAGGTGAATTTGACCAGTGCACGCCTCTTTCGCGGGTACCAGGTTGGACGCGTCCAACCGTCCAACCTGGTACCTATCGTGGATGCCCCGGCCCACAGCGGCTGAGGGGATCAAGGAACCGCCTCGCCCGCGAGGTATCTGATACGACCACCCTTGGGAGGGCTAACGTTCGCGCCCAAATCCTCAACGATCCACCCCTTATCGATCGCGAAGGCGAGAATCTCGTCGGTCGAGGCGTACTTCCGGTTCCTCCCAGCGACGGATTGCGTAACGCACTTGCGCGGGCACCCATCGTCGCCACAAGCCGCTCTGTGGACGTGCCTCGCGACCTGTTCGGCCCCCTTCTGGAGCGCACGGTCACGCATCCTTGCATCCGCCCTCACCGATCCCACGGCAATACCCTCGGCGGTCTGGGCGATCTTTGACTTCGCCCGCCGGTCAGACTCGGCGCGAAGCTCGTCAAGAACTACCTGTCGTGCCGCGTCTGACCAAATCATCACTTGCTCGGCGAGCTTCCAATCGATGCTCATGACGGAGCGGCGACCATCGAGTAGTCCTAGAACCGCTGCCACTTTGAGCCGGGTCAGCATCCCGTGGCCCTTTGCATCCTCGATCTCGCTGGTCTCGCCCTTCAGACTGCGGAACTGATGCTCATCAATCTCAGCACGTACGGTGTCATCGACCTCAATGACGATGTGCTCCTCCCCCTCCGCCGCCATGCAGCTCTGCTCGTCGTGGTCAGGGTCCGGAGGAACGCGCCACGGCATCGGTGGTGGCATCAGCGGTGGGCTCTGAGGTGCGCTGGGATCGTAGACGGAAGCCCACAGAAATCGCTGGGGAGTGCCTGCATCAGCGTCGTCGAAGAGCGCCGCGCCGCGACCCGGCTGGACCCCGACTACGAGACTCAGGCGGTAGCTATGAGCTTCTAACCGCGTCGCCTTTGACGGGTCCGAGTACGAGAACTTAACCGAGCTACCTCCCCACATCTTGCGCAATACCGGCATCAACGTGGAGCCGCTTCTATCTTTCAGCGCCGCGATGTTGTCGATCTCGTCTTCAATGACCAACGCACGATCATTGTGCATGTAGGTGTTCCAGACACTTCCGTCCTTGCGGGCCACGCCGAATACCTTCAGCAGGCCCTCCCCGCTCCCGACACCGTCCGTGGTGTGTTTCCAGGAGCGGGCGGACTCGGCGGCGCCGATGCTAGCGGTCTTACCGGAGCCCGATTTGCCAACGAGTGCGACGAACAGGTTGCAGCTCGTAGTACCGCCACGCAGAGCAGGGAGAACAACGATTGGAGATATCTCTGCGAGAGTCCTCGCCAACACAACAGCAAGCAGCGATACAGGCGAAACGCGGGATGCCCAGGCTCGTTGCCGGATGTTGCGGAGATAGTCCCTGGACTCCCAGAAGAATTCCTCATTCGGAACGGCTTTCACTGGAGTCGCGAGATCCTCAGCCTCTGGCACATTAGCGACCGAAGCGTCCTGCCTTGCCGCTTTGCGTATCGCCATCAGAACACCTCCCCGATGCTGAGATCGACATCGTCAACCATGATTGCGATGTCATTGATTCGCAACTCAACGTCATGCCACCCAAGGTCCCAGCGCTCTTCGCGGCAGCAACGTTTGGCGAGCCTGGGGGTGGGATCATCCGCAACCAGGGCAAACGCGCCGTCCACCATGCGCTGCCACTCGGTTTCCCGCTCCCAGTCGTCTCTTGAGCCATCAGCACACGTCGCGAGTGAGAAGGCTCCCTCTAGTGCTTTCAGCGCAGCACCGACTCCAACATGGCCACCTTCACCAGCGCGAGCCAACCGCAGAATCGACGCAAGCGCGTAGTCATGACGTCCCCCCGTGATGGGACGCCGCAGTGCGCTGACGGCGTCATCCAGCAACGCCTTCATGCGCGCGCAAGGGACTTCGTCAGCACTCACCCACTCCAATTCCGACGGATCGACAGACCGACGTACACGGCTGCGTAGGTCTTTCGCTCGCCCAGTGACCTTGTCATTCTTGAGCAAGTGCTCGATCCATGGCCTGGGGGCTTCCGGGAGCGTCTCGGCTGGCGGTAGCACCCCATAAGTGATCACGCCGCTTGACTCATCCATATAGCCGTACTGAGTGCCTCGCTTGTGCACCGTCGGATGGGCGTTAGCGTTGCGATGCGCCCGCCGCACCAGATCTACGCCCGGACAAGGCCCTGACTTCCATACCCGCTTGAACTCGAAATGCAGGTAGTCCTGAGGTATTCGGTAGAGCCTGATGCCGGACTCGCCGTCGTACTGTTCCCCGAATCGGCTGCTGATTCGGATGGATGCAGGAAGCACACCGATCCGGCTCTCCAAAACTCGAAGGTGATCGCCACCGTTCTTGCCCCCGTAGTGATCCACATCAATACCT
>ERZ724505.1042-NODE-1042-length-15860-cov-31.193483_pt1 | contig 15860 bp, 11 predicted proteins | sample MGYA00376038_ERZ724505 | MGnify/ENA primary metagenome ERZ724505 (study PRJEB28724, sample SAMN07190884) | wastewater metagenome | isolation source: effluent of sewage treatment plant in Hong Hong | place: Hong Kong | collected 2016-03-17 ... | reverse complement strand
TTTCATTTGAAGATTTTCTTCAAGATATGTGAATCCCAGAAAAGTGATTTGAAATAGATAGGATAGATAACAATTGACATTATTGTAAGGAAAATTGTAGATGGACAAAATGTTCACTTTTATGTGAAAGACAATGTGTATTACTGATTGGGCTATTGAGATTTGAGTAAACCAGAAAACATTATTTAAGCGACTATACGATTGAAAAACATTCGAAGAAGCAATAACATACAAAAATGAGTACACCATCCAATTATAAGGAATGAATACCTAGAGTATCTTCAATATGTGAGTTTATTTATCCTTTTCATTGAGAGAGTAAAGACAGATTTCATTGATGGCTTGAACGTAACTATATTAGTCTAAGTGAGTATATGAGAGAAGCCTCTACTTGAGGAACATATGTTCACTTAGCTATGGAAACTTACGGTAAAACGTGAAAGTGGAGATGAAAGAAATACAAAGACATAGTTAATAGTGGAATACAATTCTATAATGATTTTAATGTAAGGCTTATAGAGGCTGAGCGTTATGTATCGTGCAAGGATTATCAATGAACTACTGATGCTATCGCCGAAATTGATGGAAAAAAATGGATACTTGATTGGAAGACTTATTGATTAGCAAAACTAAAATGGAACATTGAATCTACATATAGAAAGCCATATGATAAACTTAAGAAGGCTCGCCTTCAATTATCATTATATGCTCGTCTATTATGAATAGAAAACATTTGAGTAGTTGAGCTTGATAAGAATTGATATCATTTCCATCCATTAGAACTTACTCCAGAGAAAGAGATAAAAGAAATTCTGCTACTTTATAAGAATCATTATATAGATGAACTTTAGCGAAGATGACATCCTGTTAGAATTCACTATAGAATTAGATGAAGACTTAAAAATGAGTCTTAATAAAATATGGGGATGAGTGCATTGGTGAACACGTTCCACATTTAGAAATATATGGCACGAGGAAATATATGCACTTGTTCAACAGAATGATATTAAGCCGATTAATGATATGATTCATATCCAATACACATATAGCTTCAAAACTAGATATCTAGATACATCAAATTGCGCTGTTATGAACAAAGCAATTGAGGACGGACTTGTAGAAGCTTGAGTATTGAAAGATGATACACCACAATTTATAACATCATCAACAACTTGTGTTCCTATTATAGATATAGCTTCTCGTAGGAAAATGACAAGAGATATATTGAATGTTAAAATATATAGAGTTAGTGTAGCTCCTACGAAGCTTCGATGAGAAGTAATACGAGAACCACGAAAACACAAGAAGAATATTAAAAAATAATATTACTATTGACATAAACTCCAATATTAATATAATGGGGTGGCTTTAATCGAGAAGCTGTTTTGATACAGCCAACTACTAATAGTCAGATGACTATAATCCTACTCAGGTAGGTATCCTCTTCGGGAGGATAAAGAATAAATTCAAATAAAATTATAGAATGGCTTTTGTGATTTGAAGAGTTTTTATTCTTTATCTTCCTTAACAGGAAGCACAAAGAACTAGGTCGCCTATTGCCTAGGATGTGGCTATGATTTACTAAGAAGTACGGTTATAATGGTTCTTAAGACGTTAGAACTTTAAGTGCGAGTGGTGGAACTAGGTAGACACAATTGCCTTAGAAGCAATTGGGCTTAGCCCGTGAGAGTTCGATTCTCTCCTCGCACACCATCGGGGTATGGCGGAACTGGTAGACGCAGGTGGCTTAAAACCATCCGAGCGCACGTTCATAGAGGTTCGACTCCTCTTACCCCGACCATATTTTTCAGGAGGCGGACTAAAGGTAAGTCACTCGTTTTGGAAACGAGGCAACGTGTAGGTTCGATTCCTACCCTCCTGACCATACAATAAAAACCTAGCTTGGTAGGGCTAGGATATAGAATCGTGGTGTAATGGTAGCACAGCGGGCTTTGAACCCGTCAGACTGTTGGTTCGAATCCAACCCTTGCAACCACAATATAACCATTTATCAGCCTCGCTAGCTATAAAATATTTGACTATGATAGATTGGTTAAAAATTGCCCTATTTTGGTTAAGTTCAGGTTTATTTCTTTTATTACTAATTTTATGTCTAGCATAGAAACTCTAGATGAAGAAGATGAGGAACTTCCTCGTATCCTCCCAATTGTGACTAAGGAAACGGTTCGCCGTTGACTCACACGAATCCAGATTATGAAACTTCTTGAAGAAGATAATCCTTCTGAATGGGAAGCGTGACAAGTATTAAGTTTACCCTGTAACACATTAAAATAGAAATATGCTAATGCGTATTTACATTTATATTTATTAACAAAACTACGCATGCCAGAAATAAATTATAAAGCAAAGTGAGTTCCAACTAAGGAAGAAGTAAAACAATATCTTGATGATAGTCAGATATTCCCATTAAATGTTCAAGCATTGTGATTTGAACTACTTAAATTAATTCGAAGAGTTAACGAGCTAGAATATGACAAAGAAAAAAAATAAAAACAAATCCGTTGAGGAACATATAATTGATAGCTTATCAACTTGAGACTTACTAGCTATGGTACGAGAAGAGTTAGATGATACTGAATTATATATATGAGATAAGGTTCAACTTATAACAGATTCCAAATGAGATAAAGTATATACTATATATTCATTCACAACATATGCTGATTGAAGAATAAATTTTACACTTTGGAATTGAGCTGATTATGAGATGTATGAACCTTGGCAGATAAAAAAATATTTACCTCCATCTAACATTTGATTTGTATGAGAAACCAAGAAAGAATCGAGTGCGTCCTCGAAATAATTAAAGACGCTTGGATTAAGAATCCTGATTTACGACTTTGTCAACTTATATGAAATGTTGATTGAGATTACTATACGGAAGACTATACTCTCATAGAGAGAGTGTGAGACTTATATGATGTAGATAGTGTATATTGGGGTACGTATTGAATTGATGGAAATCAGCCACTCACATACCTTAAATTATCTCAGATGAGTACGTCACATATTCGTAACATACTTAAAACTCAAGGACAAATATCTAAAACTACACGAGATAGGCTTCTTGCAGAATATCTCAAACGTAATTATTCTGTATAATTTTATACATTAACTTTTCATAACAAAAAAGACCAGCTTAATTAAAAGTTGGTCTTTTTATTTGCCCTATGGGCTATGTGTAATAGAATTAATGAATTGAGATACGCTAAGTAATCAAAACCTCGCTATCGCTTAGAAAATGGGCTTTATTCTCATTCGATGATTTTAAGCATTGTTTTCTCAAATCATTCACGGTTTTTGATAACATCCTGTGCTTCAAGTTCATCCATCATTCTTTCTAGTCAATCAAAGTCTTCGTTATCTACATATTCTTTAAGGAAATCATTATAGATAATAATGGTATCTGTTGTTTTCTTTCTGTATGGTGCATAAATATCAGTACGAATATCTGGTTTTCATGTAGAGAGTAATTTTCATAACTCTTCTATATCTCAATCACTCATTCATTCTATTACTTGTGGATTATCAACAACGTAATTTATAAATGCGTCCTCATCCATCTTCTCTACTCATTTCTCAGATAGTATTGATTTCGCCGTCTCATTCAATGTAGCCTTTGCCCTCTCTTTCTCTTTACGAATCTCTCAGCCAGCCTCATATACTTTTCTATCGTTTTTAGCAAAGTCTCACTGAGCCTTGAATGATTGGCTTGATAGTTCCTCTGATAGTTCGGGTTTGTTCTTTGTTATCTTACCAAGTTGGTAGTTATCTTCAAGAGTCTGCCATAGTGGTTCTTCGAATATATCTTGATGAATAGCAGGAATAATATCACGAGTAGCTCATGGTAGAATCATCTTAACTATAGCATATCATAACTCTAAGTCATTACGGAATCATGGCGCGACTTCGCCCTTTTCATTTCTATTCTTAATAGAATCATATCAACGAGTAATAGACGATATTTCATATCTATTCATTGGATTCCAGAAGTTATCTGAGAAGAACTTTCCCATAGCGCGAGCTGCTAATATTTCCGCCATACTCAATTCTGGCTTTCAAGTTGCTTTCTTCATAACTCAGTCGTATATCTTAGATTCAAAAGAATCATAAGTAAGTGATGGGTTATTAGCCAACATCTTACCCCAATGACTATCTGCCTTAACGATAAATAATCAGAAGTCTACATCCTCTTCTAGAATCTTAAATTCTTTCTTACCCATATTTGAATCATATACGCTTCTCCAATACTCACGTTCACTTTCCAAATATGCTCAAACTCATAGTGCTATACCAACAGCAGGAATGGATTTCATTCATTTAGTGGATAGTATATGGTTTAGGAAAAGCAATCTGTTGATAAAAGTCTTTTGGATAGACGTTGCTACCTTATACACACTTCAACTATGTCTCATAAGTTCAGAACTCATAGTAAAGTCAGCAGATGAACCCATTGTGCGGTTCATTTCTACATCAGCATAGTCAATCATCTTCTTAAACCAAGATGGTGGCATTGTTTTATTAAGCTCATCAATATTAGTTGTTATCTTTACTTCTGGAAATTGATGATGATTATCTTTAAGAAACTTATGTGCATATGTTGTCCAAACTCAGTATGATACCTGACCGTCAGTCTTTCTCATTCATCGTAGACTCATTTCAATGGCACGCTCTCCGATTCAGTCCATCCATTTAGATTGGCTAATGGCCTTCATATCTCATGCATTAAACATTCTTCAAAGTGCTACTCATTGTGTATGTTCTGTCATACGCTCTAGCAACGCTCAAGAATACTTAGCAGCAGTTTTAACTGAAAATGGATTTAATGTAGATACTCATCTAATAAAACTTCCGACATCACCAATCTTATCTAGATTACCAATCAAATCAGCGAAACTGAAATATTGAGAAACCATACTCCATACATTAGCAGCGATTGTACTCCATGTGTTTACATTAGATATTAGTCTACTTCATGATTTGATTATAGATGCCTTCTCAGATACAACTCAACGATGCTCAATATGTTCAATATATCAATCAATATAATCGCGTAACGGCTTACTCATAACTGGACGGCCCTCTACTACTCAATCGTCTACATAATCTTTCCATTCAAATGTATCTTTCTTTTTGTTATAGTACACACCTTCATCTAAGTCATCCATATTTATACCCTTCTTATTAGAGTTACGAGTCGCCCGTTTGAGACGAGTTATCGGTTCCTTCATATGAAGGTAGTATAGCTGATTATCTTGAAATGAACGAATCATAACCGCTAAATCAGTATTAATATCAAAGTCATCTGGAGTTGCCTTTCTAGCTTGTAGGAATCATTTCTGAACAGATGAAGAGAATATTTGGGATAGACTATTACGTGGTTCCTCACCTCACTTAAAGTAATTTGCATTCTTATATATAATTGGGAAATATTTATCCTCATTAGGTATAAGAACTCAAGTATCACGATAATTCTGAGCATTAAGTCTAGACGCTACATTATTAAACTTATTATCTAGGAATTGTATAATACGAGTGAATTGTGGATTCCCCTCAATTTCTTTTGTTATATCTTCAATATGACTATCTGTTAAATGTTTGGCACTATCAGGGTGAGATGGAACATCTACCGCACTTCTTTCCTCTATTGATGGTTTTGTATCATATATATCATCCCATATCTTACCATTCTCATCAATCCAAAGATTGTTGGCCTTGGTAATTCTATCATTCATTCATCATTGACGTGTTGTCATGTATATCATGAACTTACGTTGGAGTTGAGTATCACCAAGTTTAGCATCTGATATAAGTTTTACAAGTGGAGCCTCAAAGTCTTGAATACTCTCCAATCTCCATCTAGAACGTGCAGAAGGTATCTCTTTAACAAGTTTTATAAAATGACTATCTTTTCCGAATACTCTTTCCATTACATTGATAGGAGTATCAAGTCATTGGAATATACTTGAACCCCTCTTTCTATCTCATAAGAATGGAGTAAGAAAATTAATTATCTTCTTAAGACTTCAACTTTCCTCATCGGCAGATAACCTAAACATACCTCAATCTTGCTTACTTGCTTCCATTGTTATTTCATTAACATCAGCTTGCGCGCGTTGTTTTTCAATAACTTTGCCGTCTACCCAAAGTCAACTTTCTTCAATTCATTTCTTACTTACTAATGGTTTGTTTGTTTCTATAAATGACTTAAGCGCACCACGATAATCTCAACTATCTATAGCTTGTTTTAGTTGCGTATACTGGATAATCTTAGCAAAGTCTCATTCTCATGTTACTGATTTAAGTCAACTCATCTTAGTGATAATCTTTTCTGCTTCTGCTTCTAGTTTACGTGTTTCATTTATAATTGCTTCACGAGCCTTATCTTTCTCTGCATTAGTAATTCTTCATTTAGTTCAAGGTTTACGACTAGCCTTAGCTAACTCATTAACCTTTTCTGTAGTAACTCTATACCTAGCATCTTCTGCATCTTTAATGGATTTATATCCATTATCAGATAGCATAGCTTTAATTTTAGCCTTATTCTCATCTATCTTAGTAAGTCGTTTCGCTGTTGGTTTAAGTGACGAGTATAGGTCAATCTCATCTTGTAGCTTACGAAGTCCGTCAGCATCAAAGTCATTCTTACCTAGGTACTGGTATTTAAATCAATCCATTGTTTTAGGATTAGTAAGATTGGTTATCTCACTACCTTCTCTCATAACAACCTCTTCAGCCTCATCGAATATATCTAAACGAGACTTAGTATCATTGAGTTTTACTCAATACTCTTTGGCTCTAGCTGTAATTATCTCATCTACATCTGAATGTGTTAATTGTGTTCTTGAAGTTAAATCGCTTAATACATCTTGTTTAAATTGAGTAATATCCTTATCGGCACTAAGTATTCATTTACTTTGTTCTCCTTTTCAAATACGAGTATTGATTTCCTCTAGGAAGCTATCTATACGTTTACCTGCGGCGGAACTAGTACGAACACCTACATTATGAAAGTAATTAACAACATTATCATATCATGCCTTCATATTATCTCCAATTTTCCCACCAGCATTAATGAACGACTGCTTAAGTTCGCCGAATGTCATTCAACTATTTAACTTAGTATCTACTATAGAATCAAATAACTCTTTATTAGAAGCCTCTGGATTTAGTTCCTTAGCCTTCTTAAGTCAATCGTTAATATTATCTAAGTCCTTTGTTGATAGATTATCAAAAATACTATCAAGCTTCTTTCATGCGAATAGCTTTGAGAAAATAGCACCTCATGTAATTCACATAACTAAATCACTAGTGGAATAATTCTCATCACCCAATCATTTTCTAACTCAATATTCAATTGCCTCTTGCGCAGAGTTGGAAGTAAAGTTAAATAGAAATGGATTTCTTGCATAACTCTCTCTCATAGCATTTTGAAACTGAGACGTAACCTTTGTTGCTTGGAGTCATTTGTTTCAAAGTATTGTTGCATCGGCAATCTTTCCGTAAATACCATATCAACCAAGAAGTCAAACTCCTGTACCAACAACCTTAGCAGATGTTGATTGAGAGAATTTTCATTCTGATTGAAGTTGTTCTTTTGCAAATTTACTTGCAGAATATCTTCATCATGAAACTTTATCTAATACGGAAGAGGCAAATGGAGTAGAATCAACTACGCTAGATGCTGCCGTCTGGAACCAATTCTCCTTAGTTCAAATAACATTCTTTCTAACGTTAGACGCAAATGTACTCCATTTATCGTACTTATCAAATGATTCTTTACTAAGAGTAGATTGAAGCTTTTTCTTTGCTTCAGTATCGCCCTTAGCCATATTAAATATATCATTTTTAAATTGTGTAGCTTTTTGTGAATTTACAAGAGCGTTACTTTCTAGTGAATTAAATCATTTAAATATTCATGATATTGGTTCCTCATCAAATTCATCTTTTAAATATGATTGTGGTAATTCTGAAATAGCTTGGCGTGTTTCAGCTCACCTATTTTCAATATACGATTGTGTAGTTGTACCTCAAAAAGAAAGCCCCTCTCCTTGTGGAGTTTGGGGCTTATTCTTTGGAGCAATTGCTTTCACAATTTTCTTTCAGGCAGATGTTTCTTTGAGAAACTTTTCTGTACCTTTTTGAACAAGCACTCGTCATGCAATGTCTAATAGTCACATATGTTTTATTTTTTAATAGTAGAATTTTTCTTTTTAGTTTCTATAGCTTTTCTAATTCTTTCAGCATAAGAATCATTTGATGATGTAGTATCTTCTCAGATATCTATTACCTTAGATGTAATTGGATTACCATTTGCGTCTAGGTAACGTCAAATACTTCCCTTACTTCATGGTTGATATTGTCATGATACTAACGTCTTATTGCCATTCGCGTCCTCAATGTAGAATTCTTTTGCTTGAGTAGTGCCATAACTTGAACCACCACTTCATCATGCTTTTGTCATTCATGCCTTTCTAGCCTTAGCAAGAGCGGCCTGATATTCTGGAGACTTACTAATATACCGTGTTACAGCTTGGTTAATTGCAGTATCAAGTGGAACTCAAATCTCCACAAGTCTTTGTGCCTCTGTTAGCATAGAATTATATTCAGCAGAGCTAAACGTAACTCATTTAAGTCATGTTATCTCTTGTGCTTGTGTATATATCTTAGTTCAAATTGCTGCTTGAATCTGACGTGCGACTGTACCAGTAGGAAGTCCAGCTTGTTTCTCATAAGAAGACCGTGCAATCGGACTCATAGCATACCATTTACCAGAAGTAACAAAAGTATCTATTTTATCTTTTGCATAAGATTCTTGAGATTTTAATCTATCGTAATATCATTGAACATTCTTATTAAGAACATCATTTGCTTTATTCATCTTATCGAGAACCTCATCTTCATTGGCTTTTATAGCTTCTTGATATGTGTCAATAGCTTTGTCAATGTTCTTTTGTCTTTCAAAGCGATTATCAATAATAGAATTTTTAATAGTGTGGATGTCATCATTAAGCTTTTTTCTAATCTCGTATGATTTCTCACTTGAATTATTGATTATATCATTAATAACCTTAGTATGGTCGAATTCAACCTTAGCAACGGCAACCTTTAAATCCGCCATCTTAAACGCATTCTCACTCTTAAGTTTGCTTAAATTATAGATTCAAGTTGTATAGATTTGTTGTGCAGAAGTAACCGCAGCAGTAGATAGAGTAAGTCACATCTTAGCAAATGCTACGTTTGACTTTTGTAATTCAATATCATTAGCTATCTGTAGTTCACGTTCAGCTGCATCTGCCTTTGCCTGAGCAGCAGCGACACTCGCTTCATTAGCTGCACGCTCTTTTTCTTGAAGTGCTTGCATATTAGCAGCCTCTTGAGCTGCTTTTTGTTTTTGTATCCTATCTTCTTCTAAGGCTAAATCTTTAACTTCAGCCTCTTTTCTCTTTAATTCAGTATCAACCTCCATTGCCTTAGCCTCAGCAGCTAGCTTTTGTTGTTCATATTGAGTCTTATCAAGAGTATTATTTGTATCGTAATTAGCAATAGCATTTTCAGCTACTTTGTTTGTTTGTCAATCAATTACTTGATAAGTTGTCTGTTTTCAATTTGCTCATGCAGAACTTCATTTAATAGTTGATGTATTTCATTGAGTATTAGTTGCTGATGATGGAACTGAAGTATTTGTAGACAGCGCATTTCTTGTTGCTTGTGTTCATATACTCTGGGCTGTCGGACTAACGGCTGATGCTAGTTCTTGAACTGTTTTTGCTCAAGTTCATCATGATGCTATAGTAGATATTGGAGCATCAGGATTTCAAGATTCAACTGAACTAATATCATTTCATAGAGATGATGTAAGAGCATCAATTGATGATAGCGCATCACTAGTAATTGATTTTATTTGTAAGTTCTGTGAAGCACGAGAAGAACCTTGTCATGAGGCCTCAAGCCTAGCTAAACGATTCTCATCACTATTAACATCTAATGATTTAGTAGCTGCCCTAGCTGCATCTAAATAACTCATTCATGCAGCGCGATTCTCTTGTATGAGTTGTAGTTTTGATTGTGCCATATGGTTAGTTATTTATTATTAATAAGTTCTTCAATTAACTTTTCATAGTCTTTTTCTTTTTGCTCAAAGTCTAAGATAAGTTCTTCGTATGTCTTAAGTAGAGGAATTAAGTTATCAATCTTATCAGCAAGTTCTGGTATAGTGTCTGTTATGAACTCTTGAATAAATTCCTGCTGTTTATCATTATATTTGATAACCGTAGTCTTTCATTCTGATATAACTTGAGGTGGTTTTATATTAGCTATTGTACTTTTAATTTCTTCTGCAGTTTTCTTAAATACTTTTCTTATCTCTTCTAATTCTCGCTTACTTTCTTCATCAAATGAACTTCTATCAATTACGTGGCTTACTCAACCATATTGTGCAAACTTATATCAAAAACTTCAAGGAATCGAAGAATATGTATCTATAGGAGAATTCCATATATCAGAAACACATCAGTTATTTCAGCCTCATATGGAAAATGCAGTACGTCTAGTAATCGCGCCTACTCAGAAATCAATATCTCATATATATTGAAGTGATTGGTCGAATGTTGTGAATGAATATTGGTAATGTGAGGTGGTAGAGTTCCATATCATTACAGCATTATCCACTACAACCGTATTTGAACCAAGTTCAATAATATCGAGATGTGGAGTCAATGTAGAATCTATAACACCATTGTTGTCATAGACTCTAACACTAATTATTTCTATTGCCATACTATTTTGCTATAAATTACTTATTTGAAGGAAACATTCAGGTAATCAAGTCGCTGTACTATCTGCCTGTACTTGAATAATCAACGCAGAATCAGCATATATTATAGGCATTGCACTTCATAGCAGAGGAATCTTTTGTGTGTCATTTGCTACACGAATACGAGCCTGTCCGAGTCTTCGGAGTACAAGAACATTGAATGCTCCTGCTGTCATTGCTGTACCACCATTAGTTACTATCACGCTTTCTATTTTTTGTATTCCTGTATCTCCTGCTTGGAGAGCGATTTGAAACATTTTTCACAGGGTAAGTGCAGCAGCATTTTGTGCCGCTGATATAATAGATGTTCTTCCTGTTGTTCAACTCTGATTTGTGTAGGTAATCTGTACCTGCCAAGCTGTACCTGTTACGAATGCAGTTGATACTTCTATCCATATTTCTGTGTTAGTGAAATCAGTACCACTCGCAGGGATGCGAGAAGAATATGATGGTTGACTTGATAGAGTTGTTGTACCTGCTGTATACGCATATGCACCAGCCTTGAATAGCATATCAAAAAGAGCAATTCTTCACACGACTGAATTGGAGAATTCCATATTCGTTATGTAGCCAGTTGCTCACGCTCAGAAAGCATTGATAAGAGGAGTTCCAGTAGTTGCGTCAGTAGGCACGACTCCATTAGCGGTTGATGTTCCTGCAAGTGTTCACGCTCAAGGGTCACCTGCAAGGTCAAATACAGAGAAAGGGATATTCGCAACACTTGTTCGCGAAGCTGTTTTTCCTATTCTTATTTCTTGTTTTGCTGATTGGATGTATTGGTCGAGAGAGTTAATAGCCATAAATTAAAAAATTGATAATAAAGAAACTGGACTCATAGCTTGGTATGATGTGATTGGTCGAGCATAATAATCTGTGAGAGTTCCTGTATCAAGAACTCACAATGTCTTCTTTGTTCCAATATAATCCATTATTGTGTCATATGTTGCTTGTGTTACCTGCGCTCCTGTTGCTCCTGATGCAACAATTCAATGGAATGTAATCATACACGAATTATTATTCGCAATCGCATTATCTATCCACGCTTGGATGGTAGCGGTTGACGTTCACGAATCAGGAGAGAAGCGATTGATGAGATAATTCGGGGAATACTCTTTTGTGTTCGAGAGCCAATCAATGTTAGCTATGGAATTAAAATAGAGTTGTACATCAGCAAGTGTAGCATCATTATATCCCCCATTAGGGAGAGCATAGTGATTGTTCCCTCTATATGGCAGAAGATATTTCTTCATCGCTCGTAAGTCTGTAATTCTCTGGTCGTGTGTAAGAGTCGTTAGATTTGTACCTCAATGTCCTGCAATGTCGTGTCATTGCTTCGATAGGATATTATGGTGGCTTGTCTCCATATTTGTTCAAGGAACAAGCTCATTATGAATAACATAGAATGTTGCTCGAATATCGTATTGGTCGAGTTTTGCCTTTCAGAGTGTATACTGTGAGAGGAGTCAATCATCGAATGTCACAGCCACAAATGGTTTTTGATTACAGTTGAAGAATTTGAAATCATCAACGTATAAATCAGGTGTTCAAGTAGAAGCCTGTCATCGTATGATAATATGTGTGATTCCTCCCCAATTCGGAGTACCTGCACCTACCATACAATCTCAAGGATTGAATACACGTTCTATCCATTCCGCATCAGGAGGAGCATTGAGCTTAGGATTACTTGCACCCTTCCACTGCCAGAGATAGTAATTTGAGAAACCAGCCTCAGTGGCAAAGAGGATTTCAGCACTGGTTATGTTCGCCCAAGCACTCGCTCTTACCTTAATTGTGAATGATTTTTTGAGTAAATTAGTTGCTCAAGAAAGTGCAATACGAGGTCAGCAATTCCCTGATGTAGAAAGTGTGAGCTTCATACACCCTGTTCATTCCGCTTGTAATGATGATTCGAGTGCAACTGTACCAGTTCAATAGAAATTAGTCTGTAGTGTATTAAACTTCTCTATTGTTGTGAATAGTGGAGAATTATTTACACTTGTTTCAGATTTTTTTAATGTCGGGTCATCGACTATCATTACTGTGCCTGAGCCTGAGACTGTTATATCTCAATAATCTCCGTCAGAGAGTCATCATCCTCATGGCGGAACTGCAAAAATATTATCACCACGAAGGAATGTAGTTGAGTCCTTTGTTCATGTAGCTGATAGGTCAGCAACACCTATAGAGGCGTCAAGTATTTGACCTCATCGTACTTCTGTTTTAGCCATCAGTTTTTAAAATTATTTTCTATAAGATACCCTAATCTTGTCACCAGAGACTGGTGCAGCGAGATAAGTTATTGTTCCTCCAGATATAGTATAATCATTACCAGCTCCACTTTCTTGCAGTATTCCATTTAAGTATATATGCTCAGAGCCTGCTGGTGATGGAGTGAATGCGAGCGTAAATGCTGTATTGATTCCATTTATAGTTCCAGATGGTGTCTCTTTATCAACCCAGTTACTTGTTGTAAGCCCACCACCAGTGAATACTGCATAGGTAAGATTAGTCGTACCAAGTGTGATTGTACCATCATTTGTAAGTTTGTATCACTTGTCTGCATTTGCTGTTCCAGCCTCGATAAACACTATCATGTCTTTAATCTTAGTGGCGCTATCTGCATCTGTGGCTCTTACTGGTGCGCCAGATGATTGTACTACATATAGACCATTTTCAGACTGTGTTGTCTGGTCTTTAAGGAGGATTCTATCATTTGTAGCGAGTAGCACTCAATCGACAGTCTGTCAATTTGCATACGCTGATGCTAGAGTTCCATTAGTTGTAGTAGCTACTCTTGCAGCGTTTTTAACATTGGATAGTCATTTTAGATTAAGAATTTCTCAATCAACATATGATTTAATTGCAACATCTCCAGCAGCCGATGGCGTACCAAAGTTCTGTTGTGTATTTGTAATGGATGCAGATTTAATCTGTCTTCATCCGTCAATAAGTGTAACAGCCATATTTATATAAGTTAGTACCTATAGTCTACGAGAATAGTATCTCAAATAATAGGTGCAGAAGTAAAAGTAATGATTGCAGATGATATTGTATAGTCTCACAACTGCTTTTGACGAACTCCATTAATGTAAATTTTCTCACTATTCGCAACTGGAGTATTTGCTATAGTGAACACGGTGTTACTACCATTGATTGTTCATACTGGTGTTTCACCATCAATAAAGTTTCAGCTCGTTGTTATGTTTCACGTAACGATATTACGCACTTCAATAGTAGTAGACATTGTTAATAAATTTTTGCTATAAATCAATATTATTGAGTATATAATATAGTAATATTATAATATTGAAAACTTACGCCACTTCATTATATAAATAGTAAATTAGTTCATATTCATTTTCAAACAAACGTAGTAGTTTGAAGAGGAGAAATAGTTCCTACTATTTCTAGTAAGTAGAGTAAAACTATATGAATAAAAGATTTGTTCATACTCATATTCATACTCTTGTATTAGTTTTGTATATAGCTATAGTTCCATCGGATTGTAAATAGTATATACTTCAAGCTATTACTCAAGTTTTTGTAATAACTCATCTCATTGTCGTTCATCAAGTAGTGGAGTTTGCAAATCATATATAAAACACATTTGCAAAATTTATTGTTCTAAGAGTTCAGTTTGTTCAAGCAATATAAACTTGTCTTGCTCAAGAAAATTGTTGTTGGCTATATTGGTATGTTGATAGTCAATAAATTGTAATTCAGGCTATTGTTCATAATGATGTAGCCTCTTGGTAAACTTTTAATGTTGTTCCGTCTATTGTTGCAAATACATTATCAAATACTTCTAGTGTTGGTAAAAATTTACTTGCACCATTATCAAATAATGTTTGTATAGTAATTGTAGTTCAAGCAGCTGGTTTTGGAATAAGAAATGTGTTTGTATTAACTCACGAAAGAGTCATAACATATGAATCAGTTCAATAACGAGATATATATGGTTGAACATACGTCGTTCAATGTCATAGAGTTCAACTATATGTCGTTGCCGCAGTTGTTCATCAAGGAGTTATAGCAAAGATATAAACTGGGGCTACATATGCACTACCATTATAATATGAATATGTTAATCATACTAAATTATCAGATAAATATACAACATTAACACCTCAATAGTTATTATTATAACTCCATATAGATGTTGTAGTATTAATAGTAATGGTTGTTCACGATATTGTATGTATTCTAGCAATATAGTTATTTAGAGATTGATAGATAGCTACATATGCGTCATCCCTAACTCTTGTGACGTGGCTAACTGTACAAGCATATCAGGCTGCGTGTGTTTGAGTTTGAACAGAGCCGAGTGTAATTGTTGTTCCTGAGATTGTTCAAGCCATATGTCTTGCTATTGACGCTGTATTCGCATCAGCATATACAACCACAAATTTATCTGTTCACATTTTTGCTATTCATCAAGTACAGTTTGCTGTCGTTAATGAATCTACCGCAATTTCTGTTCAATATGTGATAACATCTCATACAAGTGTTCATACTCGCACAAATAGATTCACTCATACAGAATAGAAGAATACATATTTTCACGATGATACTTCAACCTGTCAATGGAAACCTGTTATAGCAGATGACGTAATATTAGTAGATGACTTATTAGATGATGTACATTTGAATAATCAATCTTTTAATAATGCAACTGCGTCTCCAATAACTATACCAGATTCATATGGAGTAATTGTATAACTACCACCTCAAGCGAGAGCCATATCAGCTTGTAAAGTCGAATATGGGATTTCTTCGTATGTTCAATCTGCTTTTCTTTTTCTTAGTGTTTCTGACGGTGATATTGTAGTTCAATCTATAATTGCCTTTTTAACTTCTGCTCAAGTAGCATCTATTTCTAGACTTCATCTAGAAGCACCCATAGTATCTCTTAGCCCTCAAGACTTATCTAGTTTTGTTGAATTGAGTGTTCCATAGTCTTGTATTATATGAAGATGATTAACGTCACCTCGGATAGTATCATTTTGTGAATGAGCCTTCTGAT
>ERZ724505.1041-NODE-1041-length-15900-cov-5.789713_pt1 | contig 15900 bp, 15 predicted proteins | sample MGYA00376038_ERZ724505 | MGnify/ENA primary metagenome ERZ724505 (study PRJEB28724, sample SAMN07190884) | wastewater metagenome | isolation source: effluent of sewage treatment plant in Hong Hong | place: Hong Kong | collected 2016-03-17 ... | reverse complement strand
AGTTCTGCGACGTGTGGGACGGCGATTTCCTGTGGAGCCGCCACCACTGGAGCCCCGTTGCCCCTTAGCCAGCAAGCGACCCTCCTGTCAGGGAACACAGCCGGCTCCTCGGTGGTGCTCGGCGCGCCCATGGTCATCTCGGGCGGGGCCAACGTCACCGTCCAGGCCAGCCTGAACACGCTGATCGTCTCGGCAGCCGCTGGGGGCACGGGTGCGGGTGCAGGGATCGCCCTTGCCGCTGGCACGCAGACCGCGACGACAAACACGGTCGTTTTCTCGAACAGCAACGGCGTGACCTTCGGCATGTCCGGCTCAAGCCGGGTCACCGCCTCGGTCGAGACCTCTTACGCCGCGTCGAACCACAGCCATGGCAACCCCACGCTGGCCCTCACGAACCTCTCTGGCACTACTGCAAGCGCTAGTAACGGGTTCACCCTCTCGCTTTCTGCGGCAGCTGGAGGTGGCGTTGCTCTCGCGGCTGGCACTCAGACGGGCACGTCGGGCACGATCGTCTTTGCCAACTCCAACGGTCTGAGTTTCGGCATGAGCGGCTCGAGCCAGATCACCGGCTCGCACAACGCACTGACCAGCCAGAGCAACCAGGCGGTCAGCGGCGCCAACGGCTCGAGCACGTTCCAGACGCTCAGCTTCGCCAACTCTAACGGGGTGAGCTGGAGCACGGCCGCGGCGGGCATCTGGGCCAGCGTCAACACCTCGTATCGAGCCAGCAACGACGCGGTCGGGCTCAACACCGCTCAGTCCAACGTGACGTGGACGGTCAACAGCTCTGGCCTGTCCTTCGATGCTCGGGGCTACGCCGGGACGGGCACCAGCGCCACGAATGCGTCCATCACCCTGAACAGCGCGGGTCTTGCCATCTCGGTGGCAGCGCCTGGCGGTGGGGCGGCTCAGACTTTCAGCGCAGGGACGACCTCGGGTGCAGCCAACCCGGTGGTGTTCAGCAACTCTAACGGCGTGTCGTTTGGCTACAATGCTGGGACGATCACCGCATCGGTCAATGCCGGTGGAGGCGCAGCACCTAATCGCTATTACGTGCAGGTGGTCGAGGGTGAGCGATTCACCACTGTCGCCGCCCTGTCGGCTGCCGGTATCACGCGCAGGCTGATGCTTCAGCCGTTCTGGGTGGACGGGACGGGCATCCAACCCAAGACCGTTCGCATGATGCTCAGCTATGCCGGGAGCTCCAACCGTTCCTTCGGCGGCACGTTCTATGCGGGAATCTACTCGCTAAACAACTCCACCCAGATGACGCGCCTTGCATCGGATAGCGTGTCCTACTCGATCACGGCCTCGTCCCAGAGCTCTGCCTACAACGGCGCCGCGTTCCTCGACTGGACCGGCATGAGCAACACCACGTTCCAGAGCGAAGGGCGATACGCCTTCGCGTTTGCCTGCGACCCGGTGTCTGCCAATGCTACGTGGATGGCGGCGAGCGTGTATGGCGCGGATCCCGTGCCCGTGATCTCGCGCATCCTGACCAACAACACAACCGCGGCCACGGGCAACACGGGCGTGTCGGCAATGATCCCATTCTGGGGCTTCTACTCGACCACCACGAACGGGCTGCCCAGCGCAATCGCTCTCTCCGAGGTCAACGGCGGAAACAGCGCCTCCCTCGTGGACCTGTGGGCCGTCATCAAGGCCATCTGAACCCAGGAGAACCATGCAGCCAACCCAGACAGAAGTGGGCCACCACAACCAGACCCTTGCCTCATCCGCCGCGCGCTTTGTCGAAGGCGCAACGTGGAAGCAGCAGCGCGTCGTCTGGCTCATTCCCTCAGCCAACATGATCCACGCCAAGGCTGTGTTCGGCTGGCTCAACCTGATGACGCCGCCCAATCAGCCGCGCGTGCCGATCGTCATCACGGGCGAGGAGGTCGGGAAGGCGTACTCGGACCACTTTGAGGGGGTGATCAACCATCCCGACCTGGGCCAGTACGAGTACATCCTCACCATGGAGCACGACAACGCTCCGCAGCCGGACGGGCTACTGCGGCTCATTCGGCAGATGGAGGCGCATCCCGAGTTCCAGTGCATCGGGGGGCTCTACTGGACGAAGGGCGAGGGCGGATGCCCGCAGATTTGGGGCGATGCAAAGGATCCGGTCATCAACTTTCGGCCGCAGCCGCCTGTGCCTGGTCAGCTTGTCGAGTGCTGCGGCACGGGGATGGGCTTCAACCTCTGGCGCATCGCGGCCTTCAAGAAGGACTGGGCGAAGCTGCCCAAGCCCCTGTTCAAGACCAAGTGTTCGCCCGAGGAGGGCGTGGGGACGCAAGACCTCGCCTTCTGGGCTGAGGCCAAGAAGATCGGTTGGCGGTGCGCGATCGACTGCGGCGTGCTGGTCTCGCACATCGATCCCAAGACGGGGTTCGCCTGGTGAGCAAGCGTCATCCCAAGCCGAGGCGCGCGGAGTTCGTAGTCATCGGGGACCCCGCCATCACGCCCGCCGAGGCCGCCGCCGGCTGCGCCTTCATCGGCACGCGGTGGCTGCCCAACGACCAGTTCGAGACGCTGAGCAGCCTGTATCTGAAGCTGGAGTTGATTTCCAAAACCCAGGAGACCCAGGAATGAAGCTCGACATCGGATGCGGTAGGGCGAAGGCGGAAGGGTTCACGGGCGTTGACGTGCTCCCGTTCGAGGGCGTGGACGTGGTGCTGAACGCGGGCAAGGACCCGTGGCCCTGGAACGATGGCGAGGTGGACGAGATCCGGTGCTCTCACTTCGTTGAGCACCTCGAGCCGGCCGAGCGCATCCACTTCGCGAACGAGGCGTATCGGGTGCTCAAGAAGGGCGGAACGTGCCAGATCATCACGCCGCACTGGGCTAGCCCCCGGGCCTACGGGGACCTGACGCACAAGTGGCCGCCGGTGTGTGAGTGGTGGTTCCCGTACCTCAACGTGGAGTGGCGGAAGGTCAACGCGCCCCACAACACGGACTACACCTGCGACTTTGACAGCGCGGCCCCGGGCTACACGGTGCATCCGGCGCTTCAGGGGCGCAATCCCGAGTACCAGCAGCACGCGCTGTCGTTCTGGAAGGACGCGGCGCAGGACATGTTGGCTACCCTGACCAAGAACCGGTGACCCAACTCACCTACAAGGCCCCGCGCACGCTGAGTCGCTTTCTCGACTCGGATTCCTTCGTGCGCTGCATCGTCGGCCCTGTGGGCTCCGGCAAGTCGTCCGTGTGCGTGATGGAGATCCTCCTGCGTGCAAAGAACCAAGCCCCAGGTAGCGATGGTGTCAGGCGCACGCGGTTTGCCATCATCCGCAACACCTACTCGCAGCTTCGAGACACAACCCGCAAAACGTTTGTCGCCTGGGTGCCGCAGGAGTGGGGCCGCTGGCATGAGCAGTCGTTCACTTTCCACATCCAGCGCCCCCTGAAGGACGGGACAAGCATCGACTGCGAAATCCTGTTCCGTTCCCTCAACCGGCCAGAGGATGTGCGCAAACTGCTCTCGCTCGAGCTCACGGGCGCGTATATCAACGAGGCGCGAGAGATCCCGAAGCAGGTTTTGGACGTGCTTGAAACGCGCGTTGGCCGCTACCCCTCCATGGCGCAGGGGGGCGCTAGTTGGTCAGGCATCTGGATGGACACGAACCCCTGGGCCAAGGGCCACTGGGGCTATCGCCTGTTCACTCAGCGGATCGGGCTCACGCCGGAGGATGCGAAGCGGTACGCGCTCTTTGAGCAGCCCGGGGGCCTGGACGAAGGGGCCGAGAACATAGAGAACCTCCTGGGCGGGCGCGAATACTACCTGCGCATGATGGCAGGAAAGGACGCGGAGTGGATCGAGTCCTACATCCACGGTCGCTACCCGTCGAATGACACGGGGGCCATCTTCGGCCGAGCTCTCGCCGCGCTCGAACTGCGCAAGGGGCTTGAGGCGTTTGAGCACCCCAACGATGGCGTGTTCACGTCTTGGGACCTTGGGGTCAGCGACTCCACGGCCATCTGGTTTTGGCGCCTCAATGCCAAGCGGATGCCTGACCTCATCGACCACTACGAGTCGAGCGGGCAGTCAGCGTCGCACTACTTCGCCTTGGTCGAGTCAAAGCCCTACAAGTACGTGAAGCACTACCTGCCGCACGATGCCCGCCAGCGTTCTTGGCAGACCGGCGTAGGCGTGGTTGACCAGTTCATCGCCCGCTGGGGCGCTAACCTCGTCACCATTGGCCCGGAATTGTCCCTTCGGGATGGCATCCAGGCAGGCCGGTGGCTGCTGGAGCAGGAGATGCGCATCCACCCGCGCTGCGGTTCAGGGATCGATGCGCTCCGGGAATACCGGTACGAGTATGATGAGGAGTTGAAAGTGTTTTCGACTCGCCCTCTGCACAATTGGGCGAGCCATTCGGCAGATGCATTCCGCTACCTCGCCCAGGTGGTGCGTCACACGGACCTCGTGACTCGCCAGAAGGTCGCGCAACCGCTCGTCCACCAGCGTCCTAGCATGGATGAACTGTGGAAAGAGCACGATAGGCAGAGAAGGCGGATGGCATGAGCGAGCCGCAGACCACCATTGAGAGCATCAGCGAGTTTGCATCTCAGCCCTACCTGCGTTGGTCGCTTGAGCTCAACGCGGCTGAAAAGAACCAGACCAAGTGGGTGGAGGAGTCGGACTCGTCCATCCGGCGCTTCCTTGATGACACGCGCCAGGGCGGCCCCCGCTCTCGTCTCAACCTGTACCATTCAAACGTGGTCACGCTGCGAGCGCTGCTGTTCGGTTCGCTGCCCCAGGTGGACGTGTCGCGGCGGTTCAACGACAACTCCGATGACGTGGCGCGGGTCGCCTCCGAGATGATGGAGCGCTACCTCAACACCGACCTCGACAAGGACGATGACGGCTTCATGTCGTCCTGCCGCTACGCGCTCGAGGACTGGACGCTCACGGACCTCGGTGTGGTGCGGCTGCGCTACGAGCCGGGCGAAGAGCAGGAGGTTGAGGCCAAGCGGGACGCCATCAAGGACGAGGAGGGCAACGAGGTCGAGGCCGCCGTGCCGGCGGTGATGGGCTACCCGGACGAGATGGTCGAGGCGGACTACGTCAACTGGCGTGACTTCCGCTGGTCTCCGGCCCGCACGTGGCATGAGGTGCGCTGGGTCGCTTTCCGCGTGGAGATGACCCGGGATGCGCTCGTTAAGCGGTTCGGGGAGAAGAAGGGCCAGCAGGTCCCGATGATGAAGGGGTCGCGGCCTACCACCGACACGGACAACGCTTCATCGAAGCTCGAGGTCACCGACGCCTGGCAGCGCGCGGAGGTCTGGGAGATCTGGTCGAAGGAGGATCGCAAGGTCCGCTGGTGGGCCAAGGGGATGGAGGATCTCCTTGACGAGCGGGACGACCCGTACGGCCTGGATGAGTTCTTCCCTGTGCCGAAGCCGCTCTGCGCCAACTCCACGACTACCAAGTTCATCCCTCGCGCCGAGTTTTTCTTTGCGAAGGACCTCTACGACGAGATCGATGAGCTGACCTACCGCATCAAGATGCTGGAGCGGGCCTGCAAGATCACCGGCGGGTTCGACGCGACGGAAGAGAACCTCCAGCGCATCTTCCAGGAGAACACCGAGAACGAGCTCACGCCGATCAAAAACTGGCTGGCGCTTCAGGAGAAGGGCGGCCTTGCCCAGGGCGTGCAGCTCATCGACGTGAAGCCGATCGCGGAGGTCATCCAGATCCTGAACGTGCAGCGCCAGGAGAAGATCGCGCTTCTGTTCCAGGTCACCGGCATGAGCGACATCATGCGCGGTCAGGCCAGCCAGAAGGCCACGGCGACCGAGCAGCGCATCAAGGCGGGGTTCGCCTCCACCCGAGTCCAGACGATGCAGGACGAGGTGGCTCGGTTCATGGCGGACATCCAGCGCATTCGCGCCGAGCTCGTGGCGAAGCACTGCTCGCCTGAGACCATCGCGCAGCGGGCCAACGCTGAGCGGCTCCAGCCCGAGGATCAGGCGCTGGTGCCGCAGGCGCTCGATCTCATCAAGTCGCGGTTCGTAGAGTTCCGCATCCAGGTCCGTTCCGAGACCGTGGCCCTGCCGGACCTCGCGCAGCAGAAGCAGGATGCCGTGGAGTTCATCGGCGCTCTTAACCAGGGGCTTCAGGGGATCCTGCCGGTCATCCAGATGGTGCCGGAGTCAGCCCCGTTCCTCCTTGAGTTGCTGGGCTGGGGCCTGACGAAGTTCAAGGGCGCGCAGCAGGTCGAGGGCGTGGTGGACAAGATGGTGACGATGGCCGAGCAGAAGGCCGCACAGCCGCCCCCGCCGCCGCCTCCCGACCCGCGGCTTGAGACCGAGAAGGTCAAGGCCGGGGCTGCCCAGTTCAAGGCGCAGGCCGACATGGTCAAGACGAAGCAGGACATGCAGCTTGCCCAGCAGAAGCACGGCATGGAGATGCAGAAGATGGCGGTGCAGGCGAAGTTGGATCAGCAGAAGCTTGCGAACGACGTGATTCGCAACTCTCTGCCCCAGCCTCCTACGCCGCCGCAGCGGCTCGACGGAAGGGGGGCTCAGGCGTGAGCGGCGAATTCATCGGTCAGCTTCTGCACGCAGGCACCATCGCGCACGTGTTTCACCTCAAGGAGCGCTCCTACGCGCGGCACGTGGCGTTGGGGGACTTCTACGACGCGATCATCGACAAGGCCGACTCGCTGGCCGAGGCGATCCAGGGCGGCTACGGGCTCCTTGACGGCTACCCGTCGTCCTTTGACCTTCCTGAGGGCGATCCGCTCGACTGGCTGAACATGCTCAGCCGATACGTGGACAAGGAGCGCAAGACGCTGCCGGACGACTCGGAGATCCAGAACCTCGTGGACGAGATCGCCGCGCTGATCGACTCCACCCAGTACAAGCTGAGGTTTCTCTCATGAGCGACGAGATCAAGAGCCGCCCGCAGACGCGGGAGTTTGACGACAACTATGACCGCATCTTCGGCAAGGACCGCCGCCCGGTGCGTGGCCGCTGGGTCATCCGCGACGGTCAGCTCGTTGACGTGACCGAGAACGAGGAGACCGAAGCTCGCGCCCTCGACGCGCCGATCATGGTGGACCGGTTCTATGAGAACACGGTGTCGCCTATCGACGGCGCGGACATCGGCTCAAGGCGCAAGCACCGGGACTACATGAAGGCCCACGGGCTCGCCATGGCCGATGACTTTCAGGGCGAGTGGGCGGCGAAAGAAGCGTTGCGGGAGCGCAAGACGAAGGACGAATCCTTCGATGACCGCAGTGAGCGGCAGAAGCTAGAGGCGAGGCGGCAGCTTTACCAGAGGATGCAGGAGCTCGAGCGCAACCCCAGGAGGCGCTAACGAATGGCCGACGAGATCAACCTCAACGCCGGTGTCGAGGCGATGAGTGCAAAGTTCGATGAGGTTGCGCATTCCCCGGAGCCGGTCGAGGCGCCCGTCGAGGCTGCCCCGGAGCCTGTGACCGAGGAGGCGCCCAAGGCAGACCGACCGCGCCGGCCTGACGGCACCTTCATGACGAAGGAGGAGGCCGCGAAGGCCGCGCCCCCGCCGGCCAAGGTCGAGGCGAAGGCGACGATCGCGCCCGACAAGGCTACGCCTCCCCCGGCCCCTGCCGCCCCGACCTACAAGCCGCCGCAGTCGTGGAAGCCGACGCTTCGTGAGAAGTGGGGCACGCTCCCCCCGGAGATCCAGGAGGAGGTCGATCGCAGGGAGCGGGAGATCGCGAAGGGCCTTCAGGAGGCCAGCGGCCCCCGGCAGAACTGGGAGCGGTTCACCCAGGCCGTGCAGCCGTATCAGGCCATCATCGCGGCCAGCGGCGCAGACCCGATCGCATACACATCGTCACTGCTTCAGACCGCGGCGGGGCTTCAGATGGGCACGCCTGCGCAGCGCGCCGCCATCGTCGCCAACGTCATCCGCCAGTTCGGCGTGGACGTGACCCAGCTTGCCGGCGAGCTCGACAAGCCCAGCAGCACGCCGATGCCCACGCCGGGCGCTACCACGACGACGGACGTGCAGTCGCTCGTTGACCAGCGAATCCAGGCAATGATGCAGCAGGCGCAGTTCAGCCGCGCGCAGCAGGAGGTTGCCGCATTCGAGCAAAGCCACGAATTCGCGGCGGAAGACGGCATCAAGGCGCACATGGCTGCCCTGATTCAGGGAGGGATTGCGAAGGACTTGGCTACCGCCTACGATATGGCGGTCAGCGCGAGTCCCGATCACCGTGCGGTGATTGAGCAGCGCAAGGCAGCAGAGGCTGCGAAGGCCGCAATGGCCTCCACGCAGCAGAAGCAGAAGGCGGCAGTTTCGGTCCGTTCCTCCCCTGCAATCCCGGCCTCCGATAGGAAGCCGGCCCCTGGGCAGGAAGGGCTGGAAGCAATGCGGCGCCGGGCACAAGAGCTCGGCATGGAGTAGCGGGAGCCGAAAGGCCCACCCGAGTTGAGAGAGCCCCTGGCCGGGGCGCTGGCGAACCGCATCGTGCGGTCCACGCGCAAAAGGCCGGTGATTCTTTCCTTGGGAGGGCCTAATGGCCTTTGCGAACAGCAACGTCAGCGATCTGATCGCCACGGGCATCGAGTCCCGTACGCGCGAGATCGCGGACAACGTGACGAAGAACAACGCCCTTCTCGCTCAGCTCGAGAAGAAGGGCCGCATCAAGACCTTCGACGGCGGCACGAAGATCCTTCAGGAGCTCTCGTTCGCCGCGAACCCGAACGCTCAGAGCTACAGCGGCTATGACGTGCTGAACGTCAACGCCGCCGACGTGCTCAGCGCGGCCGAGTTCAAGATCGCGCAGTACGCCTGCGCCGTGACCATCTCGGGCCTCGAGATGATCCAGAACTCTGGCAAGGAGCGGCTCATCAACCTCCTTGACGAGCGCATCACCGTGGCCCGCAACTCGCTCCGCAACCTGCTCTCGCAGGACCTGTGGACGGGCGACGGCACCGGCAACGGCGGCAAGCAGCTCGACGGCATGCACGCCGCGATCCCGCTCACCGCCACGGCGTCGCAGACCGACACCTACGGCAACATCTCGCGCTCCACGTACACCTTCTGGCGCCCGTACGTCGTCACCGGCCAGACGGTGAACACGGCGGCGACGGTTCAGACCGTGCTCAACGCGGCCTGGGGCAACCTCGTCCGTGGCGGCGATCACCCGGACCTGATCCTCATGGATTACAACTTCTGGAAGAACTGGATGCAGTCCCTCCAGGTCATCCAGCGCTTCACCGACGCTTCGTCTGCGGGCCTCGGCTTCCCGTCCACGAAGTTCATGGGCGCGGACGTGATCCTCGACGGCGGTATCGGCGGCTACGCGCCGTCGTCCAACGGCACCGCGCTGTTCCTGAACACGGACTACATCATGTGGCGTCCGTACGCGGGTCGTAACTTCACGACCCTCGATCCCACCCGCCGCTGGTCCGTCAACCAGGACGCCGAGACCCAGATCCTCGCGTGGGCCGGCAACCTCACCACCTCGGGCGCTCAGTTCCAGGGCCGCGTCATCGCGTCCACGGTCTAGCCCTCTAGCTAACTGAAAGGAGAAACAGACCATGGCAATCGGTGACTACAAGGTCGTTGACGACTTCCTCGTCGGTCCTTCGGCCCTCTCGGACACGCAGTCGTCCAAGCAGTTCCCGCTGGGCATCCCGGTGAAGGCGGTTCACACGAACGGTAGCTTCGCTGAGTTCGTGTATGCGCAGGGTTCCAACGTCGCGTCGGCGGGCCAGTTCGTCCACCTGTTCAACGGGTCGGCCGTGCTCCTCGCTTCGGCCAACTCGGCCAGCTACGCGCCGATCGGCGTGGCGGCGGGCGTGCTCAGCGCAACGAACGCGTACGGCTGGGTGCAGGTCCGCGGTTACGTGGACTACGCCAAGGGCACCAACTCGGCGGTGGCGGCGAACGTGGCGATGTACCTCGGCGCGACGGCGGGCCAGCTCGCCTCCAACGTCGGCATCGGCTCCAAGGTTCAGGGCGTCTTCGTTCCCACGTCCTACACCTCGTCGCAGTCGCAGTCGTTCACCGTGCTCCTGAACTACCCCACGGTTCAGGGCGTCACGGCGTCTCAGTAGTAGCGGCAAGGGGGGCGGGAGCGAACCTGCCCCGCCCCCTTGGGCCCCCTCCCGTCCTGGGTTCGGGAGGGGCCCTCTAAACCCAGGCACCAGGGAGCCCCGATGGATTGGGAATTTGCAGTCCAGCAGCAGCCGCAGAAGAACACGATCCCGTTTCGGTTCTACGTGGACGCGATCCACGACCCCGTGGAGTCCGAGAAGCAGGGCCGCGCCATCTACGTTGACCGGGAGATGATCGAGTTTCGTATCCCCGGGACCAACGAGACGCGGGTCTACGAGGTTCAGGACAAGCACCGGCAGGAGCATCCCGCCGAGTATCAGGCTTTCAAGGCCGGGCAGCCGCAGGAGTCGGCCTCGGGTACGCCGCTGAAGATGTGGCCTCGCATGACGCCTGCGTGGGTCAAGATGGCTGCGGCAGGGGGCGTCCACACGGTCGAGCAGGTGGCGGGCCTCTCGGACCTCGCGCTTCAGCGCATGGGGCCGGGTTGGACCGAGATCCGGCGCGACGCGCGGGACTGGCTCGACAACGCGGCAGGCGGAGCCGTTCTTGCCCGGGTGCGGGTCGAGAATGACGACCTCCGCGCGCAGATGGCCGTGCTGAGAAAGATGGTCGAGGACCAGGCGAAGGCGCTGGGCCACACCGCGCCGCGCATCGCTGACGACATCGAGGCCACGCCGAACGGCATGGTTCAGGCGCCGATCGCGCAGCCGAAGCGCCGCGGGCGTCCCCCCAAGGCAAAGAAGGCTGAAGCCTAATGCGCTACTACCTCGACTTTGGTTCTGGGAACACGGGCCTTTCGCCCACGTTCAGCCTCTTCATCAACGCTGACACGGGCGCTGCGCTCACCCAGCCCACCATCGTCGAGCAGGGCGTCGGCTTCTACTACTTCGATTGGGACTGGTCGCTTGTCTCTGCGACCTCCGTTCTCTACAAGGCCACCGTTGCCGGGGTTGAGCTTTCGGACACGCTCAACTCCAACTCGGTGGTGGCGAGCTCCGCAGTGGCGACGGCGACTACCGCCGCCAGCATGCCGTGGCTGTGGACTGCCGGGCGGGTCATCAACGCCGCGGCCGTGCAGTGCGGCCTGACGGAGTGGACCGATCCCTACTCATCGACGGACCCCAACGCGATCAGGCTTCGGTCCCTTCTCATCGACGTGGGGCAGGATCTCACCACCCAGTACCCCTGGCGCACGCTCATCAAGCCCGCCACGCTCACCACCGCGCCGGGGGATACGGGTGACTACTCGCTCCCCGCCGACTTCCTCACCATGGTCGATCAGACCGGGTGGAAGCAGGGGACGTACTGGCCCGTGGATGGCCCGGTGACCGATCAGGTCTGGCAGTACCTGATCAACCGAGTCAGCAGCGCCACCATCACCGCCATCATCCGCGAGTCGCAGGGGCTGCTTCAGGTATTTCCGCGGCCCGTTACGAGCGCATACACGATCTCGTTCCAGTACCGCTCCCGGTCCTGGGTGAAGGCGCAGGGCTCGACCTCGGCAGACCTCAACGAGCCCACGCAGTCGAACGATACGGTGATGTTTGAGCCTGCCATCGCCGTGAAGGCGCTGCGGTTCAAGTTCCTGTCCTCGACGGGCCTCGATGCCTCGCAGGCGTATCGCGAGTACCAGGAGGCGCTCGAGGCGGTGAAGTCGCTGCGCGGCGCGCAGAAGCTGCGTCTGGACGGGCCGCCGATCATGAACAACCGGTTCATCGACGGGGCGAACCTGCCGCTCACGGGGTTCGGTAGCTGATGCTCGCGCCCCGCACAAAGCGGGCGTTCCCGCCGGTGGTCAAGACGCTCTCGGTGCCTGCACCGTTCGGCGTCAACCTCGTGGACACCGCGAGCGACCTGCCGGCCGGGGACTGCCTCGTGTGCGAGAACATGCTGCGCGGGCAGTACGGCCTTCGCACGCGCTCCGGCTATCGGGAGTGGGTCACCAACATCGGGGAGGAGATCCGCACCATCCTCCCGTTCCAGGGCGCGACTGGCGCAACGGACAAACTCTTTGCCTGCACTCAGTCCGGCATCTGGGACGTGACCGCGTCCTCTGCGGCCCCGTCACAGGTCTACGTGTTCCCCACCGCCGATGCGGACTCGGGATACGGGGTGGGCAAGGGGTTCGTGAACCTCGCGGGCGGGCACTACCTGCTCTACGCGGACCAGGCCAACGGCTACATCGTCTACGACGGCAGCACCTGGACTAAGATCGCGGCGGGCGTCGGCCCTACCGACATCAGCGGCGTTGACCCCGCCACCTTCGTTCACGTTGGCCTGTGGAAGAACCGCGCTTGGTTCACGCAGGAGGACACCTCGGTTGCCTGGTACACGGGGACCGCTGCGCTCTACGGGACGGTGACGGCATTCGACTTCGGCCCCCAGTTCCGCCACGGCGGCAACCTCGTGGGCATCTGGAACCTGTCCATCGACGGCGGGTTCGGGATCGATGACTACCTCGTGGCGATGAGCTCGAGCGGGGACCTCGTGATCTACGAGGGCACCGATCCCGACGTGCCCGGGTTCTTCTCTCAGGTGGGCGCGTGGTACGTGGGGCAGGTCCCCGCGGGCAACCGGTGGATGACGGACTTTGGCGGCGACATCCTCGTCCTGTCCACGCTTGGGGTGATCCCGGTTTCGCGCATCAAGTCCGGTGCCATCACGCAGACCGAGGACGCCTACGCCTCGAGGAAGATCAGCCCGGCACTTTCGGAACAGCTCACCTCGCTCGCCACCACGCGGGGCTGGGAGATCCGCATCCATCCCGAGGACAAGACGCTTGTTGTGGTCGTCCCGGACGATGACACCCAGTGGCTGATGTCCCTGCACGCAAACTCGTGGAGCAAGAGCACGGGCGTGCCGATGGCGACGTGCGCGGAGTGGAAGGGGAAGATGTATTTCGGTTCCGCTGGCGGGACCGTCTACATCAACGATGGTGACGTGGACGGGCTGAACCGGACGGGCACGAACACGCCCACCGCGATCCAGTGGTCCCTGCTTACCGCGTTCAGCGACATCGGCACGGCGAGCAACAAGCGGGTCAAGCAGATCCGGCCGCGTTTCATCACCGACGGCGCGGTGCCGCAGTACACGGTCCAGGCCAACTACGACTTCGATCAGACGCTCCCGACCTCCATCAGCTACGTAACGCCCACGGGCGCGGGGCTTTGGGACAGCGCGATCTGGAACTCCTCGACCTGGGGCAGCGGCGTGGGGACGGCCGGCGAGTGGCGCGGCGCGGCCGGGATGGGCACCTACGCGGCGATTGCGATGACCGGCGCGAGCAAGAGCCGGACGACGCTCACGACGTTTGAGGTGTTCTACGACGTGGGAGGGCTGGCCCTGTGACCCCCACGGAACGCGAGGCTTACGCCAAGGTGCTTGACCCTCGCTACCGGCAGATCATGCAGGGCGAACCCAGCGTCACGGCCTGGCTTCGCAATGCGGGCCCATCGCTTACCCAGCCCGGAACAATGCGGCCTGGTGCCGATCGTGAAGCAATGCTCGCGGACGCGCTTCGCCAGGACGAGACCGACCGTCAGACGGCGCCGCTTGCTCGGCTATTTGGCTCCGTTCCGTTCGGGCATCAGCTTGCGTCTGCGCTAAAGGCTTCCATGGGCGGCGAAGGCTCCTGGGGCCACCGCTTCGACGTGTCGATGGACACGCTAAACCGCCAGCGGTCCACCTACGAGGAGCCGCAGAGTCAGTCCATCGCGGGCGCCGCGCTTGGGCACGCTGCGGAGGCTGCATCTGCATTGCCTCAGATGGCGATGAGCCCGCTTGCGCAAGCGCTGTGGAGCGGAACGGCCGCGGCGTCGCGGGGCGGCGGTCCCGGAGAAACCGCGCTTGAGGCCGGAATTAACTTCGTGCCCTCCGGTGGACCGTCGGGGCCGCTTGCGGTGGGGATGACCGCCTACCACGGGTCTCCGCACACGTTTGACCGGTTCAGCATGGACAAGATCGGCACGGGGGAAGGGGCGCAGGCATATTCGCACGGCCTCTATTCAACATCCGAGCCCCGGATCGGAGAGGAATACCGTAAGCAGTTGTCGCGCAATCAACCATTCCGGTTTGAAATGCGCATCGGCGGGGAAGATGCCCCAACGTCAGCCACCATCGATCCCAATGGCGGGCAGTTCATCACTCACGACGCATCGGCTAACGCTACCCTTGCAAGAAAGATCGCTCGCATTCAGCAGTCCGGCGGCGACAAAGTGGACGCCGCACGGCAGGCGATACAAGAGACCGCCACCGAATACATCAACGACGCCGAGCTTCATAGGTTGCAGGGGATGAACGACGTAGCGGCGGCCTACCGCGCACAGGCCGACAGGCTGCTAAACCTGGATCCATCCTCGATTGAGGTGAACACGATTCATCCAGGCGCCTTCTATGAGCTCGACATCCCCGATGAGGCGGTGGCGAAGTTCATGGACTGGGACAGGCCGATCGGAGAGCAGCCGCATCTGTTGGACGCTCTGTCTAGGCTGGACGCCGGGTCTCAGTTCCAGCACGGAATCAAATACGATCCCGATGCTTGGGCAAGACTTCAGGACATCCAGCAGGCTAAGCACGAAATCGGCAATATTGATCCTGTGACTCCCGAGATCAGGGCTAAGTGGGACGAGTTGACGGCAGCAGAGGAGCAGATCCAGAAAGCGAATCCGTGGTTGCTGGACTCGGGGGGAGAGAACCCGACCGGACAAACGCTATACGAGGCACTGGCTAGGCGCGGTAGTCCAGCCTCAGCGTCTAAGGCCCTTCGCGAGGCCGGCATCCCGGGCATGACATACATCGGGGACTCCTCGGGGGCTCGCAATTACGTGACGTATGATGACGCCCTGATGAATATTAAAGGCCGCTATCCGTCTATGGCTGAATGGCAAAAGGCTAAGGGGGCCAAGTGATCGTTCAGGTCGCACCTCCTGACCACATGCCGTGGATCGCCTCCCGGGCGGAACTCAACCTTCATCCGGGCCTTGCGGGGATCGAGTGCGTGGACGCCTCGGGGCGGATCGCCGGGATGGTGGCCTACGACGGGTGGATGCCGGGGGCCTGCCAGATTCACGTGGCGCTGGACTCACCGATCGCTGCGCGGCGGCTACTCAAGGATGCGTTCTCGATCCCGTTTACGCGGATGCACCTCGCAGCGGTCATCGCGCCGGTGAGCTCGGGCAACGCGGCGAGCATCCGGCTGGTGGAGAAGCTGGGATTCCGGCTCGTCCACCGCGGCAAGGGCTATCTGGGGTCGAACGACCTCTGTTTCTACGAGATGCGGCGTGAGGAATGCCGCTGGATTGGGAGAGCGTAATGGGCGGTCACAGCGGACCCAAGGTGGACTACAACGCCCTGCCCGCGTCTGAGCAGGCCAAGGTCCGGCAGGGCGTCAACAACATCAACGGTCAAACGGGCGCGCGTGCAGGCAGCAAGAACGGCGGCCCCGTCCCTCCCGACTTCTACGGTGCGGCTCAGGACCAGACCGCCGCCAACCGCCCTAACCAGACCGGGCCGTTCGGCTCGTCCACTTGGACGCAGGGGCCTGACGGGCAGTGGTCGCAGAACGTCACGCTCACCCCTGGGCTGAACGACGCCGCACAGGGGATCATCGGTGGCCTCGGCAACCAGCTTGACCCCTCCGCGATGCGGGACCAGGCCATCAACTCGGCCTACACGCAGGCCACGTCCCGGCTCGATCCGCAGTGGCAGGAGCGCATGGCTGCGGCGGACACGCAGGCGATCAACCGGGGACTCACGCCGGGGTCTCGGGCCTACGACTCGCAGATGGGGACGCTGAACAACGCGCGGAACGACGCCTACGCGCAGGCGCTCCTGAACGCTCAGAC
>ERZ724505.1040-NODE-1040-length-15921-cov-6.988781_pt1 | contig 15921 bp, 17 predicted proteins | sample MGYA00376038_ERZ724505 | MGnify/ENA primary metagenome ERZ724505 (study PRJEB28724, sample SAMN07190884) | wastewater metagenome | isolation source: effluent of sewage treatment plant in Hong Hong | place: Hong Kong | collected 2016-03-17 ... | reverse complement strand
CGTTGGTAGAAAAATTGTGGCTTTACAAAATAAGATGAACAAATATGAAAAAGATCTTTGATACCTACGACCCAAAGGAGAGAATTATAAACTTACTATGAAAAAGAAATATAAAATTATCTATGCCGACCCACCGTGGCGTTTCAAGAATTGGTCAATGAAAAAATTGGCGGTTAGAGGGGAAAAATGGGCAAGGAAGAATGGACGGAGTCCATACGATGTAATGGACAACGAAGACATCTATAAACTTCCTATACAAAACATAGCAGATAAAAATTGTATTCTATTTTTGTGGGCAACTTACCCGAAACTTCAAGAGGCATTAGAAACGATAAAATCGTGGGGATTTGAATATAAAACGGTTGCTTTTACTTGGGTAAAACAAAATAAAGTATCAGATGGTTTTCACTTTGGACTTGGGTATTGGACAAGAGGAAATCCTGAAATATGTTTACTCGCCACAAAAGGAAAAATAAAGAGAGTGAGTAAATTTGTTGCAAATCTTCAAATCTCACATCTTCGCGGTCATTCACAAAAACCAGACATCATAAGAGAAAAGATTATTGAATTAGTGGGTAATCTTTCTCGCGTTGAACTTTTTGCCCGCCAAAAAACCGAAGGATGGGACGTATTCGGGAATGAGGTTGAAGGAAGTATAGACCTAGAGCAATACCGCAATGAACCAAAGTCATAAAGACAATATAAGCAAGGCAATGAAAGGAAAGATGCCGAAGTTTATACCAAATAACAAAGGTGTTGTTCGGAGCGAAAATAACAAAAAGAAGATAAGCAGAACATTAAAGAAAAAGTGAAATCATTCATCCGAGAAATCATCAAAGAAGCCGAAATAAATCACAACGATAATTGCCAGAGACGTGTGTTTTATCAAAAGGGAGTTATTGCTTTATAAATTATGAAAAAAGAATTAACACCAGAAGAAAACGATCAATTTATAGAGGTTCTATCTAGCGGAAGCATGGATACCATGTTCGATTTCGGATATAACCTAGGCTGGAAAAAAGCTCTTGAGCATATTCAGGAAGAGTCTGAGAAGTTCGCTAAAGGATTCGGATATAAAGAAAACAACCTATAGCAAGGTTGCTTCCTAAACCGTTTTCATCTATTACGACCAGAAATGGTCGTTTTCTTTATTCCTGGTTCTTACTTTTCCGAGTGAAGTAGTATAGGAAAGCAGCATTAGCGAGAATCATGAAGTTAGCCGTGTCGAGCTTATTAAACAAGAAGGCTCCACAGGCAGTCAATGCTATAAGGATAAAAACTATCCTTGAGGCTGATGAGTAAATACGTTCCATACTAGGCTTTTGTAATGATAGCCCCACCGACTACACCTCCATAAATTTTCTTAGAATTCGTCCACGGGTCTGAAACCCAGTATTTTCCGAATCCAAGATATCTAAGCGCAAATACCCAGTGAGATCCGTTATCTACATTGAGCGATACGGTTGTCTTATTGTCTTTTAATGCTCCAAGAACAGTACTCAAAGGCTCCGAAGCATAAAATCGTTTTACGAGTTTAAGACCAACTTTTGGCAAACTCCCCCAAATAATGAGCGCATCAGGTGTATAGTCCAAAGTATGCGCCAATGTATCGGGCCTTTTCTCTATTCCAAAATAGCTTGAGGCATCTGAAAGAGTACAAGTGGTACAACCGACTTGGCCAATAGTTCTATTCGTTTTACCAAGTTTCACGAATGACCATCTCAGGTCTCTTTGTCCAAAAAAAATCATATTTTTCTTGTTAATAATAACTCCTCCATAGCTTCTTGGTGTGTAATAACATTTTTAACTACTCGGTTTACTCGGTCATTGCAAGTGTCGCATGAATTGCCTTGTTTCACATACCTGTCAAGAGATTTTTCTATAGAGGCACCACAGATAAAACACTGGTCTTTAACTTTGCTTTGGTAACACTCGAAGTTCTCGTCTTGTGTTTCTAATTCGTCCCTTTTACGATCTTTCCACCGGTCTTTGTATGATGGTGTTTTATCTGACGGCTCTTCTTTGTTAAAGGCGTACAAACCAGACAGCTCTGCTGCCCGGTTTATCATGTCTTCTTCTGTAACAAAAACTCGTGACTCGACCACCAGCACACAATCTTTTTCTTTATCTGTTTGTTTTAATGCTTTTAGCATAGGAATTATACCCCCTTGGTTCTAAATTAATTTTAGAGAATACGTAATAACAAAAGCATACCAAGAGAAAAAGAGTAATACCAATACCGATACAAGAGAGTAGAAAACGATAGAGAAAAATTTCTCTTTTGAGGTCTCTTTCTTTGTTTTCGTGGAATCGCTGGACGATTCGTAGAGCGGACTTGTGGACATTATGTATAGGTTTTATTTAAGAATTATCGCTCTCTCGAGTTATCCGGAAATTCCGGAATGCTCTATCCATGAGCGGAAATTTGTTGTATACCAGGTGTCTGCTTTGGATATTTCCCTCTCCCCAACCGCAATGCGGTAGGAGTGCGAGTTCGAATCGCATCCCCATCTCTATCGTGAAAGTGGATAGAATCCACGATATTTGTGATGAGGGAGAGGGGCCCGATAACGCAATCGGGCTAAGGTACTGATGGTATTATACCACCTTTAGAGCAAACCGTAAATGCTGGCGATATAATCCTCGACATACTCGGGGATATTCCAATGGTCGTGGAAGGCTTTGCAGTCTTTGACCAGTTCATCTTCTGGAATCTCCCCATTGTAGTAGCGATTATAAGCCTCGCGGAATAAATCTTTCACTGAAGATTTCCTCGTGGCCGCTATTTCCAGTACCAGTTTCTGGACTGTCATCATGGACTCCTAAGACTGTATGCACCGGACTGTCGCAGAGACGCGAGCAGACGTACTCACAAACGTACTCCGGAACGATACCATACAACTCAAACCTGGCGATATCAAATTCGAGGCTCATGAGAGCAACGACTTTCTGAAACCGCCAGACGTACGCAACCCGAAAGTAGTCACCGACGGATATGCCGGAAGAATTGCAGTGTTGCCTTACCAGTAGCGTCATCATGTTTCCCTCTCCTTCCCAATCCGCAGGCTCGGTGATAGTATTGCACCTCGCCTGATTGTTGAATGAAGTCCATAACGTAGTCATGGACGGTAATATTCACCAGTCTTTTACAGTGAGGGCAGGTGAAATTATGGTACCGATTGTCCATTATTCTCTCCTAAGAGATTGGATTGTGAGGCTTTGATGCTTTCGCACCGCCGAGAACAGGTAACACTGTCTTTCCAGCGACCGTACCCGATCGTTTTGGTCCCACAAATACAGCACGGCGACATAACCAAAACTTCCGCCGGAGCCTTTACTTGCGTGGCTTTCATGGATTTCTCCTTTTGTAAAGAACAGAGAGAGACGGGTATCTGTCCCTCATCTGTGCTTACAAGCCGAGCTTGCGTTTGACAACCTCGCCAAATAGAACCCAACCGATACCAATAGTAGTGGCAATACCAACCCAGGTGCTTTTCCCCCCGTGGATTAGACCTTTGGCGTAGTTGCTAGTTGCGGTCTTCCACTCTTCTAGTCTGGTGACTCGCCCATTTGTTTTCTTGACCTGTTCAAGTGTGGCTTTTAGGGTTTCCTGAAGTTCCGTAAGGCCATCTGAAGTATTCTTATCCGTGATAGTGTGAGCCGCCATGTGCAGTTCTTGTTTTTCCCGTATCTCATCTATAGCTTTTGTGAGAGAGTTTATTTTATTCCTCATCTCAAACATTATTGGAGAAATAGAATCGGGCATTTTCTGACTTGCCAAGCTTATGGCATGGTCAAATTTATCCTCTAGTCTTTGGATGTCGGTCTGTTTCATAGGCTCGCTATCCAAAATAGTGAAACAATAGCGCCTCCAAGAAGCACTCCTTTTGAGAAAAATATAACCCGAGCTACTTGCTTCGTCTTCCACACCTCAGTCGTGAATTGACCAAGCTTCCCTCCGTTTTTATCTGTCCCCTTCTTTTTTGCTTTTGGCATATGGTTACGTTAAATAGTATTAAGATAGGCTCCTTTAGCTTTTTTCTGAGCGTCTTTAAGAACCTTTCCAGCCGTATTAGCCGTATTGTAAGCAGAGAGGTCAGTCGTCCACGGATCGCCAGCGCTACCAGCACCATTCAATTTCTGCCCCATTGTTCCTGAATCATTGTATGCGGATGCTATGGCGTTCCAAACAGCAGCAGCAAGGTTCTCTGGAGAGAGTTCGGTAAATGGCGTGATGTCAGCCTCCATGTTAGCGGTAGCGTTCATCTGTGGGGACATAGATGCAACCGCCTGAAGGGTAGCGACAAGGTTCGAGAGCGCTCCGATATTTGCCGTGAAGCTACCGGTCGTTCCGATAGTCGCTACCATGTTGACGAAAGAAACGAGCTGGGAATTTGATATAGTCCCGGTAGCCGCTAAAGTAGCCACCATGGAAATAACAGTCTGTAGCTGGCTTGCCGTCAGCGTTCCGGTACACGGGATAGTTACTTCCATGTTCTTTCCTGCCGCCATGCTACCAGTTATGCCAGCCGAACCGGCCACAGTCCCCCCGGTAACACCAAGTCCACCGGCTTTCGGAGCGAGCATGAGTTGATATGGCGGGAGGCTTCCTGAAGGAGTAGACGATTTATCGGCAGCATCATGCCATGTCTCCCCGTAGTAGAGAGAGAGATTATTGGCACGGAAAAAATTCGTATGCAAACCCATGAAGGGATAACCGCAGTCATCCCTTTGAGGGTTGTTTTTCCACACGAATCTGTTCCAAATGAGCATATGTTAGTTCCAAGCTGTTTGAATATAACCAGAGAAAGCTGAGTTTGCCGGAGTTGCGGAAGCGGAAATGTACATCCAGTACAACGCCGCACCATCGTATACCCTTGGCATAGATGGGAATTGTGCTATGAGGTCGCGTTCCGTAGATACACCAACCGTTGTTAGTGGAAGACGTGCCAGTTCACGGAACATCGCTACCGTGTACGACCCAGAAACATACGATACGGAGTTCTGAATGGAATCAATCTGTGCGATTCCCGTATCACCGGCCTGAAGAGGAACCATATAGTTATACTTTCCGGCTCCTGATGCTCCGGAATAGAGGACGAGTGAATTTGATGCGGCTGTCTTTCCTACCGGTAGAACGGTCGGGGTTGCACGTGAAGCAACCTGTGCTGCATTCGTATACCCGAGAGAAAGGTTCGGTGTTGCAGCCCCAAGAGCAGTGGCGGCAGGATTGAAGAAAATAGCCTGAACACCGGCTCCGTTCGTATATCGCGGGAGAAGCCAGGTAACGGTATGTGTACCTGTTCCGGCATCGGTAATGTCGATGGCAGTACCGGCTACAGCATTCGCATAGGATGTAGCGAGCTTGAATGTAGTATCTGATACCTTAATGACGTAATAATCCGTTGCAGTAGAGAGTCCCGCCGGAAGGGTCGTTGTTGTCGTAAGTCGCACCCGTGTTCCGGTGAGAATGTTGTAAGGCTTATTGGCCGTTGAAGTCCATGTACATACATCCGTTCCAGCGTTTGCAGTAAACGTATCTGATAGTCCGAGAGTGTTTGTCGTAGCCTGGGCGGTAGCAGTAGTAACGGTAGTTACTCGGTAAAACCCGATAACGTCAATAAGAACTGCCTGTGCCGGAGTAGTAGTCGCACCGGATGGAGTAAATGATAAGTTCAAGAGCGACTTGTAATACGGATACACGTCTCCTCCATGATACATTGTCCCGGCTGAAGCGGTGGTATCAAGAACGGGCTGAAATGTAAGGTTTGAACCTGCATCAAAAATCGCATCAGCAGGTGGGTTTCCTGCTCCACGGAAAAGTGTGTGAACTTCTCCAGCCGCCGCTGCGGTTGTGGGGTTGAAGCTCTTTGAAAATTCCTGCCTCCACGTCTGTCCGTTAGTAACTGCCGCTACTACGTTATCGAATGATTGAAATCCTGCCATATTATTTGCTGTTAATCATAAATTATCTTCATATTTCCACTGAAAGTAGTGGTGTTAAGTGAAGTTGTTTGCGGGAGGCAGATGAACCCAAGAAAGGCATCATCCTTTATTTCTACAAGTCCGCCCTTCTCTCGGATAAGATCAACTTCCGTATGTGCGCCGATGACCGTTGTCGCATTGACGACAATCGTATTTGAAATGGCATTGTATTCACAAAGCGGTTTCACGAGAACGAGGGCGAAAAGTCCGACATCTGGCGTGAGCATCGTTACCGAGTCGATACTTCTTACTCCGTAATCACCATGCTGAAGGCCGATGAATGTGCTGTGTTGGTTTGCCTGTGCTATGTCGGAAGTTGCGATAGTTCCGATTGATGCGTATGAATTAAGCCTCGCGACCTGCGATGTCCTTCCGGAAACACCATCCTGATTCGTGTACGAAAACCGAAAAGTGCTCCCTCCAGTTCGTGACGCAAGAGTTACCGCCATCACCTGAACACCCTTACCATCCGTATATCTTGGTAGTGTATTCGTATTGTCCATAATCTGAACATCCGTCGTAGACTCATCCACCGATGGATAGTAGAGAAGATAATCCATGAGTTTCATTTCCGTCGCATACGCAGATGTCGATGTAACGTAATACGTATGCAGAAACTCACGGAGATACTTTGTCATCGGAGCAACGCTTGGACCGTGATACAGACCTCCATCCGTTGACTGTTTTACTTGCTGAGCGACGAGAGGAGACGCATCAAACCAATACTTCGGAGCCGGAGATCCAGGCGCAACTGCCATGTCATACCATATATTCGTCACTGAGGCCTGAGAAGAGACTTTCCTCCAAGTAGCTTGGCGGACTCTCCCTTCCTCTTCTGCTGTGATGATGTCTCTAATTCCTCGAATCATTACTTTGATGTTATTTCTGCTGATACGTGCGCTTCTGCGGACATATTGGCGACAATCGGTGCGTCATTGTGCTTACAGAATCGGACAGCCCCTTCTTCAGTGACAATGACAGCCATCCCGCATTCTTTACATTCGTACTTCATACTTCTTGTTCGATTATAGGCATCATCGAATAATCCTTTACCGTCTTCCCTTCTGATTGTGCCCGACCCTTAATTCTCTCCATTGCTTCCCGGAGATCAACGAAGAGTTCTCCTTTAGCCGGGCTTTCATCATTTCTGTACACTATTACCTGCATATTAGTCGATGGTAATTGTCAAAGCTCCCGCTGCGAACTGCGGTTGAATACCGGACGATACTGCTACCGATGCGTTTAAAGCACCAGAGACGATGATTTCAGTTGAACCGTTTGGGGTAATGGAAACGTGTGTAATTGTATTTGTTCCTCCGGTAGCCTGCGGGAACTGGATGAGGTTATCATTCGTGGTTGTCCCGCCAGACACCGTCCAGTCTGTCGCGTTTGTGTTTACTGTTACCGCTGTATAACTTGTATATGTGGCTTCGTTGGCTGTTGAGGCGCCAGCTTCTCCTGGGTCGGCGGTGTGTAGGTGAATATCAAACTGGGTAGCAGCATCCCACGAGATTGCCGTAGCGGTGAAAATCTTGGCTGAGAGAGTTGTTTCTGTTGCGTTGCTAAATGACATATTATTCTATAGTTACTTTGTTATCTTTAATGACTATTTTCTTTCCCTCCGCTTCGACTCCGAGCTGGGAGAGCTTTTCTTTGAGCAATCTGACTGCGGCTTCGAGCTTCTTGTTTGGTTCCACTATTTGTTTCTCTTTAGGCATAGTTTTTAGTTATAACTTAGTGAAGCTCTGTTATCCCATACCTGGTCGAAAGCCCCTGTGCCAGCGTAGAGAATCGTTGAGTCAGGGTCAGAAGTATCATCTACACGCTTGATTCTCCATGAGGCGGCTGAGGTGGCAGTTCCGACATTTGCTTCTCCGATGTAGGTATAGGGCAGGGCTTCGTCGATTTTCTTTATTCGTACTCCCCCACCGAGAGAGGCGATGATTTCGTCCTGCTTCTCTTCGGTAGCAGGGTTTATAGGAGAACCAGTAGCGTTTGTTACGCCGGTTCCGCCTCCACCTGTCCTGTCAACTTCTACGAGAACACGCCCGTCTTTTGAAAAAAGAAACTTTGGAAAAGGTTTTTTGTATAGCTTTTCGAGCAGCTCTTCAAGCCGGGAGAGAGCTGGTTTCGGGTTGATCGCATTGACCGCATACTCAATCGGCTTGAGCCACTTGGTATCGAAAGAAAAAGGCTTGTACCATTTCGGTTCCTTTACTTCGACTTCTTTCGGTATGTCGATTTTTACTTCTGGCCGGACGTCTATCTTTCCGATTTCAGTGATGAGTGAGGATAGGAGTTCTTGGGTTTTCCTTGATGTTTCTTCTGTTTTATCCACCACTGGCGATAGGTCTACTGCTTCAGGCTTGTTCTCTCTAGTAGCCTCTAAGAGCTCAGAAATAGCTTGCAGGACGTTGTTATGACGTTCTGCTTCCACTGGCTCCTCTTCTTTATCCTCCTGGCGACTAGCTTCGATTTCAGCCCGTACAGCTTCCATTCCAGCAATCACGCCCGAAAGGTCGATATCCTTATCTTGAATGGCCCGGACTATTGATTCTGCCTGTTCGATTATTTCCTGCCGTTCTTGTGATGCCTTGTAGTTATCTGATCGTAGATATTCCCATTCCTTTGTTCGGGTAGCGATGTTATTGCTAGCGGTTTCATTTGCCTCTCCAGTAAGATCACGCAACTCAAAGAGAAGCCTAGCGAGATGTTCGGTTTCGTTCTCTGCCTGATTTGATTCTGTGTAGAATTTTGCTAGGTCTTTAGGGTTCATTTACATACACTTTATCCTCTTACATCTTTCGCATTTTTCCGATCCCATATAACTTTTGTTAATTAAATTTCATACATAAGTTCATGCCAAAAAACATCTTTTGTAGAACTAGCCGTCCAAGTACCACGATAAAAACTTTTATAACAATCAGCGGTTGTGCTATTAGAACTTATTTCTATATGGCCAGGGGTTGATTGATTAGAAGAAGAATCTTGTACATTTATCACTAGGGCTGATGCTGCGTTAGTATTCCCAGACGTAAAAGGTAACGAGAATTTAAAAGTCGTTGCATTAGATACACCACCAACGCTTGGCGTATGCGTTAGAAGAACACGGTTACTTAAAACACGATAATTATAATTTCCAGTTGGAGCAGAAGAAAAACCAGTCCATACCGGAGCCCATGTCAATAAACGCGTCTCATAAATCGGTCGCTGGATAAGATTATTCGCCGTAAAAGTTGGTACAGACCAGGTATACCCAGCGCCAGCTGAAAGTGTAGCAGCAAATCGACCAATAACTTCATAATAATCTGTCGCAGCGGCGTTCGTTATCGTAGAAATAGCGCAGTATTTCTCATTCGTAGTCGTAGTCGAAAAATCATCATAAGAGTTTGCGTATGGAATACGTGAAAATCCTATAACTACTCCATCAGTAGCGTTATATCCAAGATAGACGAAGTAATCTATTTCTTTGGTGGCGAGTTCTGCCGAGCCAGCGTTACACCAGTTTGTTCCGTCTGCTTTTGTTACTGAGAGAGCACCGGTTATCGTTCTTACTGCCCCAGCCAATGTGATATATACCGGCTCAGACGACGACGGGTCGTTTCCAGACAGTGTTTTAAGAGCAACATTAATTCCAGAACCGGTATCCGTTACCGATATTTTACCATTCCACACTGTTCCTTCTGCTGGTTTTATTCCGGCGTAAACAGCGAGTTTTATCGCAAGGACGGTTACTTTTTTAAGAACCCATGAAGCAGCAGAATCAATAAGACCAAGCTCGTCTGCATCTACCGGGGTGGTTTTTGATGTAGCGGCATGAATCGGAGTCGCAATAGCAGTAGCGGAAAGATTATGCGTCCCGTCTTGATTATGTTCAACCAAAATACCCTCAATCAGTTTATTGATGTTTGATTTCGATATGACGATTTCAACGACAGCTCCGGCAGCGTGAGCTTGTGCCGTACCCTCGAGTCCACGGACGCAAGAATTTACAGTCGTTCCAGACATGACACCAACGATGCGCTCCATGAGATTCGGTGTAGCAACACCAGAAGAGTTGACCCGATCGATGGTTAGAATCACTGCGGTGTCAGTCGGCAAAGAAGTGGCTGAAATAAGTCCGAAAGATGTAACCGATGCGTCGGATATACCAGAGGCATCGAGCTGCCATCCTGTATTCGGTGCTACTTTTATAAACTTATCTGTATTTGAAGCTGGCATAGTGTTTTTTGAGAGACAAAAAAAGCAGGGACCAAATGAATGGAACCTGCTTCTCGCGTACTGCTCGCAGTTAGGGGATATTTCACCCTGATTTTAATTACATTTTAACAGAAACCGACTGAAAAATCAATAGCTATCTTCTCCACGTTGACGGAGCTTTTCTATTCTTGATCGTTCCTTTCGCCTGTATCGACAAAACCGTGTATTCAGTTTCGAGAGAATCAGAGTAGACATGGAATTGTATCGAGTTTAATTCTTTCCGAATCCGGAGCGTCTTTCGTACCGAGGCTTGAGAGTAGGTCGTTGGTGCGTCCTCTTCGTCTTTCAGTGTTATTTCTCCGAGGCTTCCTGTCCAAAACTCAGATACTTGGAGCGTGTCGGTAATTTCCCTATTTCCAGCCGTTTCAAATCCTTTTTTCGCTGAGATACCCAATACCTCAAACGTGATACTCCCCTTCGGTCGCCCTATGTCTAGGAGCGCTTCTTTTACTTTGGCGAATATATACTTGTCTCGGTCAATAGGTATGAGTCCGGTGAGAAGCGATGTTTTTATCGCCTGGCCAAAATCTCCGACGATGTTTTCAGATATTTCGACAAGCCTGTTACCTGAAGTAGGGACGTGGAGAAGCCGAGTAACACCGTTATTATCAGTATACTCAAAAAACCCTCTCGCTCCGAATGTCCATTTCCAGTACCACCTATCAAGCTCATTGTCCCTCAAGAAGGTGATGTCATTCTCCCCAGTACCTTCGGTAGCGGTAATAATGGTGAAATTCCTATACTGATATGCCCTCCACTGTGAAGCTAGAGACCAGTTGAGTCCCATATAGGACGGCTGTATTTCACGAGAAGTAGTCTCTGTTGATAGTACGTTGGCGACATTCTGCTTGTTCGTAAGTGTCTGAACGCCATACGCTGAGAGGAAAACGATGGCATCTCCGACAAGAAGGGCCGCACCACGAGCTTTCGTACCAGTAGAACCGACCACCTTATCAAACACCGGAACCATGATAGTATCGCTTCCGACAGTGATCGAAGTTATCTGCATTTGCCAAACAGAACCACCACCGCGAGGATTAGCGGTAAATATAGTCGCCGCATTATCACCCTTCCCCGTTCTGGAGTGCTCAATAAAACTCACTATTTCATCACTTCCGTAGTCTAAATCTTGATATCCTCCTCCATAAGAGTAAGAGAATGTTCCCAAGAATTGTCCGGTTCCAGACCAGAAAACACGCCATTTGTACTCTTCTGGTGCTATACCCCAGATTCTTCCTCCTGATGTAGCAATCATGGAAAACTTCGGAGCTCCGGTAGTATTGTCAGTCGGGCAAGCATAAAACTCATTGATCGTGAAAGTTGCGTCGTCACGGAATGAGTTGGTAGCGGTTTCTGTAAGGAGCTGTTCATCTCCAGTAACCTCAGAGTACCAAATCTGATACCTCGTAGCTCCTGCTACCGCAGTCCATGATAGGTCAACGTACTCATTGGATGCTACATTCCAAGCGTCTCTGAGCTTATTCGTAGTTACAGATATTTCTGCGCTTCCTTCCGTTTCTCCGATATCATTAAGCGCCGTTATTTTATAGAAATTGTTGTTACTCCCAGCAGAAAGTCCGGCTCCTCTGGATCCAGATGTACCAACCGGTGCGGTGATAGCTGTATATCTTGAAAGAACAGATCCATTATATCTTGTTAATCTGTCAACTCCGTTAGAGATAAAGAGGAAGTTGTTTATCTGTTTGAAGTGCGGATTCTTGGCAGACACGTCAAACGTAGCACCAGTGATTTCAGTCCAGGCCTCTCCGTCTTGTGATTTGTATGCCTTACCAGATGAAGTAATGGCAACGAGCTCTCTCGTTCCGTCTGACTTTGTATAATTTCCTACTCCGTATATTTCTGTCTCTCCAGTGATGGCCGTCCCCCAGTATGCACGCCCCCACCGATTCTTCCAGCGTCCGTCTTGGACTTGTAGAAGGTTTGTTGACTCCTTGGCGTACTCTTTTCCGGCAATCACATCATCGAGAACAGTAGCCGTACCCTTGAATGTATCAAGGATAAGCTCATACGGAGTCTCTTTTGTCTGCTGACTGAGTGGAAGTGGTCGCATAGTTACATTCCTATTCCAAACTGAGATTGATTAGTGGCGATCGTGATGGCCTCTCCTTTCATTGAATCAAGAATATCCTTGGCATTATTCGCGTGGACATTGTACTGATTCAAGTCTCCGTCAGAAAGATAGAGCATAGCGGTAATAGACTCTACATAGTAGCTTCCTTCTCCGTCTGCCGTAGTTGATTCTGTACCGAGTGGGAAACGATTAAACTTCCTCTGATATGGATAGGTTACTGTTCCTGATAGAGCCGGTAGAGAGCGGAGTTTCGTTCCTTCTTTCCAAAACACATACGGAGCGAACCCAGCCTGCTCGTCGAAATTTCCCGTTTCTTTATCTGTCCTTACATATTCCGTACTACCAACTTTTATGTAGTCAGTGAGGAAAGACAGGAAATCAGCAGGGAGATCATCACTACCCGTCCCACCGGCGGATAGCGTTTCTTCTTCACGGAGGAAATCAAACTTCACCCCGTTCATTGATTCTCGTTCGATAGCGGAAACCGAGTCATCAAGGTAGGCAACACGGACTGTGTGGTCTTCTTCACCAGAGGCCGGGTAGTCGGTATTCCCCTCGTACCGAACGTGGACTTTTTGCAGTATTTCTACTGGCGTGAGTGCTTGCATATTTTTAACTTAATCTTTTAGGTCGGCGGATATTTGGTCTTGAGACTGACGCTAGGCTCGTTCGTGATCGTCCAAAAGCACGAAGCGGTCTTAGTCGAGAGGTCATTTTCTTCACGATAAAATCAGCATCATTTATACTTGGAACTTTCACTTTATTTGCTTTTTTTGGCTTAGTATAGCCACCGTATGACTTGTACTTGTTGAACTGCTCGGCAAGCGTCTTCATGTCATTCTCTATCTTCAAGCGTTCTACCTCGTCTGTTTCAGCACGAAGCATTTTGTCATACTTCTTGTAAAGAACGTCGGCTTCTTTGAGCCAGCTATCGACATCTTTATCGTTCTTGTAGCTTTGCATTTTTTCTTTTGATTGATCTACTCCACGAGCCTCTACCGTCTTGCTCCGGTAGCCAGAGGCAGACGAGTCGTCCTTTATGTAATACTTCCCATCAAACTCCATTGAGTCATCGTCAGAGTTCATGAAGTTATATATAGCTAAGTCTTTTTGAGCCTTGCTTGGTTTTACGGAAACATTATCTATTTGTCCGTTTTTATCGTTAGGAAGAGCTGAACCACTTATGATGCGTTCTTTTTCTGCTCTACGAATATCGTTGATAGTTTTGTCTATCAAATCCTTCTTTTGCTCATCTCCAAGGCTCTTATACTGTGGGGAGTTGATGAGACGCGAGACAGCTTCTTTTGAGAGTGATCCAGTCTTCTCCTCGAAAGCGTCCAATTCTTCTGGAGTCATTTTTACCTCTTCTCCGAAAGCCTTGATAGTTTCATCAGGCATTGAAAGAGTAGGTCCGAAATCAGCGTCTTGCAACCTACGGAGTTCATCAGTTATCGGGTCGCTTTTTTCCTCCCTTGATCGCAAAGGGTCGATAATAGACGATACTGGTCCAGATGGATTCTCTATTATTTCACCGAACACATCACGTTTTGGAAGGAGTGAGTTCCTCATTCCTGGTATTTTGTTCTTGAAGGCATCTCCAACAGTGTTTACCTCTCGACTCACCCTATCACCTGCTGATGCGAAGTCTTTTATAAGAGTAGGCACTGTTGAAGACGCTAGGTTCCTGAAATAGCTATCCCCGTAGCGCTGCGGGTCAGTCAGTGCATTCATTCCCGCTTGTGCGCCTTGAAGCGGAGAGCTACTGAGAATCGCCTTTCCAGAACCAAGCACTCCCTGTCCGATAGCTGAAATCGAAGATCCACCTTCTCCCATCGCTTTTTTAATTTCTCCACCAATAGCGAGGAGAGACATAACATTACCGGTGTAGTTGAGTGAACGCCACTTTCCTCCTATCTTTATAGAATACGGCATTTTTCCTTCTCGCTCCCATAAAGACCTCTCTCCTGGGTCAGTTGGATAGCCAAGTGTCATCTGCCCGGAATTAGTTAGTTGCATACCAAGCCAAATAACACCAGTACCAGTGATACCTTTTCCGATAGCTTCTGATAGATTCCTTTGAGCCATCTGGTCAAAGTTTCCAGAATTAGAAGCGACTAAAGCCTTATATATTCCCTGAGCTGCGCCAGTTGGGCTATATCGATGTACTGCGTTAGCAATAGAAGAAGGAACTCCAGTAAAAGGAGCCACTGCCTCACTTACGATTTCACCGGCTGCTCCACCGTGTTTTTTCAGGCCCTGCTTCAATCCAGAAAGTCCAGAACCGATAGCTGTTTTGTCCTGGAATACTGCTGATTTTGCCTCTTCAATAGCTCTATTTAGTATCGTATCCCCTGGATTCTTGACTGTTTTATCAACAAAATCATTGAGCGCTTTTCCTTTTAGACCCTGGTTCTTTCCAGCAACGGCAGCAAGGTCATATAGCGAATTCTGAAGGGCCGAATGGTAGAACGGTCTGTCGGCAGCAGAGTAGAAGTTGAATACGCTATCAACATATTTTTGTATAGCAGGGGTATCGAAGTATACCTTTTTATAATCCATCTTGTATCCTAAGTCGTTGGCTCCAGTTCCCATCCGCATATTTTTTACCGCCTCTTTTGTCCCTTCTTTCGCACCAGAAAACAGCCCACTAAGCGTAAACACCTTCGAGCGATTACCAGTGATTTGAGCAAGTACGGAGTCAACTGCAGCGGCCGGAACATCTGCGAGCTTCCGCATGATGACATTAGTTGTGTTTCCGATAGAACTTCCACCTACAGCACCTTTTACACCCGTGAGCAGTCCAGCCTTCCAAAGCGTTGTGAGCTTCTGCGCCCATGATGAAGGGACAATTTTCTGTATTTCATCAACGATATCGATGGTAGCCTTCATCTTTTCATCTCCAACCATTCTCTGTGCATCCTCAGCCTTCTTACGAAGAATACTGGCCTTTTCCGGAGTCATTCTTAGGCTACCAAACCGCTCAGGATTTTCTACTTTAGCTTTCTCTATATTCCTCTGCGCCCACATTAAAACACCATCCGGAGATAGTTTATTAATAGCAGATAATACCTGTATGGACTGACCGGCTTCAGTTCCTCTCTTAGCAAGATTCTCTACCACGTCGATAGCATCCTGAATCCGTCCAGATGCCTGGAGCCTACCGATAAGATCGATAGCTTCTGCGTTAGCCTGTCTTCCGATTGTCTCATCAGTCTTTGCTCTGTATACAGCATCCTCAAAACCTCCGGAAATTGCATTATTCGCTCCTCTAAATGTAGATTCGTTTGTTTGTGGAGTATACGTACCACTTACACCTGATTTTACATCTGGTGCGATTCCTTGAGATTCTTTTACAGAATAAACCACACCACGCTGTTTTCCTGGTCTTCCACCAGAAACATCCTGAATACTCATCCCTGGTCTTGGGAGAGCGTCTACGAGTTCTTTTCCTAGGTCTTTGAGAGTCTTAGGTGATCCCTGAGCTTTATTCCAGAGGTCGGTGAGTTGGGATTTGGTGTGCGTACTGTAAGTTTTCCCCTCACCCCTCTTAAATACAACAGGTATGTGCGTGTCCCCATTTGCAA
>ERZ724505.1039-NODE-1039-length-15929-cov-7.873441_pt1 | contig 15929 bp, 22 predicted proteins | sample MGYA00376038_ERZ724505 | MGnify/ENA primary metagenome ERZ724505 (study PRJEB28724, sample SAMN07190884) | wastewater metagenome | isolation source: effluent of sewage treatment plant in Hong Hong | place: Hong Kong | collected 2016-03-17 ... | reverse complement strand
GGAAGTGGCCGCCGAGCGCGCCCGCGCGCGGGAAGGCGAGCGCGCCGGGGCGATGCAAAGCGCCGCCGGACTGATGGATAACGCAAAAAATATCGCGGGAAGTCCCGAAAACGGAAATCGCGTCGACGCGCATATCGACGAGACGGCCGGCGCAATCCTCATCGCCCGCCGGCCCGATCGCGTCCCGCCGCCCGCCAATTTCCGCCAGCTCGCCCAGACTCTGCTGGGCAAGACGGCCGCCGCCGAGGTTATCGATGAGTAAGTCATCGTCTGATGGCCCACTGCCCGTCGTCTGCGGGCGCTGCGAGCAGGTGTTTTACGTGCCAGAAAAGTGGCACCCATACCAGGTGAAGATCGCCTGCCCGCACTGCCGCGCCGCGCTGACCGTGACGCTCGGCGTCTCCGGCGTCATTCGTGGCCAATGGACCCCGCGGGGATCGTGATGCTCGGCCTGCCCGAGGGATACCCGGAGGTGTTGGCCAGCCTGGCTCGGCGGGTCCACGCTCAACTCCAGCCGCGTCTGGGGGCGGATGCCGACGCGGCCACTCTGGAGATCGTCGAGGCAATTCGGTGCGAATTTGGCGGCGAAATGATCTACATCCCCATGGGCGCTCCCCACGAGCGCCAGCAGCGCAACGCGACGATTTATCAGCAGTTCAACGGGCGCAACCACGCTGAATTAGCGCATCGCCACGGTGTCTCGGTGAAAACGATTTACGACGTTCTCTCCGATCAGCGCGCCCGCCGTCAACCCCGGCTTTTCGAGTGATTTTTAAACGCGCGTGAATAGCGTCTCGCGCGCGCGCCGGGGCAGGATGGAGGCATTCATTCCGCCTCGGAGTCATTATGGAAACTTCTGTCTCGTACCGCCCCATCGATCTGATCGCGATGGCCCGAACCCTGTGGGGCGAGGCGCGCGGCGAACCGCGCGAGGGACAAATCGCGATCGCCTGGGTCATTCGCAACCGGTTGGAAAACCCCGGCTGGTGGTCGCGCAACCAGGGCGACGGCATCCCGGACGACACCATCGAGGCGGTCTGTCGCGACCCCGCGCAGTTTAGCTGCTGGTGGGACGCGCAAGCGCCCAGGGTGCGCACCCGGTCGGCCGAATCGCTGGGTCCGCTAATCGAACTGGCGCGCGCCGTGCTGAACGGAACCGAGCCGGACCCCACCGGTGGCGCCGATCACTACCACACCATCGCCCGTCCCGAGTACGCCGAGACCTGGCCGCCGAAATGGGCGGTCGGACAGGCCGGCGTGACCGTCGGACGGCACCTGTTTTACCGGCTGGGATTGGATGGGCGGGGGGCGTGATGAATCTGCCCGCCCCGCTCGCGATTGCGCTCCGCGAACTCGCGGACTGGCTGGATGACCGGCTCACCATCGCCGCCATCGGCTTGTTCACGGGGAAATTCGGGTTGGGCGACGCGCAGTGGGATGCGGTATCAAGTTGGGTTGTGGCTCTGGCCGGTATGGTTCTGGTGTTGATCCCGGACCCGCGCAAGCGAGCGAAAAATGATCTACCACCAATCGAGCTACAAGGCCGCGCTGGCGCTGGCGCTGTGCGCGCTCCTGACGGGGTGCGCAATTCTCTGCCGTCCGAACGTGATTCCGGTGCAATCTCCTCGTCTGACCACGGCTCTGGCGGCTGGAATGGTTGATGGTCTGGGCATGGGTTGTGAGTGGAGGTACTGAACTGATGGTTAATTTTGAGAAAGCGCTGCGTCTAGCACTAGCGTGGCATCTAGTTGCGCTGGTGATGCTGGCCCTGCTGTGGATTGGCCAGGGGGTCGACTGGTGGGCGGTGGCGTGGTGGGTATTCCCAGCGCTGGCGCTGGTCGGGGCCGCGCCGTTTCTCGTCGCTGCCTGGATGGCTCTCATGGCCATGACGTACTGGTAGCCACGCATGAACGCTGTCTGGATGGGGCTGTTGAATCGACTCATGGGTTATCTGTGTGGTCGGCTGTGGGATATCGCCAAGCAATGGGTGGCGATCTACGAGACTGACGATAAAGCCGGACTGAGCGGCGCTGAAAAACGCGCCCACGTGGCGGCCATGATCCGCGAGGAGGCGCGCGCCATCGGCGTCACCCTCGCCGAGTCCTTGATCAACCTCGCGGTGGAAGCGGCGGTGCAGTACGTGCGCCGCCGGGCTGGGTGAAATGTCGCTGACACTCTCGCCCTGGGAGTGGCTGTCGCTGGCCGGTGGTGTCGGCCTGGCGCTGATCACGCTGTTGTTCGGCGCGGGCCGGCTGTTGCTCGGCCAGTTCGAGCGGCGGCTGGACTTGCGCTTTGCCACGCTTGAAGCCACCCGCCAGCAGGCCGCCGAGCAATGGCGGGCCAATTTTTTGAGTCTGGATGAGGCGGTTCGCGCTCATGAACGGCGGCTGACGCAACTATTGATCGACCTGCCGATCCAGTACCAGCGCCGCGAGGACGCCATTCGCCAGGAAGTCGCCATCATCCATCGTCTCGATGCGCTGGCGATCAAGATTGAGCATATTTTGACCTGCGATACCCGCGCCTGCCCGCTGCGCGAAACCCATTCTCCGGGAGTGTCCTGACGTGTCCGATCTGCCCTTCGACCCCGAAAAGAGCCATCGCGAAACGCTACGATGGCTAGTTCTGCTCACGCTCAACGCCGCTCGCCCGCTCGGCGCCGGCGAAACCCTGATCATCGACACGGTCCGCCAGGCCATTCCCAACTGCACCCCGCGCGAGCTACACGCCGAGCTGGACTACCTCATGGAACGCGAGCTGATCCACTTGGACGGGCGGGACAGCCCGCAATGGCGGGCGAAATTGACTCGCGCGGGCGTGGATGTCGCGGAATATACGGTGCCGTGCGAGCCCGGCATCGCCCGGCCACCCAAATACTAGGGCGTGCGATGCCCCCGCCGTCCAAGGTCGACCTGTTGCCGGACGAGATCCGCATGGAACTCGATAAGGTCTTGGTGCGCACCGCCTTTTCCGGCTATTACGATCTGTCCGCCTGGCTGGGGCGGCGCGGCTACGAAATCTCGAAAAGCGTGCTGCACAAGCACGGCCAGAAACTCAAGCGCCGGTTAGAGGCGATCAAGGCCAGCACCCAAGCCGCGCAATTGCTGGCCGACTCCGTGCCCGACGAAGCCGGCGCGCTCAGCTCGGCCGTGTTGTCGTTGGTACAAACCGAAATGTTCGAGCTGCTGGTCAACTTGCAGGAGGCCGACGACGCCGACGACGCGGGCGCCCGCGTCAAGCTGCTGGGTAACGCTGCTCACGCGATGGCCGACCTGGCGCGGGCCTCGCTGAAGCAAAAAGAGTGGCAGGCGAGATGGCAAGAAATGACTAGGGCGAAGACCGAGGATGCCGCGACCAAGGCCGCCGCAATCGCTCGCAAGGGCGGCCTGAGCGCCGAAGCCGCGAACGAGATTCGGCGGGAAATCCTGGGGATCGCGGCATGATTAGGGTGAAATACAAGGTCGTCGAGGTGAATCGTCACCCCGGCGGCGGCCGGGTCAGACTCACCCCGCTCATTAAGGATGAGGCGAATGCTCAGGTATTTCGGTTCGCCCCGGCCGGAGCGATTGAAATCCGCACCCTCAATGAGTCCGCCATCGGCCAGTTCAGGCAGGGCGCCGAGTTTTTCGTCGATTTCACGCCAGTCCTCGCCCAATGATCGCCCCCATCCTCCCCAACACTGCCAGCGCCGCCGCGCCGGCGGTGCTGTTGCCCTATCAACAGCGCTGGGTCGCGGACAAGAGTCCGCTGAAGGTCGCCGAAAAATCCCGTCGCACCGGTTTGACCTGGGCCGAGGCCGCTGATGATGTCATCAGCGCCGCCTCGGCGCGCGACGCCGGCGGGCAGAACGTCTACTACATCGCCTATAACCAGGACATGACCATCGAGTACATCGAGGCGTGCGCGATGTGGGCGCGGGCGTTCGACTACGCGGCTGGCGAGATCGAGACTGGGATCTGGGACGACGAAGCCGACCGCGACCGGAACATCAAGACATTCACTATTCGATTTCCCAGCGGATTTCGGATCGTGGCGCTGTCCAGCCGGCCGACGAACCTGCGCGGCAAGCAGGGTGTCGTGGTCATCGACGAAGCCGCGTTCCACGACAAGTTGGGTGATCTGCTGAAAGCGGCGCTGGCGCTGCTGATCTGGGGTGGATCGGTGCGGGTGATCAGCACTCACAACGGCGCCGAAAACCCGTTTAATCAGCTCATCAACGATGCTCGCGCCGGCAAGCGTGGCAAAAAAGCCTGCGTCCATCGTATCGAGTTCAGGCCGGCGGTGGCCGAAGGGCTCTATAGACGGGTTTGCGCCCGCATGGGCCAGCGCTGGGGCCAAAAGGCCGAGGTCGCCTGGGTCGAGGAGGTTTACGAACTCTACGGCGACGCCGCCGCCGAGGAGTTGGATGTCATCCCCTCCAGCGGCGAGGGCGCGTTCCTCAGCTCGGTCCTGATCGAATCCCGGATGCACGACGCCCCGGTGCTGCGCTGGAGCTGCTCCAACGAGTTCGCCACGTATGACGATCACCGTCGCCACCGCGACTGCCAGGACTGGATCGAAGAAAATCTAGCCCCCGTAATCACCGCCTTAAACCCGCATTTAACGCACCATTACGGCATGGATTTCGGGCGCAGCGTGGACCTGTCGGTTATCGCGCCGCTGGCCATCGAGCCGAATCTGACCCGCCGTTGCCCATTCTTGATCGAGCTGCGCAACGTGCCCTTCAAGCAGCAAGAGCAAATCCTGTTCTATTTGGTGGACCGCCTGCCGCGCTTCGGCAAGGGGGCGAACGACGCACGCGGCAACGGCCAGCAGCTCGCCGAATCGGCCTGGCAGAAATACGGGAAAACTCGCGTTGAGCCGGTCATGCTGACCGAGGAGTGGTATCGGCAAAACATGCCGCCGCTTCAGGCGGCGTTCCAGGACGGGGCAATCCTCGTGCCGCGCCACGTTGACGTGCGCGACGACCTGCGCGCGTTCCGTCTGATCAAAGGTGTTGCGCGCATCCCGGATGGCTACAAAGGCAAGGGCTCCGACGGCAAGCCCCGCCACGCCGACGCCGCCGTGGCCCTGGTGCTGGCTTATTACGCCAGCCAGCAAACGGTCGTCGATTTCCGTGACATCCAAGCCGCCGGCGAGGTCGCGTTGGGCGCTCGCGCCTATCGCGATACCGACGGATATCGGCCGCGCGACGATAGGCGCGTCAGTCAAACCGGCTGGGGCACGATTCCGGGCGCGAACGCATTGAGGGGGTGGTGATGTTCGGTTGGCTCCGAAGAAAAAAAAGGGCGAACGTAGGGGCCACACCCCCCACTGTTGGCCCGCCCCCCGCACTTGACGGCGCCGCCGGATCGTCGGCCGTCTTCGCAGAAACGCCGCGCGCCAAGCCGGAATTCCGCGAAGTGGCGACCACGCTGGACGGCCGCGATATTACCCGCGGCTGGCTGTCCGAGTCGCTGACGCTGCCCCCGCAAGACCCGCTGATCGAAAAGCTGGGGGGCGGGAAATATGACCTGTATCGAGAGGTGCTCTCGGACTGGCAGGTGCGCTCCACCTTCCAGCAGCGCCAACTCGCGCTGACGGCGTGCGAATGGGCCGTTGAAGCTGGCGGCGACAAGCGCGCCGACAAAAACGCCGCCGCGTTCCTGGATGAAATGCTGAAGAACGTCGGGTTCGATGACGCCACCCAAGGCATGCACTTCGGCGTGTTTTACGGGTATTCGACCGCTGAATGCCTCTACGCCCGCGATGGTTCGACTGTTGCGCTCGATGCGATCAAGGTCCGCGACCGCCGCCGCTTCGCCTTCCTGCCGTCCGGCGAGTTGCGGTTGCTGACCCAACAAGAATCGGTTCGGGGCGAGGCGCTGCCCGAGCGGAAATTCTGGACGTTCCAGACCGGCGCCGACCACGACGACGAACCCTATGGGATGGGGCTGGCGCACTGGCTGTACTGGCCGGTCCAGTTCAAGCGCGGCAACGTAAAATTCTGGTTGATCGCGGCCGAGAAGTTCGGATCGCCGACCGCCGTCGGCTGGTTCCCGCCCGGCACGTCCAATGATGATCGGTCCCGCCTACTGGCCGCGTTGAAGGCCATCCAGCTCGATTCCGGGGTGATCCTGCCCGAGGGGATGCGCGCCGAGCTGCTGGAAGCCAAGCGCGCGGCTGGAATCGACTACGAGCGGCTGTGCGTGTACCTCGACCAAGCCATCGCCAAAATCTGTCTCGGCCAAGTCATGACCTCGGAAGCGGTCGGCGGCCAGTACAAGGCCGACGTGCAAAATCAGGTGCGCCAGGAACTGGTCAAGGCGGACGCCGACCTGATTTGCGAGTCGTTCAACCGGTCCGTGGTTCGCTGGCTCACCGATTGGAATTTCCCCGGAGCGGCTTATCCGCGTGTGTTCCGGTTGACCGAGCCGGACGAAGACCTGAACGGCCGCGCCGAGCGCGAACGCAAGCTGTTCGACGTGGGCTATCGTCCCACGCTGAAGCAGATCACGGAGGCTTACGGCGGCGAGTGGGAAGCGGTGCCGAGCGGCGGTCAGCCCACGCCGACCGCGCGGCCGGGTGCTAATGCCCCCTCGTCGGCCTTCGCCGATCCGCCCGATTCGCCCGACCCCACCGCGCCGATGGTGGAGCGGGTGGGCGCGGCAGCGGACCCGCTGATCGCGGCGCTGCTGAAATCGATCCAACAACTGCTGGCCGATGTGACCGATCTGGGCGAATTCCGCGACCGGCTGTTGGCCCTCTACCCCGACCTCGACCCGTCCGCGTTCGCCGCCCTGATGGGCCAGGCGCTGGCGGTGGCCGACGCGGCGGGGCGATTTGAGGTAGGAGGTCCCGCTCACTTCGAGAATCACTGACAGGAGGCAACATGCCAATCACAACCACAAACCCAGTCGTACTCGCCTATCCAGACATCCCGTTCGACCGGCTTGGAGTCCACTTGTCGATTTCACCCGTGTGGGGTGAAAAATCCGTCTCTGGAACGATGGGACTACAGGTGATTCCCTACCGGCAATTGCCAGATGGGACGGTGGAAAAAAGAGAGGATTTAGCGCGATCCGTTGGCATCGGCGATATTTTTGCCGAAGCGGAGCACAATCCGGCATTTGCCGAAACCATGCAGACAGTATGGGCGGCGGTGCAGGGCTATATCACTGCCCAAGAGCTGTAAGTCATGGCGACGCGCTGGGCAGTGGCGTCAGGAAATTGGAGCAATTCCGCGATTTGGAATGGCGGAACATTGCCCACCGCTAATGATGATGTGTACGCTGACGGATATGCCGTCACAATTAATCAAACCGCAACAGTTAATTCGATTAGAACCACTCAGCGTAGCGGCGGGACAGTCGGCGGATCGTTTTCTCTTAATGCGGGCGTGACGTTTACTGCAACAAACCCCATGGCGTCCGGTGGTGGTTTAATGGGTGGCGTTAGTGCTCAATACTGTTTGACGTATCCCGCGAGCAGTGGTAGTTCGACATTGATCGCTAACGTGAGCGAACAGCAAAACGCATCGTTTAATGCGTTGGCCGTGACCAGCTCAGGGATACTTAGTGTGGTAGGTGATGTGCGATCGCAGGGTCACGGATACGGGATTAATATATCTGGACCAGCAAACGTCTCTATTTTAGGCTCGGTTTATGGCGCTATTATCGGTGGTTGGTTTGGTAACGGTCTTTACGTTGGCGCATCGGCTACTGTGTCCATTACCGGTAATATAACGAGTGGTGTCGGCCATGCGAGCGCATTTGGCGTTAGACTGGCTGCTCCGGGGTCCACTCTAAATGTAGTCGGGGCTGTTTCCGCGCAGTTCACCAATGCCATTTATAGCGACGTGGCTCATAACCTCGTCATTGCTGGATTGATGTCCGCCAGTTCGTCCGCTCCGGCTCTCTATTCGAGTCACGATGCCGCAATCAATCGATGCTCAGGTCCGTTTATCAACAATGCAGGCGTGATGGCGGTTTATGCGAAGCGACTGTTTATATCCGCTGCCGCGTCGACTCGATGGGAATTCACCACCGAAGCATTTACGCCGCGCAATTTGTATAGCGCCGATACCGTCGGCGGAAATCCAGCGGTCAGTAATGTGAGGCACGGGACTGCCTTTGGCCCGTCGGGCGAATTAACCGGCACTTGTTATGTGCCCGCCGCTGGAACCGTCGTGCTAGGGGTGCCGGTCGATCACACCGTGGGGGCCGTATCGCTCGCTCCTGACGCAATCATCGAGGCGCTACAAGGGACGCTCACAGGCATTGACAATACTCTCGCCTCCATGGATGGCACGCTCACGGTGCTAGAGGATCGGTTGGAGGAGCAGGTGCCGACCGGGCCAGTAGTGATTGCGCCGTCTCCGGGAAATGGGCAAACAACGGCCGTTGTTGTCTGTTATGACGCAGCCGGGGCGCGGGCGGAAGGGGTCAGGATTTACATCGAACTGGCGTCATCGACCGCGAGCGGCGCTTACGCGGCCGATCCAGTCATGCTGGTTTCTAACGCCGAGGGTCTGGCGGCAGGGCCGATCCCGCGAGGCGATGGGCATCGATTCCGCGCGCGCCGAGGCATGACGGGTAAATGGGTTCCGTTTGCCGGGGTCGACGCCGACCGACTGGATTTGCCTGCGATTTTGGGAGATCCATGACCACCTCGCCTCCTCCCCCCATCCCCGACCGCGCCGAAATTCTGTGCGCGAGTTGTCATCGATTCAAACCCCGCGCGGCGATCGCGCAGGCTGAATGGATGATGACCGGGCCGAATCAGCGGCATCGACAAGCGCGCTACCGATGCCGATCGTGCGCGGACGAGCTGGAGCGCCGCCGTGGCCGTTAACTACGGATCGCTGCCGTTCGCCGAGGCGTTGGAGTTTTTCCGGCAAAAGCTGAACCTGCCCACGCGTGCCTGGGACGACCTGCTCGGCGCGGCGCACGACCGCGCCTTCGTGGTGGCCGGGGCGATGCAGGCCGATCTGTTGATGGATCTGCGCGCGGCGGTGGACCAGGCCATCGCCCAGGGCGCGACGCTGGAAACCTTCCGCGCGGACTTCGCGCGGATCGTCGCCGCCCGCGGCTGGACCGGCTGGGCCGGGGAGGGGTCGAAGGCGGGCCGCGCTTGGCGGGCGCGGATGATCTATGAAACCAACCTGTTTACCAGCTACAGCGCCGGGCGCTACCAGCAAATGCAGGCCGTGGCCGACGCGCGGCCGTACTGGCGCTACCGTCATTCCGACGCCAGCGTGGTCCCGCGTCCGCAGCACGTCGCCTGGGACGGGTTGATCCTGCGTAGCGATGACCCCTGGTGGCAAACGCACTACCCGCCGAACGGCTGGGGCTGTAAGTGTTTTATCGAAACCCTGTCCGAGCGGGAACTACGGCGGCAGGGGCTGGCGGTCACGGGCGATGCCGATATCCCCTACAACGGCACGGTGACGCAGGTCAACCCGCAAACCGGCGAGGAAATCCAGTTGCCCGACGGGGTGGATCGGGGCTGGGATTACGCGCCGGGGGCGAACGCGGATCAGTCGCTGGTCGATCTGTTGGCGCAAAAGCGCCCGGCCTGGGGCGAGTCGCTCAGCCGGGCTGTGCTGGATTTCCTGCGGCCCTCGCTGCCCGCCGATTTGCTGGCCCGGCTGGCGGGCGCGCTGGGGCTTGGGAGGGCGTAGTGGCCGGCGCGGCGCTGGAAATCACCATCAACGATGCCGAGATTCAGGACTATCTGAAGCGGCTGCTCGCCAAGCTCGGCAACCTGCAACCGTTTTTTCAGGATGTGGGCGAGGAGTTGCTCAACAGCACCCGCGCCCGCTTCCAGTCCCAGACCGCCCCCGACGGCGTGCCCTGGGCCGCGCTCTCGCCCCGCTACGCCGCCCGCAAGCCGCGCAACAAGGATAAAATCCTCACGCTGCGCGGCTATCTGCGCGGCACGCTGGCCAAGTTCGCCGACGCCGAATCGTTGCGGATCGGATCGCCCCTGGTCTACGCCGCCAGCCATCAGTTCGGCCGCCCGGAAATCCACCTGCCGGCCCGCCCATTTCTCGGTCTGAGCGACGCCGACCGCGATGCGCTGCTGGACGCCATCGCCGATTACCTCTCGCGCGACTGACGCGCCGCCGCCAGACCCCGTTTAAACCCCGTTTAAAAATCGCTGTGGGCGATTTTGCGCGCGCGGGAATACCCAAGGCGCGATTCGGGTGAAAAACGCCTGAAATCGTTTCTCAGGCGTCCCTGGGAAAAGACCCCTTCGCCGCTATTTTTGAAGCGCGTGAATAGCGCCGCCCGCCCGCGCGCGGCGACGATGTCGGCATGAATCCCCTGAACATCTTCCGACCGGGCGCCCATACCGCCCAATCCGGCCTGATGCTGGTTTTTACCGACAGCGACCTGGCCGCCACCGCCGCCGCCTACGATCCGGCCAAGCACGAAGCGCCGCTGGTGGTCGGGCATCCCGCCACCGACGATCCCGCCTACGGCTGGGTGGAATCGCTGGCGATCAGCCCCGACGGGCTGGAAGCCATCCCGCGTCAGGTCGACCCCGAGTTCGCCGCGCTGGTCAACGCCGAGCGGTTCAACCGCATTTCGGCTTCGTTTTTCTTGCCCGGAGCGCCCTCGAATCCGGTGCCCGGCGTGTACTACCTGCGCCACGTCGGGTTTCTCGGCGCCGCCGCCCCGGCGGTGAAGGGGTTGCGTAAACCCGCGTTCAATCTTTCCGACGAGGCCGGCACGGTCACCGTCGAATTCTCGATTCCATCCACGCACGAGGTCTCGTTTGTGAGCGATACCCCCGCAACGCCTACAACTCCACCGCCGGCCGCTGGTCCGGCGGTCGATTACGCCGCCCAGGCGGCCACGCTCCAGGCCGAAAACGCCCGACTTCAGGCGGAGCTGACCGCCGAGAAAGCGCGCCAGGTCCGCGCCGATATTGCCGCGTTCGCCGAAAAGCTGATCGGCGAGGGCCGACTATTGCCGGTCGATAAACCCGGCCTGGTCGAGTTCGTGGCCGGCGTGCCCGCCGATACGGTTCTGGAATTCGCCGCCGTCGATGGCCGGACGGTGAAAACCGCCCCGCGCGCGTGGCTGGAGGGTTTCCTCAAGCGCCTGCCCGTCCAGGTCGACTACGCCGAGCGCAGCGCCGGGGCCGCCGCGCCGCGTCTGGCGGGCGCCGACCAGCACAAAGCAGAATTCGCGGCCAGCCCGGATTTGCAAGCCGAATTCGGCGACGTGGAAACGTACCTGGCTTGGAAGCGGGCCAGCGACGCCGGCCGGGCCGTCATCCTGAGGAGTAAGGCGCAATGACCACACTCGCCGTCAACAATCCGCGCACCTGGAGCCTCGGGGAGATTTCCGAACATCCGGTTATCGCGGCCGACATCATCTACGACGGCGCCGCCGTCGGCCTGGTCAAGGCCAGCGGTCACGCCCGGCCCCTGGTCGGCGGGGATCGGTTCGCCGGGTTCGCCATCGAGCAGGCGGACAACAGCGCCGGGGCCGCCGCCGCGAAAAACTGCAAGGTTCGCAAGCGCGGCCTGGTCCAGCTCAGCGTATCCGGCGCGGTGATTACCGACGTGGGCCAGCCGGTCTACGCCAGCGACGACGACACGTTCGTGTTCTCGCCGGTCGGCGGTACGTTCATCGGTTTCGTTCGCCGGTTCGTCTTGTCCGGCGTCGTGATCGTCGAATTCGACCCCGACTACGCCGACCCCTACGGCAGCTACAGCGTCCGCGAGACGATCAGCGCCGACAAGACCCTGGACGCCGAGGATTGCGGCAAGCTGTTCTGGGTCGATACCGACGCCAAGGTCATCACCCTGCCGGCCATCGCCGTCGGGTTGAGCGGCTGCCTGATCGTCAACGGCGGCGCCTACGGCGCGGTACTGGTGACCATCAGCCCGAACAGCGCCGATATGATCCTCGGCCCGGACATCACCGGCGCCGACGACAAGGATCTGCTCAACACCAAGGCCACCGCCCAGCGCGGCGACCGCGTCACCCTCATCGCCGGTGACGCCGACGGCTACATGGTCACGTCCCTGGTCGGCGCCTGGGCGCGGCAAGCATAAGGAGGAGAATTCATGTCCTTTCAAGCCCTCAGTTCCCGCGCCATCGTCGGGAGATTTTATCGCGCCCTGGAGCAAGACCTGGGCGAGGGGTGGGTCAATAGCCTGGCGATGCTGTTCAGCAGCGACCAGGAGTCGGAAACCTACAAATGGCTGGGCCAAGTCCCGGCGATGCGCGAATGGGTTGGTGGTCGGCTGGCCAAGCCGTTGCGCGATGACGGCATCACGATCGTCAACAAGGAGTGGGAAGCGACCCTGGAAATTCCCAGGGTCTGGATGGAGCGCGACAAAACTGGACAAATCCAGGTCCGCATCAACGAGCTGGCCGCGCGGGCGCAAAGTCATTGGGCCGATTTGCTCTCCGCGCTGATCATCAACGGGGAAAGCGCGACGGTCGACGGTAAAAACAACACCTGCTACGACGGCCAGTCTTTTTTCGACACCGATCATTCGGAAGGGTCGAGCGGTACGCAGTCCAACAGCATCAGTTCGGACATCACCACCACCACCGCGCCGACCGTCGCCGAAATGCAGACCGCCATCCTGCAGGGGATGCAGCAGATTATCGGGTTCAAGGACGATCAAGGGTTGCCGCTGAATGCCGCCGCGAGACGATTCGTGGTCATGGTGCCGACGCCGTTTATCGCCTCCTGCGCCGGCGCGCTGGGCGCGAGCGTGATTGCCCAAACCGACAGCACCATCAAGGCGCTGGGCGCGCTGGGCGGCGTGACCTTCGAAATGTTCTTCAACCCCCGGCTGACCTGGACAACCAAGTTCGCCGTCTTCCGCGCGGACGGCAACGTCAAGCCGTTTATTAAGCAAGAGGAAGACGGCGTGCGGGTCGAGGCGGTGGCCGAGGGGTCCGAGTTGGTCTTCAACGAAAAAGTCCATCGATACGGCATCAGCGCCCGCCGCAACGTGGGTTACGGCTACTGGCAGCACGCCTGCCTCGTGACGTTCACCTGATGACCTACGCCACCCTCACCGACTTGGAAGACGCCTACGGCGCCGCCGAAATCCGCCAGCTCGCGGATCGCGACGCCGACGGCGTGGCCGACGCCGCCGTGATCGACGCCGCCCTGGGCCGCGCCGATGCCGTGATCGATAGCTACCTGGCTGGTCGCTATGCCATCCCGATCACGCCGACCCTGCCGCTGATCACGGCGGTGGCCGGCGATCTGGCCCGATATCATCTCTATGATGATGCTGTGCCCGAGCGGGTCCAAAAAGCCTATGACGACGCCATCGCCTGGCTCAGATCGGCCGCGCGGGGCGAGGTGAAAATCATCGGCGCGGAAGCCCCCGCGTCCGATCTGGCCTCGCCCGGCCCGCCGGCCGTGGACGCGCCCGCGCGGGTGTTCTCTTCGGAAACCCTGGCGGATTTCGGCGCATGACGACGCTGGCGGAAAACTGGTTTGTGGCCGGATCGTCGATCCTGGCCTGGCTGCAATCCCAGTGCCCCATGTTCAAGCGCCATGGCTACGCGCCCAGCCTGGACGTGCTGGTCCGGTTGTTGACCGGCGTGACCCCGGGGGTCTATGTCATCCCCGGCCCGCTAACGCCGCCCCGACAGACCTGGTACGTCGCGATTCACGCCCATAACGTCGAAAAGATCGTCGAGGGGACGGGACTAATGGACGAGGCCGGGGCGCTGGTGTCGCGCGTGCTCGCCGCGCTGGCGCACTTCGTGCCGGGAGATGAGTTCAGCGCGTTGTTCATGCCCACCGAGGATCACCGCTACCCCGACGTGGGGCAGGGGCTCTATATCCTGACCTACATCGTCCAGCTCGAACCCGATTTTTGGCCCTATCACTGACCGGGTAAACCCGGTTTAACGAGGCTTTCATGACTGCTTCCACCACGAAACAGCGCTCGATCCCCGGCGGAAAAATCTTTTTCGACCTCTTCGACGCCAGCAATGTCCTGACCGGCGAGCGCTATTTGGGCTTGACGCCGGGCTTTGCCATCAACATTGCCAGCGAGACGATCCAGTCATTTTCGTCGGAGTCCGGCCTGAAGGAGTTGGACGACGAAACCCTGATCGGCATCACCCGCACCGGCAAGATCACCTGTCGGCAAATGTCGGTCGAGAATCTGGCGCTGTGGCTCGGCGCGAATTGGCGTACCGCCACGCAATCGAGCGGATCGGTCACCAACGAGCACAAGACCGTGCTGCCAGATCGCTACTATCAGCTCGGCGCGAGCACCAACAACCCCAGTGGCGTGCGCGAAGTGACCTCGCCGACCGTGGTCGGCAAAACCGCGAGCAATTGGGCGGCGGCGACTGCCTACGCCGTGGGCGACCGGGTCAAAAAGACCAGCAGCCCCACGCATATTCACGTCTGCACCGTGGCCGGCACCAGCCATGCCAGCGTGGAGCCGACCTGGCCGACCACCATTGACGCCACTGTGTCGGACGGAACGGTGACCTGGAAAACCGAAACCCTGATCACCCTGGTTGAGGATACCGATTACAGCGTCGATCTGGACCTGGCGCGGGTCTACGTGCTGCCCGGCGCCCGCGTCAGCGCCGCCGGCGGGCAGTGGACGTTCGGCTACACCAAATCGGCGGTGTCGCGCGAGGTCATCGAGACGGGATCGGCGGTCAGCGTGTCCGGCGCGTTGCGATTTATTGCCTATCCGGCCAAGGGCACACCGCGCGATCTGTACGCGCCGAACGTGACCCTCGCCCCGGAGGGGGACTGGATCATCAAGGCCGAGGATCCAAAATACGCCGAGGTGGGGTGGAAAGTGACGTTCAACATCGGCATCAACGAGGAGCCGGCTCTGATCATCGACGGGCGGGCGGCGTAATCCACCATCGGGGCGCGCCAGGCGCTCCGATGGTGCTGTTGACGAGACTTGACGGGCCATGGCTGACCGGAATCTTGCGCTCCAACTGCTGATCACCGCCCGCGACCAGGCCAGCGCCGGCCTGGATCGCATTCGGGGCGGGCTCAGTGCGATTGGTAGCGCCGTTTCCGAGGCACTGGCGCCGCTCAAAACCTTCACCGGCCTGATCGGCGCGGCCATCGGCGTGGGCGGCGCGAAAGAGCTCGTCGACCGCGCGGATTCTTTCACCCGTCTCTCCAATCAACTGCGTGTCGCGTCGCAAGGCGAGCAGGACTACCGCGATAGCCTCGGCGCGACCGTCGCCGTCGCAAAGAGCGCAAATGCCGCGCTGGATAGCACGGCGGCGCTCTACGGCAAGATCAAGCAAAACGCTGACGACCTTAATATCTCCCAACGGCAGGTCGCGGACGTTACCGAAACCGTTGCCAAGGGAATGCAGCTTTCCGGCGCGTCCACCGAAGCGGCCAGCGGAGCGACCCTGCAATTCACGCAGGCGCTCGCGTCCGGCGTGCTGCGCGGCGACGAATTCAACAGCGTCATGGAGGCATCCCCGGCGCTGATCAAGGCCATCGCCGACGGGCTGGGCGTCACGGTCGGCGAAATGCGGGCGCTGGCGGAAGCGGGGCAACTCACGTCGAGCCGCGTGGTGCAAGCCCTGCTCTCGCAAAAGCAGGCGATTGACGAAACCTACGGCAAGCTCCCCCAGACCGCCGGTCAGGCATTCCAGCAACTCGACAACGCCGCAACCCTGTTCGCGGGACGCCTGAATGAGCAACTCGGCGCGACCCGCGCGCTCGGCGATGGATTGGGATTCCTGGCCAACAATCTCGATGCCGTTGCCGCGCTCATCGGGGCTGGCCTGGCCGCCGCCGTTGCGCGCGGAACAACATCGCTGGTCCAGCATACCCAGGCCACTCTGGCCGCGCGGGCCGCCGTTCAAGAGCAGGCGGTGGCCGCCGCTCAGCAGACGGCCGCGAACGTCGCCGCCGCCGAAGGGCACGTGGCCGCCGCGCAAGCCGCCTACAAC
>ERZ724505.1036-NODE-1036-length-15965-cov-5.689566_pt1 | contig 15965 bp, 21 predicted proteins | sample MGYA00376038_ERZ724505 | MGnify/ENA primary metagenome ERZ724505 (study PRJEB28724, sample SAMN07190884) | wastewater metagenome | isolation source: effluent of sewage treatment plant in Hong Hong | place: Hong Kong | collected 2016-03-17 ... | reverse complement strand
ATGCCACGAAGCTTCATAGTAGATGCGTTAACACTTTCGTCTAACTTCTTTTTATCGTCTGCGTATTTTTGATCAAGGGCCAGCAAGGCTTGATTTTCTTGTTCTTTACCTGCAAGGCCAACATCTGCGTATTGTTTTTTTAATGCGGCTCTTTGATTTAGATATAATTGCTCTTGAGATAGAATTGCATTTTGTTTGGCAGTCTCAAATTCAACTTCTGTCCTAGCGTTATTCATCGCGAACTGTGCATTTGCTTGCTGCATTTGAAGTTTTTGGTTTTCAAGCTGCATTCGTTGTTGTGCTAGTGCCTGCTGTTGCACCATTTCTTCGCGATTTTGAGCTATGGCTTTGCCTTGTTCTGTGGTCGCAACTTGAATAGCCTGAGCCTTTCGAAGCTGGGCCATTCCGAGGGCCTCTTCTTGCACTCTCAAAGCTTGAAGTTCTTGTTTTAATTGAGCGGCCTTTTCACTGGCGGCTCCATATTGTTCTATCGCAAATGTACCCTTGTATTTTTCAGCGATTGCGACGGCTTGTTCGTATTCTTTTGTTAGCGCCACAATATCAGAGGCTAGCAACTGTGCTTTTTCTGCTGCACTTTTTGGAGCATCATCCCTTAAGGATCTATTAATTTTATCTAACTGTTCGGCAAAGAAATTAAGTGTGGCAGATGCAGTAGAGCCTAGAGTTGAATTTACTAATCCTGCCGCGGTTTCCTTAAGTTCATTAAATGAAACAGATAATCGTGTGGCCGAATCAGATGTTTTTTCTTGAGCCTCGTTAACTCCAGCAAAGACATCCTTAGCGCTTTTTGCGATGGCATTTGCAATTGCCTGCTGTTTTCCAGTTTCATTTAAATATTGAGCCGCTACGCCAAGCTCTTTTGCATAGTCCTTAACAGCTTGGGTTGAATCTACAAATAACCCAAGTTGTCTAAGTGATCTGGTTGATCCTGTAATAACGGCCTGATTTAACTTTTCATAGGCATCAACAGTATCGGCACCAAAAGCAATCGATGCTTGTCTTGCAATCTTAAAGTTATCGGCTAGCGTTTGTGACGAGATATCCAGTGATGCTAACGTTCTGTTTGATGCTCTTAATACATCATCAAGATCAACAAGACCCCTTGCTGTTTCCGAAAACGAAGCTCTTAATGCTCCGGCCGATCCGCCAGCTTTATTTGCCAGTAGTTCAAATTGAGTATTAATGGCTTTAATTTCTTCATCTATCTGAGCCGATTTAATAGTTGCCGCAAGACCTGCTCCAAAAATAGCAGAAACACCGGCAATGGTTTTTCCAGCTACTCCGGCAACTGCCGATAGCTCCGAAAATGTGGCGGATAATTCTGACAAAGCGCCAGATGCATTTAGCGCGGCTTTTTCAGTTCCTTTGCCTAGTCCGTCCTCTACATTTTTCTTAAACTTTTGTGCTTGATTTTGAAGATTAACAAAACCTTTTTGGACCGATCCATCCTCTAATACTATCTCAATTTCTATTTGTGAATCACTTGCCACGTGGTGGTATCCTTCGTCCGCCTAGACTCTTAACGATAGATTCCATTGTAACCTCTGCTTCGTCCTTATCGACAACTTTAGGGTTAGCAAGCGTAGTTATTTCTTTATGAATTTTTGTTCGGGCCTCTTTTTTGATGTGAGGGAATGCAGAAACTTGAAATTGCATTAACATCTCCTGCGCCTCTATTGCAGTGATTGCTTCAAAATATTCCCTGAATAAAACCAGGGGCATTGATTCAATCTCTGCATAAGACCACCCAAAAAACCTTGCGAGCTTAGCTTTTCTTAAGCTCCAGCTATCAAGTCCTTTTTTTTTGAGAACGCAGTAGACAAATATTTAGAAAGCTCTAGGTAGTGATCAAATTCCATTCCCAAAAGAGCTTGCTTAAACGCCTCCTGCGCTTCCAAATCTGTTTTATAAGTGTCATCCTTAATTGCGAGTTGGGACATGAGCTTCAAACCCTCTTCAAAAGCATCCTCTTCGGACAACTTTTCTTTAGATTTTCTAGCTGCTGCCTGTGCGCTTTGAATATCTTGTTGTCGGACAGTGAACCACTGCCCGTACAAATTGATTCTCTCTGCGGATCTCTTAACTTCAAATGACACTTAACCCCCTAATTAGGCGCCTGGAATCAACTGAGTCCAATCACCATATGCCCAATGAGAAATCTCTTCTGGTTTTTCTGAATCGATATACGTTTTGAATGACACGGACACAGTGTTAACCTCTTCGCCAGAGAAAACAAGCGAATCAGGCATTGCCATAGCTTTCCAAAAGCAAACATCGCGCGAACGATCGGTATCTGCATTGACTGGATGAAACACTAGGCGTCTTGCTTGAATGATTGTGTTTGTACCTTGAAGATTTGTTCCCCAACCAAACAACTCAGTTCCACCGCCCGGAGTGTATGCGCCACCGTTAACAGTTGCGAATACTTCCTTAAGTCTAGGAATGTCTGTTTCCTGCATGACAATCTTAACTTCTGCAGTAGTTCCTTGGCGAAGTTCCGCTCTTAGAGAAGTACCTGTTTGGTGAGCTGTAATTGCTAAGAATTGAGATTCAAAATTGCTCTCAACGTTTCCTTGCAATAATCCACAATCAAGATATCCACCTTGTTGACATTGAGCGAAAGTAAATCCGGTTGGAGCTGTTCCATCAAACACCGCTTCAACGTCAGCTGCACCGATATTTGTCATAGTGATTTTAGCTCCAGATGCAGATGCTTCAAAAAGCAATCCGCCGCCTAGTGCATCGATAACTGCAGCAGTAGCAGTTGCAACAGCTGATGCAGATGCGTTTGCAACAATCGTTACAGGTGCAGCAGTTCTTCCCGCTGGAGCTGGATCAACGGCAGCGGCACCGCCGGTAACAGTGTACCAAGCGTAGTATTTTGTTCCGTTAGATGCTTGAAATCCAAACCACTTGTTTTCTAGTGATTCAGCAACGTCAGCAACACAAGTGATGCCAGTTTGCTCTTCGATTTCCCAGCTTACATTGATTGGTTCGATCCGAATATTTCCGGTCCCGGTATCGCAACTCATTTAATCCCCCTTAAGTTTAGTTACTTCTCAAACCCCTATGTTTAGCAATACGCGGGCTCTAAATGTAAGAGTCGCAATCATTGCGTTGTCATTATCGAGATTGAGAGGTGTTAATGCCATACTTTGAAATTCTACGTTTTTAATGCCTGCGGTCAAACGACTTCCGTGCGAAAGCATTGAGCAAAGCATTTTTTGAACCTCGTCAATCAACTCTTCCTTAACGTCCTTTGGACTAGTAAAGCCTTTGCGAAAAGCCCGTATCACGACATCGGTCCGAGTTTCTAAAACAGTCATGTTTTGACCTTCGCCAACGATATCGCCGGTTTCTATTTGAAATGAATGGTCTAGTAAATCTGAAGGAATGTTCTCAAAATTGAAAGGCTCTGGCCAGAGAGTCCACCCAAGGCTCTCCATCTTTCCTTCAAAATAAGGTGTTACGAGTGAGAAACTCACGGTCTATAAACCTCTACAGCTTGAAGGTTAAGCCACTCTCCCTGATCAATCGTTCCATCGCCATTGTAATCAAATCTGAAATAAGACCTTGTTCTCGACTGCTTTGCTTTAGCTAAATAGTCCGCAGCTTTAGTCTTAAAAACATCCTCGTTTGCATTTGAACTTGTCTTGTAGATAACGTGAAGGGCCAGATATGTAGCCCACTCTCTAACCTCTTCAATATCTACTATGGCGTCCTCAGTGAGCTTATTGCCTTCCGAGTCAAGAACGCCAAACTCTTCAAGGTCTTTCATGATCATTGCCTTAGCTCTTCGAATAACATCTTTGTGAGTATTTCTGCCAGGCCGAACCCATTTCAATATGTCATGTTCGTTTGATACTAAATTTTGATCTGTACAAAACTGTTTGTCTTGAACGAGGGTTAGGGCTTGAAGTGTTTGAGTCTCGGTGACTGGGGCACCATCCGTGGTAACCCGGACCGAAACGGTCTTCACTCCCCCCGTGGAATACTCCCAGTCCAAAAACCAATCGGCTTGTTTTGCTCCGGTCACGTCAATAAAACCAGAGCCCGACTCCGGTTCAATTTCAACAAGTGTGACTGCGGCTTCGTCCTTAGAAACAAACGACTTAATCGCTGAGAGTCTTGTTCGGTCGTTTACTTGGACAATGTCTTCTAATTCTATATGAGGGAATATTGCCATAGTTAGACTCCAAAATCTCGTTTAGTAATTTCAAGGAACGATACTTTTTTGCGAAGTCTTTCAACCTTATCAGTTAATCCAAGGTGGTTGAAATATTCATATGCATAATAAACATTGTTACCGCGCTGCACTCTTGCCACAACCTTTAACGTAACATCACCAAAAATGTCCTGACCGGCCTCTGTTGAATCAATTGTGGTTTTAAATAGCTTATCAGAACTCGGACTTAAGCTAACAGTTTTCACCAATGTATCTCCCCATGGAGTTGCGTCATTAGATACGGTATAAATTTTAACAGTGCATGACGTAGGCGTATCAAGGCTTGCATTAGATTTTAACAAACCAATCGCAATCCTCGCCCCTTCAATGCTGCCAGACTCGTCAAACATTGCATGAATAAACGCCTCCCGCTCTATAGGCAGATTTACTCTTCTTAAACTGGTCTGATATTTAGAGTCCGGAATAATTGTCTTGTTCAAATACTCAGCCCCGAGCTGTAGGAAATATGGCGAATGTTGAACAAGTCTTTTTGCCATTATTCCACTACCCCAACAGGCACCATTCCAACTCTATCCGTACCACCATAGGAAATAGTGATCTCAACTAAGTAATGATTTAGATCCAATAAATTTGCGGCACTAACAGACGAAGCAGTATAGATCCCCTCTGCGTCTGGACTTAACCCAGTCTCAGACAAACCAGACACGAGAGCACCGGATCTATTAAAGATTCGATACTCAGCGTCCCCTAAGTTTGTCTTAACTTGCTGACCGTTAACATGCAGAAAAAAGTTTAGATAAAGCATATTACCGTCGATGCTTGCTCCGCATCTGGGTTCATAGATCTCAGCAGTTTCACCAACTGCGTCTGATCCATCAAAATACGCATTGTTGTAGTAAAACTGATTAGCCATTATGACTCCCTAATGCTTGGTAAATAATCAACTGTCGGGATTGGATTGATTGTCCATTCAACCAAAGTGCCTACTGTATTTGGTATCGTACCAAGCGCCGTCCAACTTGAACCACCATTAGTCGAGTATCTGTATTGACCTGGATTTGCACTTGTATTGTTAGATCCTACACTGGTTGATGTGCCCTGCTGATATGCTCTTGTATAAAGCGTTGGAACAGTCGATGGATAGGCTTTAGCTAAGTAGAACACCACTTTATGAGTAGCTCCAGTTGAGCTTAAATCTTTAGATACCTGCCAGTTTTCGCTAACCTCATTAAGGGATTCATATCCTAGTATGAATTCATGAAGTTGTGCTGGAATGCTTGTGTCTAGCCCAAGGGTATCAAACGCAATCTTAAACTGAACTTGTGCTCCAGTCGCAATGCCAGAAAGATCTTCCGCAAAAGCTACAGCCGTCCAACCACCGCCAATTGATCCAAATCCAGATGTTCTATAATAAACTGATAAACTTCCAGTGTATTCAAACAACTGATCAAGCGTCGTAATAAATTTGTACGTGGCTTGTGGTGTATCAAGGACCTTTGTCACGATATAAGAGTAGTCGAAATTTTCATTACTTCTTAAATCAGCAAGGTAAACTCCCCGCTGACCGACCGTTGCGCTAGATCCTACAGCAAGCCAGCCTTGCTCAAGATCCATCGAAGTCATTGCGGCAGTCTGAAACTCGACTACGTCGTTACCGACAAGAGTCTCAAGATACCTGTTATTAACCCCACCGAATATTGTTTCGATTGAGTTATTTAAGAATTGCTTCATTACAAATACAGCGGTGTTCGTAGCATATACCGCACGGTTAAGCACACTTGACCACGCCATGTGAGTAGCAGTGGCTGCCGTGATCTGGTTCGTCGTACCTAAAAGGTTACACGTCTGAAGACTTGGCCATGTCACAGCACCAGAGGTTAGTTCGGCAAGAGTACCAAGATACATCGCAGAACTAGTTCCGAAGAACGCGCATCCTAGACCGTCGACAGATACGTTAACTCCAGTTGGAACAGCGTAATCTTCAGAGTCAGTTAATAGTAAAGTACCTGTTAATGCTGGAAGGTTACCAGTTTTGCTTACAAAGTTTGATACCGATGTACCAAATGCTCGACCTACTGTGCCCGCCGTGATGTCTGTCGTGAAGTTAAGAAGGGCACCACCAGAGGTAGCACTCAATTCATAGCTGACACCTGCGACCGGATTACGAACGAAGTAAACCGTTCCAACCGTAATACCAGCACCGCCGGTGATTGCCGAAAACACGATTGGGGCATTGGCTCCATACGAGTGACCAGTGTCTGTTATGACATCTGTAGCCTGGCTTCCAGTTACTGAATTAGACAACCAGGTTGGAACGACCGAAGTGTCATAAACATAGTATTGATGGGTTGCTGAAACACCGTTGTGACAATAGATCCGATTGTTAGCCTGATCTAGAACTGCTCCGACAGTTGCGGTTTGAAGCTGGTTTGTCCCTCGGTTTGCTGGGTCTTGATGAAAGTAAACGGCCTTCTGACCGTTACCTGTAGCAAATGGAATTGTAGGAAAGCCTACAGGTACGAAGTCAGCGAGGGCCAGACTATGGACTTCAAACAATCCTCCGTTAATAGTAACTGAACCAGTCGTTGCAACATAAATACGCCAGCCTGTTGTACCAGTATCTAGAACTTTGAAAGCTCTGATCGAGTGAGTCGTTGCTGCTGAGTTTGGAAGTAGTGCGTTTACTCTTCCGACATAACTATGAACGCCTGTCGTTGTATTGAACGAGTAACACAGGATTGGAAGAACACCACCAGTCACAGCACCTAAACAAAACATTCTGTTGTTAGAGGTAACAAACATTGCAAATGGAGCAACGCCTGTATCCGTCTGAACATCTACAAACTTATTTAACGGAGGTCCTAAAACAGTCTGACTATTAATAATCTTAGAAGCTACCCGACCTTGTATAGTCGTCTTCGTTTGATCATAACTCGACACCACGTCAGCGACTAAGTCGGCGTAAAGGCTCTTCATGATTTCTCCACATGTCTAAATACGTTTGTTATTAGCGATGGACTAAATCCAATTTCTTCATATTCGCCTTCGCTATTCATCATTTTAATAAATATATTACCGTCTTCAATCTTAGAGATCTGAAACGCTAATCCCCACCATGGATCCGGTGGCACTGTACCTTCAGCCGCATCGATCCAATCGTTCTTCCACACTTCGCACGATGTACCGTCATTTAAAACAACGCTCGCTAATTGAGAGTTATCGGAATCAAGGTCCGAGTCTGGAGCAAATTCACCTTCTAAGCCAAAGTCTGCCATGATGTTCTATCCTCCTGGTGCCGTAACCCATGTTTCAGAGTTAAGTCGATATTTAGTACCAACTAGACTGTAAGCAAATGTCCTAGTGACTGTCACGCCTACGAATGTTGCAGAGGTATAAACAATTGTACTTACTCGCTCATCCTTGGTTCCAAAATCTAACCAAGTATATGCAACGGCCAAATCATGAGACGCTAAGACCTGATTTTTTCTGTTATTAACAAAAGTACGCTCTATTCCTGTACTAGTTCCGTCGACTGTACCTGAAGTAATTGAGTCGCCAAGAATGGTAATACTTCCTGAATCAATGGCTTTTATAACAACTCGGACGTCGGTGCCTAAGTCTCCAGGGTTTTCCTGAAACTTGTCGTGCTCTCTGTCCTTTGTGTTTGGACTCATGGCCATTTAGATTTTTTCCTTTTCTTGTTCAGTGGTCTCGACGGAATCAAATTGTCCTAGATCTCTAAAGAACCAGGCAATCCATTTTCCATCTACTTTTTGAATAGCAAAGTATTGAACAAACCCACCTAAGCGAGCATTAGTTTGAAGCATTTTAAGACGGAGTCCCCGAGGGGACCCCGCCTGTATGTAATCCGGAATTGCGTTTCCGCGTGGTATCATTCGACCTCAACTAATTAGTTGTTGTCTTTGATAACGAGTGGAGATTGGCCAGCAAGAACGCCCTTAAGGCCTTTTTGCATACCTTCAACTCCAAACAATTGATCAAGAACAGCACGCTTAGCTTGAGAACCAAACTCGTTAGCCATTTGCTCAGAGTAGCTTGGGCCCATTTGGAAGCCGTAAGCCAATCCTGATTTTTCGGCCATGAAGTATTGGTTAGCGGACAAGCCATTGTGAACAACAACCGGCATTCCGTACAAGCTACCAATAACTCCACTTGGAATCACTGCTTGACCGTAGATTTCTGCATTTCTGAATTCAGCGATTTGCAGAAGAACAGTGCGTTGTGCAGGTGCGATGAACAAAGCCAATGCTCCTGGATCTGCATCGTTTTTAAGAAGAGTTTCTTGCATTTCCAAGACTACGGCAGCCGTAAGGTTACCGGCAGTAGTTGTTGGAACACCAACTGCTTCAAGTTCAGTTATGATTTGTGTATCAACATAGCGACCGTGAGCTGCCGCTGCACGCTTAGCGAATTCAAGTTGTGCTGGGATAGCAGATTGAATTGCGTCAGATGAATCAATGATCCAAGCAACGTAAGCGTTGATGTCTAAAAGCATAGTATCAACTGAAGCAGTCAATACTGAAGCATCGCCTTGAACTCCACTTGCACGGTCGATGACTGTGAAAGAAGATAATCTTGGGAAGCTAATTTGCTTTGCACCTGGAGCTGCAAACATAGAAACGTCCGTGAAGTACGGAGTTAGCTTAGCTTGAAACGCCAATTCTTTTTGAACCACTGCTGCAATTAGGTCCTGTTTCACTGAACTTAACTGCGTATTCCCTGTAATTAAATCTGCCATTTATCCCCCTAGGATAAGTTTTTGTTAGAGCGTGACCACGCAATGATTTCGTCCGCAGACTTAAACTTCGCATAGTCAGGCTTTTTAATTTCTGTTGTATTTGTTGAAGGTGTTCCGTCTCTAAACTTAGGCGCTTGCTTGCTGAATAAGTAGTTATACTGCTTCTCAGCTTTTTCAATCGTAGTTTTGAGACTGTCCGGAGCGACTGTTAAATCTTCATCAACCATTAACTCTTCAATTAAACCGTCAGTAGAAGCAAGTTTCACTAAGGCACGAGGATCAACACAGCCACGTTTAATGGCTTCTTTTTCAAGCTGAGAGGACACTTGAATAAAGGTCCACTTGGCTTGATCTTTTTTGTATTGAGTTTCAATAGCTTCTCTCGCCATTTTCTCTTTCTTAGCTACACTTTCCCATTCGCCTTTTTTAGTAAGCTCTTGGGATTCTTTTTCTTCCAGCTTGGCCTTTAATCCATCCATTTCGCCCTTCAAACTTGAAAAGCTCTGGCGGAACTTTTTAGCCTCAGCAGAAGCTTGCCTCCACTTTTCTGCGTATTCTTCCGCAGTTAGTTGTGGCTTAAATTCTGTTGTGGTTTCTGACTCAGTCGTTCCAGGCTTGGACTCGACTTCAGTGTTCGACTGAACACCTGTATCTTCGCTCATTTTGACCCCCTGCATTTATTTTCGCAAGCCATTCTTGCGAATTTCGTTTCTTATTTGTTCACGTACCAATTGAATGATCCTTCGTTTACCTAGGTCATCCATTCCTAGGAAGGGCCTTCCATCCCTTGCAACTCGCCTTGCGACCTGAGCATTCGTCAATTTTTCAGGCTTTCTTCCTCTCAAAACAGGACCTTCGATGGGCCTTGAAGTGTCTTTGACAAAAATGCTCGCCGACTTTTTAAGGCGATTGTACGAATAACTAAGCGCGTCTAGCATTTGACCAGTCATCGTAAGATTGGACCTTCGCCAGTTAAAGAGCGCGCCGGTCGGTTTTCCTTTAGCTTCCCAAGACTTTTTAATTTTCTTAGTTATCTCTTTTGTTGGCAATAGTGGCTTAGCATTTCCCGATTTGTCAGCTAAAGATTTTCCTGCTTTTGTAAATTGATAGATTCTATCTCTTGAAAACTTGGCAATTTCCTTTAGGAGTTCAGGACTGCCTGACACCTCAAAGACGCCTTTAAGTTTCTGAAAAAGTCTATCAAGGTTTCTAACTCTAACGGTGTTAGCCAACTTCACTCTTTTCTATTTTGGTAAGGCTTGATAGCAGATCGCCCAGTCGTTGAGGTCCTCGGTTATTTTCTTGAGGAACTTGATCTTTGAACTCATCTCTTATTTGTTTAATCTCAGCATCGGTTAGACCAAAGAATGGTCTTGCTGGAAGAGTATCGCCCGTGTGGTGATTAAAGGCTTTGGCGTTTTGTGTTTCATCTCTCCAGCCTATTCTCAATGCGTTTCTGCTTTGAGCTTTAATGTCTAATGTCCCGAGCATGTCCCCAGTTAGGGTTAAGTCTACTTCGCCTGGGGATTTTCCAAAGGCTTCAAACTGAGCGCTTTTCTTGTAAGATTCTGAATAACCCTTAAATTTGCCGCCTGTTAACTTGTTTCCTGATTGCGTTCTTTCCACAATCTTATCCACAATTGCCTGTCCAACAGCCTCTCTAAACTCGCGATTGTTTGGTACTTTGACACCAAATAATTCGTCAAGATTAACCTCAAGCTCCATTTTAGATTCTGAAATAATGGAGTTATATGGCTTTGCCATTAAATCATTCTCCCCAAACGCAACGTGAACCAAAGTACTAACAACAAAACAGACAATAGAACTAAATCATCAAGTCGTTGGTATTTCATTAGTAGCCCCATTTCCATTTACGGAATCTTTTTTATTGGGGTTAAGAATATCGTTCTCAATTTCAATGACCATCTTTTCAGCCTCTTCATAAGGTAGATCTTGAATGATGGCAATTGCTTGAGCTCTGGTAATTAGGCCTTCGTTTAGTTGTGCAATAACCATATCTGTTTTGTCTTTATCAGACATCATTTCTTCTGGCTTCGCGTAGCTTACTGCAACTCGAGTGTCTTCTGGAATTTGGGATATATTGATATCTGGCACAAGTGATGGCTCGCCCTCTTCGTCATTGGTATTTTGATAAAGATTTGACCATCTTTTTGCAATATCAAAAACCTCTGCTTCAGCTTTAGAGAATGCATCTATGTCATCTCTACTTGCTTCAAAGCGTTCCATTAAAGCTAGTAGTCTTTCAATAGCAGAACTATACGTCGTTCCACCTGCCATTCCACCGATTGATTTAGAGTCTAGACCTTCAGTAGCAACCAACAACTGAATCAGGCTTTCAAGTGTCTTCATCTGCTGTTCAATCTGTGCGGTTGGGGAGAGCATTTCTAGTCTTGGTTGAACGGCTTTGTCTGGATCAAGTGGTATGTGAATGAATACGTTTGGACCGACTGCTACTTTTCCAGGCACCTTTTCAGAATAGATAACGCCTTGAATGTGGCCGTTTAATCTCATTGTGTTGGAAAGATCTGAAAGCATGACTCCCATTTCAACTGCGAAGTCACACACGCTTGAGCCGGATCTTAACCAGTACTCATAGTCTTTGGCTGCAGAGACATCTACAAAAGGGGCCTTACCGATGACGTTCTCAAACGTTTTTGCAGGGTCTTGAACTTCAATTGGCATGTTGTTTTCATCTGTATATTCGCCAAGTCCATTAGTTGAAAAATTAAACTCGTCAGTCCACCAAATGAAGCGCATTTTAGCTCTCTTCTGCATATCATCTGGATCTGCTATTTTTTGATCTCGAAGGTCTCGATAGTCATTAAACTGTGATCCTTGTAGATCTTGATACATGTTGGTTAGCAGTCTTGACGTGTCCATGACTGAAGTAATAAAGACCTCTCCTTTTTCGGGATGGTCTTTGCTGGGCACTACGTCTAGGTGGTGTGGCATTAACACCCTTAGAGTAAGCTTGTGTTCTTGCGGAATGCACTGCAGGTGTATCTGGTCCGATTGAAGCTTGAACAACCTGTTTGCAGTTTTGAAGCCTATGTTAAAGCCGCCAGTTGAATAGATGTTTTCACATTGCTTTATTTCTGTATCCGATAGGCTTGTTCCACCGAATCGTGAAAACGTTCTAAGAGGTGCATCACGATAGATAGATGCTTTTTGATCTATGATTCGTTTTGTAAGATTGATTGAGGTGAGCGTTCTCATTGAAGCAACGGTCTTTGGTGAGAATTCATTGACCAGGGCTTGAAGGACAAACCGCTTTTGATTTTGTTTGTAGATTTCGTAGCGTCTTAGGGACTCTTCTTTTCTTCTTTGATTTTCTTCTTGAAGGATTTCATCTATGAATTGTTTTCTAACGCCAAGACTTAATACATCGTATTTCATGAATGCCCCTTTATTCGCCGCCGACGACTGAGATTCCAGGAGCGTTCTCGTCTCTTAGCGTTCTTACGATACCATAACCCAAAGCTGTTGTTACGTGTTGGTGAGCTTTTGAGTCGTCCTCTAAATATTGCGCTCCAGGCTTAAGTTTCGTCAACCGTAAACCCTCGTCCAAAGTAGGGCAATCTTTGTAAACATAAAGCCTTGTCTGCCCCAGCTCATTAATAAATTGAGCGTTAACCATGTTGTGTCTAGTTCGAATTGGAGGGTTGGACATTGGGACTTTCGTTTCAAACATGATTGCTTTATTGCCTGGTTGTCGGTAGTTCGACAGATATTTTTTGATAATGTCATAGTCAGACATCGGAGATCTTGTGTCGTTTCGTTTGCCAGTGGCGTCACCATTGATAATGTAGGTAGTATTGAAGTCTAGGTATCCGCGAGCGGCCATTTCATCCATCTGGTCTTCGGTTCTAGATCCATGAACAATAGTTTCGGCAAAAACATGGAATACGTTTCCAATTTTTTGGAATAGACAAGACGACATTGGTTTGCCTTGTCCGATGTTAAAATCAAAACAAATGTGAATGGGGAATCTTGGATTAACGATGTATTTTTCATTTTTAAAGTTTCGATCTTTTTCGTAGGCGTAATAGATAACGTCTTGAGCAATTGCTAACCACTCGCCGTAGAGCATTCGTCTGGCCATTTTTGGATCAAGATTAGCCTCTAGCTGTTCAACGTAACTTTGAGGTAGGTAGGGATTGTCTGAGGTCTTTGATAAATAGACATGTCTAGTTGCCTTTTTCTCTTCAAAGAAATGCTTGTAGGCCCAGTGTTCTGGGTCGTCTGGGTTAGTGGCAGATATCATGAGTTTTTCTTTGATACCTTTCAAACGGCCAACACGCATGAATATTTCGCGATAAAACTCTGCCTCTTTGTTCTCTGTTAACTCTTCAATCAGGAAGCACGAGAACTCGTGAGACCTAAACTTTTTGAATGATTGATCGGCCCATGAAAAGGAGGTAATGCGGGAGCCATTTGGTATTCTAAAGTTCGAAGTTGTCTTGTTGTAGCTAGACTCATATCTACCGCCTAGGTGCTGCAAAATAACATGAACGAGTGTTTCTTTGAGTTCTGGCTTCGTGCGTCTTCCAATACCAACGTGCGCTCCTGGGTTAGCAAGGGCATGAGTGAGTGCGATATGAGCCATTAGAATAGTCTTTGCAGATCCTACCGAGCCAGATAGCAAGACTTCGTGGGTTCCTAGTTCGTAGTCATAGGAACGTCTAATGTCCCTTAGAATTGCCATTTGATTGGGAAGAGGGATGAACTCTTCAAGCGATGGAATCATTTTCCTCTGGAGTCACGTCTATCTCTCGACTTTCTGTTGGTGTGTCTAGCGAGTAGGCCAGTGTGATCGTTTGCTGTTGGGTGTCAATAACATGTCTTTCGTAGATATGAGCGTACTGACCAAGGAGTAGTTTTAGCATCGGGACGTTTCCTTCAAGTGCCATTTGAAATGCCTTTTTAACGAGTCTCTGGACCCAAGGGCTTGTTCTTTGAGCTGCAAGCTCCCCGTAGGTCATTCCGTATAATTGTTTAATTGTCGTGTCTAAGGTAATGTGCGTCACGCCCAATTGAGCGGCAGTGAATCTGATTGATGGAGAGAACTCTATTACGGAATCAATTTGTTCTTTGGTTAAGGTTCTATGTCTGGCCAAAAAAAATCCCCCCGGATAACTACCCTATGGGCGTAGGCGTCAAACTTGACTGCTTAAGTTTAAGGTCGGTTAAGTATTCAAAAAAATGAAGGTGAATGGTAATTTGGGTTCAATCTCGAAGCAGTTTCGTTTTGTTTTTGGGGGGTGAGCTGTCCTCTTGCCCCCCAATTTTTAGATGCCCAGTGGATAGATATTATCGTCTTTGATCCAGTCTTCAGCGATGAGTTTAAGGTTAAAATCCATGGTAGATCCCAGGAATAGTCCATCTTGAGGTTTGAGGCTTGAGTTTTTTTTGACTGAGTTGAGTTTGTCGGCTGAGAAAAAGACAACGGCTTTTATGGTTTCAAAGTTAACTAGGTATCCTGCCGGTCCAGCCTTTGAAGCTTCAAGTAGGTTTTGAAGTTGGTGCCATTTGATCTGCGAGTGCGGGAAGGTTGATCCTTCGGTTGTTTTGGTATCAAGGAAGATGGAGAGGTGGTGTCCGATAAGGATGAAGTCAAATGGTGTTTGAACTCTTACGAGTCTAATTCCTTGGTTAGCTTTAGTAACTTTGCATCCGTCTGGTATTCTGATGGGGAAGAGTTTTTGAATGTGCGCATTGTGAGCGATAAATAGCTCAAACTTTTCGCCTTTTTTTTTAGCAATTTGTCCGGCTCTTTTTTTAATCAGTCTTTGTCTGCTAAATATTTTTTCCATTCGTTGATTCGATCTTAGTTTGCGTAAGAGTGTCAACGGCTGGAGTGATGAGGTACCTGTTTTGTTTAATGGTATCGAGTTGAATTTGAGTGAGTCTTTGAATGGCTTTGAGTGGTTGGCCGTTGGCTTTAAAGGTATTGGCTTTGTTTTCGGTGGCTATGTAGTGAATGAGTTCAGAGGCGTGTTTAAGAAAGGCCAGATTTTGTTCAATATCTTTAATCATGAAATTTCCTTGTTAAGGACATAGAGGACCAATGAAAAGCAGAAGAGCCAGAATAAGTGCATGGGACTTAGGCTATTAAAATGGGCATCATGGGTCAACGTTAGGACTTCATTAGTGTGTCGAGTTAGGTTCAAAGTCTTGTAGAGCTCCCTGTGACTCAACGTGTTCGATCGCAAATCTCAAAGCGTTAAGTATGTCTTGGGAATTTAATTCCGTGTTTTTCTTTGAAGGTCTAGCTGAGAGTTGGAACAGGGAAAGATCTGCATGGAGCCTAAATTCAACAATGATGTCATTTGGTTCATCTTTCATTTAGAAATTTAAGCATTTTTAAGGTCGAACCGATAGTGAATTGAACAACCTCCGAAGACGTTCAAGGGTGTGGGCCGGGACTGTTTGGAAAGTTTTCGCTTCCTTTTGACTTTTTAGACAGTTACCCATCTACCGGCCTACACCCTATCTCGTTTAATTACTTGGCTTTCTTGCCGCCGCCTTTTTTTGATGCTTTCTTTTTTGCCATTGTATCCTCCTTTCCTAAGTTCTTTAGGGAACAAGTCCCCTGTTTTTGATTAATATTTTGTTTCCATAGAGTATCCAGAGACCACCGCACTTATTGCAGCGTGGTGTTCCGTCGGTAAGTTCGTGTCCGGTTTTAAAATCAAAGTGAGTAACGTCTATTTTGTCGCCTGGATGAAGGTCTTTGCAAACGTTGGCAATGTCTTCTTGGCAATCTGGGCAAACTACGGTTTCGCCGATTTTAAGTGAACTCACACGCTGGCCTTTGTTGGATCAAAGTTTATTGCTTCCTTTGCCACAGTGCCATTGTCTGGTCTGGTTAATTTAACTTGAATGGAGCCTGTGTTTTTTGTGTGATGAGTGACGAGAACTTTTTCAGCGATAGCGTAGTATTCACAGGCGGCAAGAAGTCGTTTAGCTTTAAGTAGC
>ERZ724505.1034-NODE-1034-length-15976-cov-5.131462_pt1 | contig 15976 bp, 18 predicted proteins | sample MGYA00376038_ERZ724505 | MGnify/ENA primary metagenome ERZ724505 (study PRJEB28724, sample SAMN07190884) | wastewater metagenome | isolation source: effluent of sewage treatment plant in Hong Hong | place: Hong Kong | collected 2016-03-17 ... | reverse complement strand
CGAGAAGTACGAACTGTCCATGCCCGAGGACCTGGCCGGGCAAGTCGATTGGCGCGCCGACGACCCGCTGCTGGCCAGCTTCCAGGAGAAGGCCAAGGCCTGGGGCATGTCGCAGGAGGCCTTCACCGAGGCCATCCACATGCTGGCGCAGTACGAGTTCACCAACGCCAGCGGCGACCTCAAGGCCGAGAAGGAACGCCTCGGGGAGAACGCCGACCAGCGCCTGACGGACTTCTCGAACTGGCTGGCCTCCAACCTCGAGGACGAGCGGGGCGACGTGGTGCGGGCGGCGCTCAAGCCGAACGCCCGGCTCTCGGACGTGTTCACGGCCATGGAGACCCTGATGGGCCTGACCCGGCAGCCGAGCGCGAAGCCAGGCGACGACATGGCCCCGGGCCTCACGCTGGCCGACGTCGACCGGATGCAGGCTGACCCCCGGTTCGCCACCGACCCCACCTACCGGGCCGAGGTCCGGGCCAAGCGCGCCCAGGTGGTGGGCAACGGCCAGCACATCCAGGTCATGGGGAAGCGATAGAGCGCCCCTATTGCAATCCGCTGCGGGATAGGTAGTATCTAAGTGCCTTCCCCAGCGGACACCTCCTCAGTGAGCCCGTGACGGTAGGCCGGAAGATGCAGCACGTCGCTGCAAGATTCGGCCCCTCACAGGACACCCGAATCGAGAAACATCCAGTTTTTCGATTTTGCAGGAGGACATCATGTCCAAGACGCTTTCAAGCGTCGCCCAGACCGAGTTCGACTCCGAGGTCAAGCAGGCGTACCAGGGCAGTGGCAAGCTCCGCTCCACGGTCACGATCCGCACAGGTGTCACGGGCGACACGTACAAGTTCCGCAGCATGGGCAAGGGCTACGCCAAGCAGCGTGCCGCTCCCTCGAACGACATCACGCCCATGGATGTCACCCACTCGATGCAGACGGCGACGCTCACCAACTGGTACGCGCCGGAATACACCGACATCTTCGACGCGGCCGAGGTCAACTTCGACGAGCAGCGCGAGCTGGCCACGGTGATCGCCTCGGCCCTCGGCCGTCGCGAGGACTTCCTGATCGTGGACGCCATCGACGACGCGACGAGCATCGCCGGCACGGTCAGCGAGGACATCGGTGGCACGAACTCGAACCTCAACAGCGACAAGCTGCGCAAGGCAGCGCGTTACCTGAACGAGCAGGGCGTGCCGAACAGCGACCGCTTCGTCGTCCACACGGCGGCCCAGCTCGAAGGCCTGCTCGGTGAGACCGAGACGACCTCGAGCGACTTCAACACCGTCAAGGCCCTGGTCAACGGCGAGCTGTCCACGTTCGTCGGGTTCAAGTTCGTGATGCTGGAAAACCGGGACGAGGGCGACCTGCCCGACGAGTCCTCGGAGCAGCGCGCGTTCGCGTACCACAAGATGGCTGTCGGCCATGCCGTGGGCCTCGATATCCGCCAGGAGACCAACTACATCCCCGAGAAGGTGTCGTGGTTGTCGAACGGCATCCTCAAGTGCGGCTCGGTCGCCCGCGATGCGAAAGGCATCGTGGAGATCGAGTGCATCGAGTCGTAAGGAGTAGCGCACATGGCAGGCTTTCTGGATACCGGGCGCGACTATTTCACGCTCATCGGTGGCGGCAACGCCGGGCCGCGCATCTGGGGTTTCAAGACCGCAGACGCGACGGGCACGGTGGACACCACTGGGTACTTCAACGAAGTCGGTGACCTGGTGAAGGTCGGCGACATCATTCTCGTGCAGATCGGCGCGAACATCGGCACGACTTCCGAAACGGTGACCGGCGCAGGCTGGTACATCGTCAACTCGGTGAGCTTGAGTGCTGGTTCGTGGACCGTGGACGTTTCCAACACCACGGCCCTGACCACGACCGATTCCGACTGACATCCCCTGGTCGGAACTCTGGCGCCCGGCTGCTGGCAACACAGTCCGGGCGCCCTTTTGAGGGCAGCGCATGGCGAACCCGGATCGGCTGTCGAGGTCGGTGCAGTTTCCGAACAAGGAGTCGGTGCAGACCGTGTTCGGTTCCGGGTCGCGCGTCAACGCAACCGCAGCCAGCACGAGCACGAGCGAGGCCGCCCTGCCCACCGGCTCCAAGGTGGTAGAGGTCCGCGCCACGGACGCCATCTGGCTCCGCTTCGGCAATACCGGCATGGGCGCCGCAGCAGCGGACGCGAACAGCATCCTGTTTATCGCTGGCGAGAAAGTGATGCCGGTCCCGCTCCACACGGACGGGACACCCTTTACCTATTTCCGAGTCCTGCGCGTCGGTGACACCGATGTTCCCGTGCAGATCGAACGCATAGAGGTGCAGTGATCAATGCCTGGGTCTAGAACAAGATCGAGCGCAAGACATACTGCAAAAGCGTCCGCGTCCGCGCTTTACGTCAAGCGGCGCTGCCGCGAACTGCTTTTCGCACCGCTCGCATGTTCTAAGAATGGCGCGCAGCTTCGTGCCGTTCCTTCTCAGGATGAAGGTCTCTCCGTCCGAGACGTGATGCCACCTCGTGCCGTTGCATCCTACGCAACTCGGCACCAAGTTCGAGGGAGCGTTATTGCGCCAGTCACGATCGGTATGGTCTGCGACCAGCATAAAGCGACTGGTTCCTCTGCCCTTTCTGACTACCCATCGCACCTTTCTCCTGCACCAGTGACAGGGGTGCCATCCGGGGCCTATGCGGTCATAGAGGACTTTCCGCGCTTCAGCGACGTAGCCATTCTTCGTCGCGAGCGGATGTCCAGGCGCGTAAGCCATTCGACGCACGCCCGCCACGTTCTTTTTCTTTGCTGCCATCAGCAGATTTTACCCAATATTGCGGAGTAAGTCAGCCATGAGTGACTTTGTATTCAACATCGCGAAGGGTGCCTTCGTCGAGAAGTTCCGCGACGGCGCAGCGAACGGCCTGATGCTGTTGCTGACCGCCGCGGACACCGACGACGCAATGCGCGACACGGACACCGTGGCGGCCCTGCTGGGCACCGGTGCCGACGAGGCGACGGACGGATCCTATGCCCGCAAGACGGGGCTGACGGGGTCCATCACCGTCGACGACACGAACAACCGGGTGGACGTCGACATCCCCGACCAGACATGGAGCGCGCTCGCTGGCAGTGCGATCACGGATCTGGTCATCGCCTACCAGGAATCGGCGGCCGACTCGGGCCGCATCCCGCTCACCAATCACGACTTCGCTGTGACCCCGGACGGCAGCGACGTCACGGCCGTGGTCAACGCTTCGGGCTTCGCGAGGGCGTCATGAGACTCCCATTTTTCAAGAACCGCACCGAGAAGCAGGCGGAGAAGGCCGTCGAGGTCGTCGAGTCAGGCGGCATTGTCCCGGTCACGTCCGTGCCGGACTGGCTGCGGAACAAGACGCTCTCGCTCCCCGCCTGGGCGAAGGTGGTCGAGTCGTCCACCGTGCGCAAGGGTGCGGCCACCATCTGCATCGAAGGCGACACCGACGGGTACGTCAAGGACTGGCTGGCGCTGCTGGGTGTGAGTCAGCCGGATCAATACTGGCTCGAGGTCGCCTACCAGTGCGCCAAGATGGACTTGCAGAGTGCGGTGGTGGGCACGCCCTACGACCCGCGCACCTCCGGCAAGCCGATCGAAATCAAGTTCACGCGGGCACCGCAGTGGGCGCTGACGGCGCACTCGAAAGGGAAGGGAATCGCAGCGGCGTCCAGTGGTCGAGAGGCCCGTGACCATTACACGCGAATTCGCGGCCGTCGGCCGTTCTGAAGCGGCAGGCGAAGCAGGACATGAAAGGCTTCGGCATCGCCAGGTCCAAACCAAGCGCCGGCTATTCCGGACGCTTCGTGCCGAATGCGGCAGGGGCTTACGACTACGCGACGCTCGCGACCATCCCTGACGGGTTTGGAGATGGAGAGTTCTGCCTAGAGCTGGACGTGACCCCGACCGCTTCCGGGGTCACGGTGGCAGGCACGACGATTGCCACTGGCTCGACGGCAAGCGTCAAGACGGGCCGCTGGTCTTCTGACAACTCGACCATCTACAGCGCGTCTGACTGGTGGTTTCTCGGGAACTTCCTGCTCGACGGCCACAACAACACGAGCGCCTCGGCTGGTACTTGTTCCGTCCAGCTCACCAACAGCGGGCGGGTGCAGTGGACGTTCGGCGATGGTGCGGCAGCGGCGGCCAGAACCGGGCTGCTTCACGGCATGCGGGGCACCACGGACATCCGCGGAACTCGGACGAAAATCTACCTCGTCCGCCGGTGGGACGGCGAGTCCGGCTCGATTCTTGAGCTTTGGGTCAACGGCACGATGGAGGACTCCGAAACTTCCACCGCCCGCACGAACATGGCGACAACATATTGGGACGGCGGATTCCCTAGCTTCACTGTTAACCAGCGGTTCTGGATGTTCGGCGCAGAGAAGCAATCAGCGATTGGCGTGATTTCAGAGTGGGAGGATGCGTTCCTTCTGACTCATGCAGTCAATTTCTACAACTCGGCACCGACCAGTGGGAACCTCACTGCAATGACGCTGGGCACGCCCGACGAAGCTTATGACTTCAGCGAGGGCATCGGGTCATCTGTTGCGGCAAGCAACGGCGGCGCGAGCATGACTGTCGTCAGCCCTGCGGGCACGTTCTGGGTGCCTAACTAATGCCCACTAGAACCTCCCGGATTGCGTCCAGTAGCGCGGAAACGTTCGGCACTGGCGCATACACGTCTGCTTCGTTCACGCCAAACAACAATAGCCTTCTGGTGGCTATCGGGTTTGCGATGGAGGAAACCGACACGGGTTTGGAGGGGACTTCCCTCACGATCACTGACAGCGCGGGACTGACTTGGACCTCTCGGGCCGCGACGACGACTAGCCCGGCATGGTCATACGGCATCCGAATATGGACGGCTCCTGTCACGACAGGAACCAGCATGACGGTTTCGCTGGATGCTGGCGCGTTCAACGTCCACCAATACCGGCTGATCGTTGTCGATTACACGTCCTATGACACGGGAACGCCGGTCGGCGGAACGGTAGTAGGGTCGGATGCAGATGGCGATGGCGCAGCCGCGATCACTCTCAGCTCCGCGCCTGCATCTGCTTCAGAAGTCATTGCGGCCTGTTTGACTGGCGTGTTCACCGGGTCTGGTTCCGTCACACCGGGAACCGGCTGGACCGAGATTGACGACTCCGCGACTGCAAACTGGGTGGTCTATCAGACCCAGATCAGGACGGGCAGCACGTCCGATTCCGTTGATTGGAACGACGTACTGGCATCAGGTACGGGCTTCGGCGGATCGACGCTCGCGGCAGTTGAGATCCGGCATGTTGCGGCAAGTGGCGGACAGCCCCCTCGTAGCGGCCACCAATTCAGGTTTAGGAGGGCCGCATAATGGCTCGGCTATTGAAGCAATCTACGGCCTTCACGTTCCGCATCGGGCCATTTGTGGACTCGACGGACGGCGTGACGGCAGAAACCGCTCTGAGCATCGCTCAGGCAGACATCCAGATCAGCAAGAACGGTGGGGCTTTTGCGCAAACCTCGGCCAGCCCGACGACGACGCACGATGCCGATGGCTGGTATCAGTGCCCGCTGACTTCGACGGACACGAACACCCTCGGAAGCCTCACGGTTCAGATTGTGATGTCCGGGGCGTTGCCGGTATGGGAGCACTTCATGGTCGTCCCGGCGAACGTGTACGACTCGCTGGTCAGTGGCAGTGAGTGGCTGACCGTTGATCCAAACAAGGTGGAATGGAGCATCAGTGCAGGAACGCTCACAGTGAAGAAACCAGACGATACAACGACGGCTTACACCAAGACACTGACCGGAACATCCGGGGCCGATCCTGTCACGGGGGTTTCGTGATGAAGCCGTGGCATAGGACCATCCGGGACCGGCGCGGTTATCCGCTCCAGCCGATTCCTATCGAGCGCGTCGAACGCTGGCTCGGGGCCGACAAGGTCCTACACCTTCAGGACTGCATGCGAGGCTGGTACGGCTCGCCGATCAACCTTGTGGACGTGCCTGGCTCGGTATGGATCACGAAGGACGGCGACTTCATCGGGCGCTTCAACCGGGGCTTTTTCGCCTCTGCCTATGACGCGTTTGAAGATCACCTTAAGCGCAACTGGCGCGAGCTGTCCAAGCCGCAGTATGGGTTCGCCAATGTAGGCTTTGCGTCAATCTCGGATGCCTTGTCGCGTGCCTCGCAAGGCTACAGCCAGCGCCGCGTGTTCAACAAGGCAGGTCCGACCGGTGTTGTCGGCGTGACTTCGAGCCTGTGGCGGGTGGGGCCTCAACCTGCGGCGGGTTCGGCTGGTGCAGCGGCTCCCGGCGGCACGGCTCACGACAGCACGAATACCGGCGCGATTGCCTTCTCAAACCCGGCATCCGGCACATTACACCTTGTCGGCGCAGACGTGGCGACCAGCATCATCAACAACAGCTTGCTGCTGTATGACCGGCTGCACTCTGTCGCCAAGACGATGAACTCGACCGCCACCGAAGCCGTGACGGGTGATCCGACTCGGTATCAGTCGACGACGGCAACCGCTGCCGATTACATCGGGGACAATTTCGGGTTTGTGGAAGTCGGCGGCACTGCCCTCGCCGCGACGGCGCACAACTGGACCGTTTGCACATATGACGATCAGGCCAATGCGTCCAGCACGCTGCCGTCGCTGACGGGCAACTCGGGCGCGATTGTTGACCGTCTCGACCACCCTGCGCAGCAGTGGTTTGCGCCGCTTGAATCGGGCGATGTCGGCATCCGCGCATGGACGCAGATGCAGTGCAGCGCGGCGGTGGCGACGGGCGCGATCAACTTCGTGGTCGGTCACCCGCTCGGGTTTATGTCTTTCCCGGTCATCAACAGCGTGCTGCCGTTCGACTGGCTGACGAACCGGGACCAGGCCCCCCGTATTTTCGACAATGCGTGTCTCGCGTTCCTTGAGCCCCTGAAGCCTGCAACGACAGCGACGACCTACACCGGTCGCTTGCAAATGACAAACGCGGCATGAGTGACCAGCGGCGCTTTAAATGGAAGTCCGGCGGCCTGACGGCTGCGCCGATCCAAGAAGGGTGGGCAATTGATCTTTTCAGCCGCGACCCGTTCATCCCGAATTTGCCGCTAGAGCCTTATCCACCGGCGACAGCTGGGTATTTCTCGCTGTTGGCCCGTTGGGTCAGTGGCGCCGGCGTTCCGAGCGCAGGCGGGTCATCGGATCGAGTCCCAATAAGCATTGCAGCACTGCAGGCCATGACTCGCGGGTCATTTTTCTAGGGAATCACAATGTCAGCAGGTTACACAGTCGAGTCTAATGGCGACATTGCTTTGTCGGCGGCGACGGCAAAAACCATCCTTTCCGTCATCAACGCATCGAACAGCCTGATCCGGATCGTTGAGTTCGCTGTCTCTTTCGACGGCACGAGCGGCACGGCTGAACCCGTCACGGTGGAGCTGTGCTATTCCACGCAGGCCGGTGCGGGCACGACCACATCGCACACCATCACGCAGGTTCGTGGCGCACCGAGGACCGTGCAGGCAACCGCCGCGCGCAACTACACGGCGGAACCGACCACGCTCACGGTCTGGAAGCGGTGGCTCGTCCATCCGCAGACGGGATTGCTGGTGCAGTTCCCCCTGGGCCGGGAGCCCGAGTGCGTAGTGACTGCGGATGCCTTGTGCATTCGTTGCACGGCTCCGGCCTCGGTCAACGCGCAGGGCTATATCGAGTTCGAGGAAGGCTGATAGATGGCCCGCCTAGGCCGGGGTCAGCCGGCATCCACGCAGTTCTTCGGGGCGATCTCGTCGGGAGGCGCCCAAAGCATCAGCATCGGGCTCAATACCGAGACTGACAGCGCGTTCTCGATCGGCAAGATCAAGGCGAAGGCCGTGGGCCTGAATGCCGAGACGGATTCGGTTCTCGTCGCCTCGCGCCTCAAGTCCCGAGCCATCGGGCTGAACAGCGAGACGGGCAGCGCCTTCGCCATGACCTTCACAAAGGCCAAGGCCATCGGCCTGAACGACGAGACAGACAGCTCGTTCGGTATCACCAACCTGGACAGCCAGCTCATCGACATGGGGCTGGTAGATGAGACCGACTCGGCGTTTGGCATGGCGCGCGTCAAGTCGATGGCGCTCGGCCTCAACACCGAAAGCGATTCGGTGCTGCAACTCACCCCGACCAAGTACATCACCATCGGCCTGAATACAGAAACGGTCAGCACATTCTCGCTGGGCCGAATCAAGTCCCGCGAGATAGGGATGGCAGGCGAGTCCGACTCGTCATTCGCTGTTGCGGGCGGCGCTGTCGTGGCTGACGTGTTGCGCCGGGCACGGGAAGGCCGTCGCCGCGGCCGTGTCTCGCTGCAATGGGGGCGCGGATGAGCGCGCGCAACGGCCAGCCCATGCCGCCCCCGTCGTGCATCCCGGGCATCCCGACGTTCTCGGGCACGCTGATCATCGTGGGCGCGGCGAAGCGGGCCATGGACGACCTGCGCAAGGCGCGGGCCCTGCGCCGGGGCGCGCACATCATGCTGATCAACGAGGCGGCCGGGCTCGAGGAGGACGCGAATCACCTGCTCGCTGGCCACACCGAGAAGGCCGACCTGTTCGTCGGCTACCGCTTCAGGAAGTTCCAGCACGCCCCCCTGCCTCACACCGAGGGCGGGCCGCTGGTGCACGCCAAGACGTGGGAGAAGTCCGAGCCCTATCCCAAGTACATCACGCACCTGTGGCGCAATGTCGCCTGCGGCGCGAGTTCCGCCTGGGTCGGGGTACGGATCGGCAAGGCCATGGGCTATTCCGAGATCATCCTCGCCGGCTGCCCGATGGACGACTCCGGGTACTTCAACGAGCCCGAGACGGGGCAGTTCAAGCACGCCTGCGCGCGGCTGGGCCATGGCGAGCGGTACGGCAACAACCGCATGTACCACAACTATCGGGCCAGCTTTAAGCGCCACGCCGAGCGCGAGGGCCAGAACGTCTACAGCATGTCGGGATACAGCCAGCAGCTGCTGGGGGCGCCGCCATGCTGACCGTCGCCACCTTGCTGCGATCGGGGGGTGAGTTCCAGCCGGAGCACGTCAACCGCCTGCGGAAGCAGTGCAAGAAGGCCATGCCGCCGCATCGGTTCGTGTGCCTGTCCGACGTGGCGGTCCCGTGTGAGCGGATCCCGCTGGTGCACGATTGGATGCGGTGGTGGGGCCAGTGCGAGCTGTTCCGCCCGGGGCTGTTCGACGGCCCAGTGCTCTACATGGACCTCGACACGACCGTCCTGCGCGACCCTGGGATCGTGGCAAAGCGACGGGAATTCTGGGCGCTGTACTACCCGAGTCGCGGCAAGCCTGCCCCGACGTCCGGGGTCATGGCGTGGAACGGCGATTTCTCGGTCATCTACGAGAAGGCGAAGGTGCTCGACAAGCGGTTCAACCGCTGGGTCAACGAGGGCATCTTCCCGCACGTCAAGGCTCAAGAGATCCAAGCGAAGTTCCCGGGCTTCTACAGCTTCAAGCGCGACATCGCAGGCAAGCCGATGCCGGCCGACACCCGTGTCGTGTACTGGCACGGACACCCGCGGCCGTGGGACATCAAGGAGCTGAAGCTGTGAGCGCACGCGAGGCCGAGGTGCAGAAGTACGTCGCGGCGTATCGCCACGGCGAATACCGCATGGGAAAGACCCGGATGTCAGACGTGCACCGAGTCATCGGCGGGCTGTTTCCCGGGACGCTGCTGGACGTGGGAACGGGCCGGGGGGAGACCCTGACCATTGCCAAGAAGTACGGCCACCAGGTCCACGGGACCGAGGTCGTGCCCTACCTGTTGAAGCCACCCGTCATCGAGTACGCCCAAGCGCACGCCCTGCCGTTCGCTGACGGCCAGTTCGACCATGTGACGTGTTTCGACGTGCTCGAGCATTTGGTCGAGGAAGACCTCGTGGCGGCGCTGTTGGAGTTCAAGCGGGTGGCGCGGCGGACCGTGACCGTGTCGGCCTGCGACCGATCGCACGTCTACCACGGCGTTGAGCTGCACGTCAGCGCCCGGCCGATGGAGGCGTGGCATTCCCTGATCGTCGGCACATGGGGCGGCGGTGTCCGTAACGGCAACGCCGGAAAGCACTCGGGGCTGTGGCAACTGGTGAAAGCATGAGCATCGAGACCCCCTCGAAGATCAAGCTGATCTCTGACGCGCTGGTGCTGATCGGCGAGAAGCCGGCCAGCTCGCTCACCGAAGACCGCTACGGCGTGACCGTGGGCGCCAACCTGTTCGAGCGCATCTTCGAGAACGAGCTGCAGTCCAATCGCTGGCGGTTTGCCATGACCAAGGCGGCCCTGTCGCAGCTGGTCGCCGTGCCGCTCAACGAATGGCAGTACGCCTACCAGATCCCGGCCGAGTGCCTGCTGCCGATCGGGGTCTATCCCGCGCAGCGGTATGAGATTTATGGCGACCACATCTACACGAACGCCAGCAGCCTCGAGCTCGACTATATGTTCAAGCCGGAGGTGAGCGACATCCCGGCGTATTTCGCCATGCTCATGACCTACGCGCTGGCGAAGGACATGGTCAAGCCGGTGACCGAGTCCGACAACGCCGTCGGCACGTTCACGCAGAAGTACATCATGCAGCGCGATAGAGCCATGTTCGCCGACGCGCAGAGCAGGCCGAACCGCACCATCGTCCACTCACCGTTCACGCAGGGGCGATAGTGACGCGCGCCCACGTCATCCAGACTGCGTTCACTGCCGGAGTCATGGCCCCCCGGGCGCACGCTCGCGTGGACATCCGGCAGTATTTCCAGGCGATGAAGGTCGGCCGGAACGTCGTCACCGTGCCCCTCGGCGGGGTCAAGCGGCGGCCCGGGCTGGCGTACGTGGACCGCCTGCCGTATGTCCTGACCGCCCTGCATACCAATGCCACGTCGACGGCGACGAACGGCGGCACGGCGGCCAGCGCCAAGGACGACAACGAGGCCACCGCTGTCCTGACCACGAACAACATCAGCACGACGAATCCGTATGTCGTCGTGCACTACGACCTCGGGAGCGCCCTCACCGTCAATTTCGCCGACGTGGTCGGGCTGTACGTCACCGCAGGATCGTCGACCCAATTCGTGCTGCAGTCATCCACGGACAACGCCTCGTGGACGACGCGGCAAACACTGTCCCCGGTCACGACGGACAAGACGAGCTGGCGCTTCCGCTCCCTGACCGGGATCACGGCCCGCTACTGGCGGGTGGCTCGGGTGGGCGGAACCGATATGTCGACCGCCAAGGCAAGCATCGACGACCTGCTCATCTGGGCGGAGTCGACGACCGTCTCGGCCGTGCGTCTGCTGCCGTTCGTGTTCAACAGCTCGGAATACTACGTACTGGCCCTGACCGACCGCAGCATCTCGGTCTACGACGCCGTGACAGATTCGCTGACGGCGTGGCTGCCGAGTCCCTACGGTACGGCCGTGCTGTCCGAGGTGGACTACGCGCAATCCGCCGACACGATGATCCTCGTGCAAGAGGATGACCAGCCGCGGAAGATCGTCCGCGACACGGTAGCCAGCGCCTGGTATCAGTCGCCCATCACGTTCACGAACATACCGGCCGTCGACTTCAATGATGGCAGCTCGCCGTCCCTGACGACCGACATCCACACCGTTACCTTCACCAGCTTTGCAGAGGGCGACACATTCCAGCTGGAACTCGAAGGGGCGCGCACCGGGCCGATCTCGTATCAGGGCAACAGCGACGCCGAGCACCAGAACGCGACGGCCGAGAACATCCGCCGCGCCGTGCAGAAGCTCTACACCGTGGGCCTCACGGGCGTTTCGGTCGTGTACTCGTCGAGCACGACCTGGACGATCACGTTCGGCGAGGACTCGGCTGACGATTATTCGGTCATCACAGGCCAGCCGCTGGTGGCGGCAAACTCGGCGGCAGCCATTGCCGGGGCCAAGACGCAGGAGGGCACGGCCCGCACGGAACCCGCTTGGTCTAGCACCCGGGGATGGCCGCGCACAGTGACCTTCCACGAGGGCCGGCTGTGGTTCGGCGGCTCGCTGTCCCTGCCGAACTCGTACTGGGGCAGCGTGGTGAACGACTTCTTCAACATGGACACCGGGGAAGGCCTGGACGACGACGGCGTGTTCGGGACCATGAACACGTCGCAGCTGAACGCCATCAACGCGCTGTTCTCTGGCCGCGACCTGCAATTGTTCACGAGCGGCGGCGAGTTCCGATTCGTTGCCTCGCCGATCACGCCAGCCAATGCGGCGCCCCGGAATCAGACCCAATACGGTGCGGCGCCTATCAAGCCGGTCAGCACGGACGGTTCGACGGTGTTCGTGCAGAAGACCCGCAAGGTTCTGCGCGACTTCCTGTTCCGGTACGAGGAGGACGCTTACAGCTCGGTCCCGCTGTCGGTGCTGGCATCGCACCTGCTGAACGACGTGCAGGCGATCGCATCATGGCAGGGCAGCGACGACGACGACACAAACCTCGTCTTCCTCGTCAACGGCGACGGGACCCTTGCGGTCTACAACACGCTGCGCTCGCAGGAGATCGCGGCATGGACGGAATGGACCACCGACGGCACGTTTGAGGATGTCGTCTGCCCGGAGCAGAAACGCTACGCGGCTGTGGCCCGAACCATCAACTCGACGGCGGCGCTGTACCTCGAGCGCATGGACGAGGACTACCGGCTCGACTGCTCCATCAGCCGCACGGCGGTGGCGGACGCGGTGACCGGCCTCTCGCACTTGAACGGCGAATCCTGCCGAGTGCGTGCCGGGAACATCATTCTGGACAACGTCACCCCGTCGGCAGGTGCGGCCAGCATCACGGCCGACGGCAGCAGCTATTCCCCGTCCGTGGCGGTCGAGATCGGCCTCACCTGGACGCCTACCGTCACGACCATGCCGCTGTCCACGAACATCGGCCCCGGCGACAACCTCATGCGCAAGGCACGGGTGGTCAAGGTACGGATGCGGGTCTACGAAACGCTCGGCCTGAAGATGAACGACCGCATCGTGCCCGACGACTACTGGGACCTCGACAACTACGACGAGGCACCGACGGCCTACACCGGGAACCACGAGATGGAGGAGTCGAGCAACTGGACCGACCAGGATCGCACCGTGACGATCTCGCAGGATGACCCGCTGCCGTTCCATCTGCTCGGGCTCGACATTCAGATGGAGGCGTCAAGCTAATGGAATTCGCAGCACTCGCGCTTTTTGCCGCAGGGACTGGCGCACAGATCAAGGCGCAGCAGAACGCAGGCAAGGCCGCGCAGATTGAGTACAAGCAGCGTGCGCAGCAGGAGGTCGATGCGGGCCGTGACCGCGAGATTGATCGCCGTCGCCGTCTCATGTCGGCGCTGTCGTCCCAGAACGCCGAGGCCGGCGCGCTGGGCATCGACACCAGCGGCTCACGCACGGCGCTGGCCCTGACGGACGCCAGGATGGCGAGCCGGGATTCCCTGACAGACAGGGCGATGACGAATCGTCGCGCCACCATGCTCATCAGCGCGGGCCGTGAAGCGCGCAACCAGGCGAACCTGCAGAGCGGCGCGACCCTGCTGGATTCGGTGTCGACCGGCTATCAGGCATTTGGAAAGTAAATGGCACGCCGTTACCAACGCGACACGCTGTACCAGCCGCCCGGGGTCGATGACTCCAAGGCGCGCACGTCGCAGGCGCTCGCGCAGGCGCTTTCAGGGTTCACACGGCAGGCGGCGAACATCGGCGCAGTGCTGAACGCGCAGAAGGGCGAGCAGGCCGGGGCGATGTCTACCGGCAAGCCCGACCTCAAGTCCAAGTTCACGGCCTACGGGCAGGCCTTCAACAATGCCGCAACCCGGAATTACCTGATCGAGCAGTTCACCGACATGGAGACGCAGATCGGGCGGGTCGAGAACGAGGCGGGGAATGACCCCGACCTGTTCCTCGCCCAAGCCGATGGGGTGCGCAAGGGCGCGCTCGAGAACTCCCTGCCGGAAGTCCGCGGCCAACTGGCCGAGATGTACGCCAAGCGCGTCGCCGAGGGCGCCAGCCGCATCACCAAGGCCAAGATCAAGGAGGAGAAGGATCTCGCCAAGGTCCGGATCAATGAGGGCCTGACGACGCTCACGGACAGCATCAGCCGCAAGATGACCAGCGGCGACCCAAACCTCATGGCCCAGGCCGAGGAGGAGGAACTGCAGCTGTCCATGATGATCGACGGAGCCGTCAACTCGGGCGACCTGACTGCCGCCGAGGCCGTCGTCATGAAGGGCGACGCCACCAAGGGCATCACCAAACAGATCATCACGGGCGAGTTCGAGCGGCAGGTCAAGGCAGGGAACGGCGTCGACTTCATCGGCAAGGTCATGGCGTCCCCGGACATCGCCGACCTCGCCGACGACGAGAAGCAGCAACTCGTCGGCGAACTGTTCACCCGCCTGAACCGTCACCAGGCGCTGCAGCAGGAGCAGGCGCAGACCGACGAGACCAGCCGCAAGCTCGTCTACGACCAGGCAGAGCGCAACCTCACGCGCCTGTGGATGGCCGGCAAGCTGACGGTGGACGTGCTGACGGCCTACAACGATCAGGGCGTGGCCTCGCCGGAGACCGTCCAGAAGTTCTACGGCCGCCTGCGCGAGAACCCCGACGCGCCGAGCGACCCGCGGGTCAAGGCCCTGCTGTCCCTGAACATCCTCGATGCGGACATCACCGAGGACGTGATCATGGATCGGGGCGACCTGTCATGGCCCGACAAGCAGAAGCTCATCGAGGAGCGCCGCAAGAAGCTGGCCGACTTCGCGGACACGGAAATCAGTCAGGAAGCCCGCCGCCGCATCTCTGCGGCCTTCGGTGGCTCGGACGGCTTTTCCATCGCGTTCCTTGAACCCGACAAGGCCAAGCAGCGGGGCGACGCGCTCACGCTGTGGTGGAACTGGATGAACGGCGTGCCCCCGGAGAAGCGCGACGAGGTCGCCCTGACGCTCGCACAGGACGCCGTCAAGCAAGTGGCAGGCCGCACGACCACGGCAACCGAGGACGCGGCTGCCGAGATCGCAGTGCAGGAAGGCGTGCCGGAGCAGTCGGTTCGCGAGATCACCAAGAGGCTGCGCAGTGGACAACAGTGACGACTTGAGCCTCGCCTACCTCAAGGAGCGCGGTGCAGCGCCCGCGGCGGCGCGCGACCTCGCGTCCAAGATCAAGGCCGAGTACACGAAGCAGCAGCAGGCCGAGACTGACACGACGCTCAAGGGCCTGATCGGTCAAGGCGGCATGGTGGGGCAGCTGGCCTACGTGGTCCGCACCGGGCAGCAGACGGCGCGCCTGTCGCGCAATGCAGCCTTCGGCATCCTGTCGGCCGTCGAGGAAGGCGCAGAGGCGCTGTATGACTTCGGCAAGGCCGGGATCGGCTCGGGCGACAACACCGAGCAGGGCCAGGCTGCACCGCTCGCCCCCTCGCTGAACGAGCAGTTCCCCGCCTACGCGGAGGGAATGCGCTGGCTCAAGAAGTCCATCGGGGCCGGCGACAGCAATCTCGATGTGATGACGCAGAAGGCCGTGCAGTTCATGGCCCCGTTTTCGCTGTACCTGAAGGCCATGGGTGGGGTGAGCGCCGCCGCCAAGACTGCCGGGGCCGTGAAGATGGCAGCCGCCGATGCGATGACGATGGCGACCAACTTCGACCCGCACGAGGAGCGCTTCGCCGACATGCTCGTCGATATGGGGCTGGACAATGCGTACCTGCGTTACATGACCGACCCTGACGAGACCGAGGCAGAGGGGCGCTTCAAGAACGTCATCGACTCGCAGGTCGTGAATCTTGGATTGGCTACCGGCCTTGGAGCCGTGGCGCTAGGCAGCGCAATCACTTTCCGAGCGCTTCGAAACCCGAAGCCTGTCGGGATGAATCAGCGCGGGATGATCGCGTTCCACGGCTCCCCGCATGACTTCGACCAGTTCAATCTGGAAAAGATCGGGACAGGAGAGGGCGCGCAGGCTTACGG